>Ga0075312_1000169_pt1 | contig 9891 bp, 10 predicted proteins | sample MayberryNE_Catta_5_FD_120047 | JGI IMG/M metagenome (GOLD analysis project Ga0075312, IMG submission 120047) | Natural and restored wetland microbial communities from the San Francisco Bay, California, USA, that impact long-term carbon... | ecosystem: Environmental > Terrestrial > Soil > Wetlands... | reverse complement strand
AAAGAAATGGGAGGTAGAAGAGATTACAGTCCTACATCGAATAGGAACTTTGAGCGTGGGTGAAGTGAGTGTGATCATTATCGTTTCATCAAAGCATAGAAAAGAAGCATTTGAATGCTGCAGTTACATAATAGATAGTGTAAAGTCTAGAGTTCCTATTTGGAAGATGGAAATAACCAACAAAGGTAAAAAATGGTTAGGAGGTACACTTATACCCCCGAAAGAGAAATAACTTTTGGGAAAGCTTGGAAATGACGAAGGGTGGAATGTATGATATAAGTGACAAGCCAGATACCCTTAGGACGGCTGTGGCTCAAGCCATTATTAAAGTATCCCCAGTCACAGTAACACTTGTAAATGATGAAAAAATCCCCAAAGGGAATATATTTGATGCTGCAAAAGTTTCAGCTAACATGGCAGCTAAACGGACTTGGGATTTAATTCCATATTGTCATCCAATATCTATTGACCATATCGCAGTTGACTTTGATGTAATAGCGGAAGGGAGCATCAAAATTACGGTAACTGTGAAAAATGTAGATAAGACAGGAGTTGAAATGGAGGCGCTCACAGGTGCCTGTATAGCTGCACTAACCATCTATGATATGCTCAAACCTGTAGATGATAATTTAGAAATTGAATCTATCAAGCTCCTGGAAAAGACAGGCGGTTTAAATTCTTATCTTCAGACTTACGATGTGAAACTTCGGGCTGCTGTGCTGGTGTTGAGCGATTCGAGGAGTAAAAAGGAGGACAAATCGGGTAAGGTCATCCTTGAAAGACTGGCTAAATACGGTCTAGAAGTAAAAGAGTACAAAATATTAGCTGACGAGCAAAAGGTTATCGAGTTTGAGCTCGTTCGCCTGTGCGATGAATTGAGAGTCGATATTGTCCTCACGAGCGGAGGAACTGGGGTTGGTCCAAGGGACGTGACTCCCGAGGCAACAGCGAATGTTTTAGAAAAGGAGGTCAACGGGATAACTGAGACATTGAGGGCGTACGGTCAGAAGCGGACTCCGTTGTCGATGCTTTCAAGAGGTATAGGAGGTGTGAGAGGAAACACCGTGATAATCAACCTACCTGGGAGCGTGAGGGCCGTAACAGAATCACTTGATTCTTTATTCCCAGGTATCCTGCATATTTTTAGGATGTTAGGGGGCCATAGCCACTAACTCTATTTTGTTTTTAGATTAAAGAACGCCTCGTATTTTTATCAAATTTGCAACTAGATGACGTTTGGTATTTAATAATTCTTCATATGAATTCAGATAAGTTAAGCCATAATGTGAATCTTCAGTTATGGGCTTATAGCATCAAACGAATTTAAAACTGAATACTCAAAATACTATGAACCTGTTTGATACTGCTAGTTAGTACCCATTGTAACCATTGCTTTTTATTAATACGTATCATCTGGTTGAAAAAAGCTTCATCTGTCGTCTGATTAAATTTATCGAAGAGTTCAGTTAGATTTATTGGGGGCGTAAATAATTGAGTGGATATTCACTCATCTTAACCACCAAGGTTGAATAGTCAGTTTGAACCGCTATCTTGGTGGAGAACTGTGGCATAAAGTGACTGACAGCGTTTATTTGATGCACGTTACCATGCGAGATACTAATATTATGACTTAATAGGTGAATTACGAAGGGAAAATACATGTCAAAACAGTAAACCTTCTAAGGGAATCATTCAGCAAGAGAGACGAGATTCTTCACAATTTACCTTTCTACCTTAAAAGTTCATGCAATATTACTCTACAATAAATCTGGGACTTGCAACACTTTGTGGCGTGCGAATAAAAAGACCCTCAATTTCAGTCAGTCTATCCATACAATCTACATCATTCCTTAAATAAAGATATGTTGAATCGGTCTTTATCGCTTCTAACAGTTCAAGCACCTGTTCATTAGTCACGCCATGTTTAATATCATAATTTATTTGCCTACACACTCTTGTTATCCCACCGTACCGTCGATGCTGTCTTTTTTCCCAAGCAGTTGCATTATCAGGAAGTCCCTTAATGTACTTGACAACGGTCTTCTCCATATGCTGAATATGCCATTCTTTCATTGGAAAACTATTTTGGATCAAAATTACCACTCACACCTTTCTAGTACCAATGGAGGTATATAAAATGACCCTGGCTATGCGGCCTTCGTGCCTTGTGAAGCACATTCATTGATTTCGATGAGATACCGGCCACAATGCTCGGTACTTTCTCGAATCTCCCGTGCCAGGTGGTATAGTGATATCCAATGACACGAGCTCATCCAAAATATGTCGATCCTAATTCTTAAGTAAGTTTTATCGCGATAACTACCCGCTAGAAAAGACGACTAATAAGAAAGGTCTTTTGAGGGCAATGTATACTAACTAAGAATAGTTACCATATTAAAGGATCGTATTTACCGTCATGATGACAGATACATGACGTGTCGGAGGTTACAATTTTAAATTGTCCGTCACACAAACCGGCTTTAATTAAAGAACAGCAAATGCAAACAAAACGGTTACATAAATGAAGATTATCGTGAGGTTTTCATCCTTCAAGAGGGAATTCAGTCATACACCTGTAGAGAAACGGAAGGATTTTAGAATATCTACTGTTTGGACACGTGGATTTTAAACTTTCAAGCGCTCAACGTTAGATTTTCAAGCGATTAGCAAAGTTTTTTACTCCATAGGTACATATATCCGAGTTATAAAGTGTGAGTCGTATCTAGTTTGTTTGGGAAGAAAAAAAGCAGTTCTAACAGTGGCAGTGCCAAGGTTAAAAATAAAAAGAAAAGCGGCAGCTATTTGGATGCTTCAAAAAAGAAGCGGCAAAAGTATCTCATAATAATAATACCAATTATAGCTGCGATGGTGGCGATTCTAGCTATCTCTGCTTCGCGATATTCATCAGAGATTAATAAGTTCGGTACGGCTGGTTCTGCACACGAGCATGCTGCTTTCATTATCAATGTAAATGGTACGCCTATCGACTTCAGTCAACCCCAATATCAGGTCAAGTCGAGGCTCATTCATGTTGAGGGAGGAGATGGATTCACTTTGCATCGGCATACTGATAGAGTACCATTCGGTGAATTTTTAAGGAGCGAAAATATGAATATTGAGGGTAGTTGCTTCTCTATTGGCGAAGGAACTTCTAATCAACAGGGACAACAAGAGTACTGTTCTAATGGGACGGAGGAACTCAGAGCGTTTGTTAACGGAGAGGAATTAGAGTCCCCCGCATCGCTAGGCAGCTACATTCTAAAGGATGATGACAGAATCTTATTGATATACGGAAACCAAACTGCGGACCAGCTAAGTCAATCGCTAAGTGCACTGGAAGAAGTTCCTATCCTAAAAACATAGGTATTTTTTTTGGTGTAGTCTTCGCTTCCTAGCACTCAGTTGCCCATATAATTACACTCAAGCGGCTGCACCCAATTCTTTCAAATAACCATCCGTGTCAAGACGAGAGAAAATTGCTAAGTCTAATTTCGCACCTGGGTGCATTATATTTCTGAGTTCCGCTCCAGCTTCCTTTTCCTTCCACCACGTCTCACCGAATTTAGCCATTATATATCTCTCTAGTTCAAAAGCTCTCACAGCAGCAACCAGATAACTTGGGACATACATTATTGCTTCGGGTAAGATATGGTGTAAGAGCCAATACTCACCTGGCATGTCAAAACCCAGATATTCTCGTATGAGCCTAGAATAAAGATCAGAGGCCCTATCAATGGTCAGGCTTCTCTCCCAATATTCAATTTTCATCAAGGTATTCGCAGTGTAGAATGTGATGAAGAAGAGGTCCATGAAATCGTTCTTGGCGATTATCTGATCGATTTGGATGTCACTTTTAACCCGCGGCCTTAGAGATTTGAGGTAAGAAGGATTCCTCGATAACCTTTCCACAAACATAGAAAATATCTCGGCTATGCCCATTGAAATTCTATACTTGTCTGCGTAGCTGCGGCCACCGTCTATAGAAGTTGCATGGATTGCATGTCCGGTTTCGTGCAAGCAGCCTTGAAAATCAAAGTACGGACTTTCACTCTTGTAAAGCACTCGAATGTCAGAAGGAATCTCTACAAAGAAGCAGATCGGAGATGGGTATTTGCCTTTTCTATTTTCAGTATCAAATTGAATATTGGATAGGTCAAAATTCATTGATTTCAGTATCCTCTTAGCCTCGTCAACAGGATCCAAGGATGCGAAAGCTCCTTCGATACCCGAATAAATTCGATTTCTAAAAAAGTAAAAATCGTCGTAATATTCAGGATGCCTCTTCAACAATTCGTTGCTCCTATCTAGCAAGGTCTTGCGAAACGGAACTTTCGCTTTCTCACCTAATGATTTCACAAATTCTATTAGGGAATCATGCCTGAAATTCTCATTCGCCAGATATGCGGTTATCGGAGTTAAGCTATATCCAAGATTCGATTCAGCCATGTTTGAGTATTCACTATATGTTTGATTTATCAATGAGAATCTCGACTCGACAATAGGCGAAATCTTTTGTGTTTTCTCGATGAATTCGTCGAAAACTTCTTGTCTCTTAGAATCTTCCTTTTCGTAGCTATTAAATTGTCTCCAAGTACTCCAATTCACGGGAACTCCATTAAACTTATGATATGCTGAAACAATATCTGTATTTCTCAATCGATGGATTTCAAGTTCTAAAGTTTTAGTTTTAGAATAGGCAATATCTTCTACAGCCCCAAGAAATAATGCATCATCTTGATTAGGGAAGAAATCAATATACGTCTTCGAATTCTGTCGCTTCATTTCTGCAAGTTGAACTATAAGTCCTTCATCATGATCAAGTCCTGCATATTGCTTGCACTCTTCATCCGTCTGGCAAACGTAGAGCATTTCGTCCAACCTGCACCATTGGTTAAAGTTCATTCTATCTCACAGGAAGACGATCTATTATAATATTCTGATACCCCCAATGAAGGTTACGTTCAACTCCGATATAGTAATTACATTAGATGACACACCGTGTGAGTTTCCTAGTATGTCATGAACATTCCCAACAGAGATATGCAAGACGTGGAAATAGTGTTCCCAATAGTCAGTTTCGGTGACTAGAAATATTCTAGAGGTTCAGAAAGAATCGTTAGATATGATCTTATTGTTTCTCTCGTGTTATTCTCTTATTGCCTCAAGGGAAGATACAACATCCCATATCTTCGTTCGTATATGAGATTGAACGTGTCTACTGTATGTTAATTCTTCCATTATACTTATAGCATTGGCTGCCCGAACTGACATACTACCATTATTTTCATCTTTTAGCATCAGGTTTGCTTCAGTTATCAGCCTTTTAATTCTCTTGGGGATCTGTATATCCTTCTTAATTGTTTCTAAAGTCTCAGTAGAATGGGCCAATCTTTCTTGATTTTGTATTATCTTCTGTTCTCTCATTTCTTGCCTAGATGGTCTTCTTCGCCGGCTATCATCAGGCTTGCTGGATTTGCTAGCATCTGGAGCGTCAGGGTAGGACATGCCGATATGATGCATTATCGATGAATTAAATCTTTCACCTATTCTTTTCTCGAAGTTTCAGTTCAAACACAGCTAGTCCATATTCACGTATCAACTAGCTTGTTCATATCGGAACAGGACTAGGACAATTCCGTCTTACCGACAAGAGCTTCTAGATGCAGATAATGTGACTTCAGATTCCTCTGTATCTGCGTCTCGCTAATCTTGCGGATATGCCTCATCTATCAGTTTGCTTACAGGTTCTCCTGAAGGCAGAGGAGCATTTCTGTCAAGTTCGTATTTGAAGATGTCAGGAAAGTTTATGTCCAAAATTACATTTCTCCCGACCGCTATTATATGAGACTTCGGTATATCAAACCTAGAATTCGAATAGCCGAATACAACTATCTTGTCATTTGTTTCTTTCATAACGTGTCCCACATCGTCCTCATTATTTGCTCTGACTCCTTTATTGAATAATGACATTGGATATTTTCCCTCATATGTGGCTAGATCGACAACCTTATCGTCCGCAGGCCAGGGGTCTCTTCTGCTAGTGGGCAAGGGTTCTTTTCGGCTGACGGTATATTTTTCAATTATATCCTTAAATGGGAGACCGATAAGGACGTTTCCGCCCACTTGCTGTATTTCTTTGATTGGGATATCATATCTTTCTTGTTTACCCCCAAATACTACTACTTTATCGGGGGTCTCTCTAACAACATGCCCTATATGAGGAGCGTCTAACGCCTTCACTCCTTTATTGAAATATTTGCCGGAAGTCAAACTTGATCTTATTGATCAGCGCCGGGTTTTAAATAGTTGCCTAGTAGTTTGATTGCATTCTGGATAAGCAGTAGGTTAGTTTAAAAATATTTGATACTAGCGAAATATTCAATGTAATAATTCTCATAATATAAGAGATTGCGGAATCTAGACTAAAAATCAATTTAAGTATGGAATTACTAATAATATGGTGTAGTTGAGCTTAGATCAAAGTATACATACTTCTAGCCAAGCAGATAATGATAATTTGTTTGCTGAAGATATGCGCAGAGATGATGTGACCAAAGCAGACCATTCACATAAAATCCTGGTGGTAGATGATGAGCAAGACATAGTCTTCACTTTGAAGACTATCTTGACTGAGGCTGGTTTTTCTGTAGACGCCTTCACTAATCCATCTGTTGCATTCGAAATGTTTAGACCTGAAAAGTATGAATTGATTATCTTGGATATCAGAATGCCAGGTCTTAATGGATTTGAATTGTATATGAAATTGTTGGAACAGGACAATTCCATCAAAGTTTTGTTTTTGACAGCAGTTAACGAATTCTCGATGTATGCTAAATTCAAAAGTAGCGTCTCTCCAATGTCAGGCAAAAGATATTATTTGCAAAAACCCGTGGACCTTACGAAATTATTGCAGCGTGTAGACGACATGGTAAGACTTTGACGGAATCATATTCATTTTCCTATACCTGAGCTATTTTTGTTCGAAAGCAACACATTCAGAGTTGCCTATCTCTACAAGTTCCAGCGCCCACGGTATTGGGGAAAGATTCATCTACAACTGTTCGTATACAAAAGGTATGAGAGTAAATTCGGCTGTCCAACAAGAAGTTGGCAAAGCAAACGACCACTCGTTGTTTGAAAAATCACTTACTCTAAAGGAAATTTCCCCGAAATGGTTCGAACGGTTGTTTGGCAAGAGAAAGAATCTTCCGTTACCGCTGTCCCCCGTATGGTTTAAATGGTATTTTGAATTAGATTCTCCTTCTAAATGCGTAATAGGCGAAGCGTACGGCTACTCTTCATCATACGAATACACCTGTAGGGAATGCGATCGGTTGGGTTGGAGTTTTGGTAAATCCTTCTTAGTACGATCACAGGAAAGACTCGAGGACGACGTCAACCAATTCGTTGATCATTGGAATGCAAAGCATTTAGGCTGATATTTCACTCGCTATAATTCGAGGGAACGGGCAAATTAGCATATCGTATCGTTACATGATAGACGGTATTTCTTCATAAAATGGACATAACAAGACAAATGTGAAGAATTCTGCATGTCTCATGGGTACGCCGGATAACGTTTTAGGTATCATGTTTCATCTCAAGAGCAGGTTTTATGGATGCCTATGAATACCATAGTCGTTATGAAACTCTACCGATTCCTTGTCCTATGTATCCTCTACTTTCTGCCTCTATTGAATAGCCTTGGGAAAGTAACGTGTCAGTACAGCTTTCCGTTTGCGGGTTTTTATCTAGAGTTAAAGAGATAACTGCGCCTCCCTCTTGATCTGTGGCGTTTGAAACAGTACCAGTTAATGGGGTCTTAAACTCAACCAAAGCATTGGGTATTGCTCTTAAAGTCTTATTGTCCGATACCGAGACTGATATTGAGTATTCGCAAGTACTTGACTGACTTTTCGCTTGAATGTGGTGCTCAATTATTAATGCTTGCTCTGCATAGGCGACCGGAAACTGATCTGCATTTATTTCTAGACTAGCTAATGTTAGTGCAAAAACGCATGCACACGCCTTCATTCCTACTGCATGAATAATATTTTTGACAATAAATACTCCGTTAGTTCTAAGCATAAGTTAATCCAATAGTATTGATAGTTCAAATCTATATAAGATTTGATATGACAGAAGGACCAGAAAAGTGAATTATACTCTCAGATCAATAGCGTTCTTTGAGCTATTGGGTTTTTCAAATCAAGATTCATTGAGCTAATAAGGATGGAATATTCGCAATTTACGAAAATGCTTAATTATCGTTTATGCGGCGGAGCTAGCTTTTTGCATTACCTCCGCCGATGGGAACGCTCTGTTCTTCTCCGCAATGAGCGCTAGAAACAATAATTGTTGTTATGAACTTCCAATGCCAATAATATGAGAAGGTAAATCTCAGTACGAATATCCTGGATTTTATTGCAATTAACTACTGCTTATTTTGTCTATCCACAAGTTTCAGTGGGTGGATCACTGGGAAATAGGTAAAAGATATCAGTATGCACTTGATATGATATATTGATATGTTTGCAAAGGCTCATTGCAGATTGTGCAACGATCAAGTGAGGTTTGCACTACGACATTTAAGGACCAAACATCCCGAAGTTTTGAGTGACAAGGACGTTGCCAGGCTTAACATGTCTCAGATCATGAAAAGGTACTTCATCTAAGGCTCCGTTATTTGTATATATCTTACAATGGGGAAGATAAATTACGTTTAAATGATTAGCTCACTCTATTGATTTAGCTGTATTTCCTCAGTTACCATTAGCATATTCATGGCTAGTTTTGTCTAGGAATAGGCGTTATTTATCACGTCATGGCCCCTCTTTTCTGCCCCAAACCCTCCAAATGGATGTCCACATAGTGACGGAGTGAGTTCTTGTTTCAGCAGTTACATCTCTGGTCGGATTGCGGTATTTTGTAAAGAATATACTTATAGGCGCATCCGAATACATAATACTCCCGCCAGAGCTTACCTCGACGCCGGCCGGCTCTAGTTATTCCGCTAAACGTAAATGACCGTTTCCTAACTTGATATCATACATAGAATTATTATCCGCAATACTACTTCTTAACATTATGGGGTGTTTACGAAAATGCCTCTTTCTAAGCAGACCCAACTCTTTACTTCAGTCTTTCCTTTGCATCTTTCCATCATTGCTCACTGCTGTTACTCTCCTCCAGGAACGCTAATAATCGTCATATTCTATTCTCGTTGCCCTCTCCTTCTCTTGTACTTTCTTGTAGTAGCCGATATCGGCCTCTAACTCTGAAGTTGGATCTGAGGTATCATTTGCGGAGTGACTTTTATCGTCTTCTTCCATCATTCTGTCTACAAGGTGTACCCTCCATGCCTTGTAGTACATTAGGGCACGTGTTTCTTTCAATTCAGGGATGGGAACGAAGTGAGATGCTTCTAGTCTGCCGGCACTGATTTCATTCTCGATATATTGGATGCATTTTGATATCATCATAGTGTCTATTTGTCTCCATTCCATTTCTAGTATCATTCCTTTCTCTGAAACTTCCTGTAAACTTCAAATAATCTACGGATGATAGTATCGAAACCTTCACCTTTGATACCTGACATTCGAAGTTGTTGCCGGGTTTGAGTTTCTATTAATATTGTTATCTTTGCCAACTCAACTTATCTCCTGATACCATCAAATACAAGGTTATTAATATTTACATCATCTATCTGGCGTCTCACATTTAGATCATGCAAAATTGAGAGCCAAGCAAAGGTATGTCCCAAAACTGTATTTCGGAGGGAAAGCCAGGGACTTTCTTCCTCTGTGTGCAGATGGCCAAAACACTTTAATTCCTTGGTGAAACCGTCCCATTATCTCCTTCTTGAATGACATATTTTAAAACGAGCTTTTT
>Ga0075312_1000162_pt1 | contig 10077 bp, 8 predicted proteins | sample MayberryNE_Catta_5_FD_120047 | JGI IMG/M metagenome (GOLD analysis project Ga0075312, IMG submission 120047) | Natural and restored wetland microbial communities from the San Francisco Bay, California, USA, that impact long-term carbon... | ecosystem: Environmental > Terrestrial > Soil > Wetlands... | reverse complement strand
TAATTGTGCTAAAATACTCTCACATTGTCATTTTTTTACTAGCACTAATTTTGGCTGGATCTGGGAATTTCAGATCATTTTTTTTCTTGCTTGCAGAACCAGAGCCTGATGAGAATGGCGTAATGATAAGCAATTATCACGGAGTGCAGAGAAAAGTGTACAATCCGCTGATATCCGCAAATGGTGGGCTGCTATATTACAGAGACCTCGAAAATTATGTCGACACTGAAAAATCAAAAGAGTATTTTATCAACACTGCCGACTGGCTCATTAAGAATTCGATAAATAAAACAGATGGTTTGAACAATGGAGAAGAATATATCGTGTGGGAATATGATTTTCCTTGGAGATTCTATGGTTGGATTGAACCACCATACTACTCTGCATTAGCTCAGGCCGAATCAATTTATGTTTTGGCTCTGGCGTTTGACCTTACAAATGACGAGAAGTATCTCCTGACTGCAAATAAGGCAATGAAGGCTTTTTTTGTTGACTATAATGCTGGGGGTATGGTCACCGTAGAGACCCCTGACGGCTCTTCAATATTCCTGCAAATATTAGCCAAACCAGAATTCGTTAAGACGTATGTCCTAAATGGTCATACCCAATCTTTGATTTTTTTGTGGCGTTATTTGGAAATAGCTAACGATTCTAATGCAAAAGTTATTTTTGATAAAGGAATAAACTACCTGATGAAAAATCTCTGGAGATATGATACAGGAAGCTGGTCTTCTTATGATTTATTGGAAAATCAGGCTCCAGCTGAGTATCACAAGGCGCAGATTTCCCAATTAGAGGAATTGTATGATATTACAGGAGAAAATGCGTTTAAGGCGTACGCAGATAGGTTCGAGAAGTATCTGAAACAAATGCCGCTTGTTGAGGAGTGAGTCAACCAACCATTATCATTACCGTATTCAATAAATGGTCCCTAGAATTTGTCATCTATGATGATTTCTCATTAGACCCCCTGCAAGATGCCATTATCTTAGGGCGAGTAATTGCGATATATTATTATCCTAATTTCATTTAATGATATGTTACTGGTGTTCGCATGAAATTCACTCAGCCATCCGAAGCAACGAATGCGTTTCATAATAGTGAAATGATGGGTAAGAACATGGTTGAAACGCTAACTTGGGTTGTTGACAAATTTGATGCTTGTCTTGATCATCGGGAAATATCTTTGCTTCTTGCTAAAGACGAGATAAGAAAGGGACTCCTTAAGTTAAAAGTAGGGAAGAGCGTCAGGATCAGAATCCTAACAGAAATTAATAAAGAAAATGTGTCAGAAATAAAAAAAATCATGCCAAGTGCGGAAATAAGACATCTTGATAACATCGGATCGAATTTTGTTGTGGCTGATGGTAGACAATATCTTGGATATGCATTCTCTAGTATAGTTCAACCCCATGGTATATCAACTAACACAAAGGTAATAGTTGATGCTCATCAATTCCTGTTCGAATTTCTTTGGAATGCATCTATACCTGCAGAGATCAGAATGGGGCAGCTAGAAAGAAATCTTCCAGTAGAGAAGACTGAGATTTTGTATGGACAAGAGAACATTGTTAAGCATTTTCTATATGACCTCAAGTATGCGCAGGAAAGTTTCGATAGCTGTACTGATTTCACCGGACCGTCTCTATTTGTAGATTCCCCAATTTGGTCAGACTATGCAGAGCTGCCAAAAAGAGGAATTAGATTGAGATTCATTACTGAAATCAATAGGGAGAATATGATGTATTGCGAAAAACTTCTGAAAGTGTGCGAGCTAAGACATCTCGAAAAAGTGAAAGGAAATTTTGGCATTATTGATGGAAGAAGTTATGGTGCAGGCTCGTCTGCAGAAGAAGGTCAAGCCCCAGCACAGCTTATTCGGAGCAACATCAGAGCATTCGTGGAGCAACAGCAGTATTTCTTTGAGACTTTGTGGAGCAAAGCCTTACCTGCAGAGCGAAGGATTGAACAAATACAAAGAGGAACTGATGAAGAGTTCATTGATACTATCAAGGACCCACATGAATTACAAAAACTTACATACGAGCTCATAAAGAGTTCTAGAGTTGAAATAATGATAGTATGTGCTACTAGTAACGCATTTTTGCGCCAGGTTAGAGCTGGTTCATTCAAGCTGCTAGAGCAGGCTGCAGCTGACAATGGTGTAAATATAAGAATCTTGAGTCCGAGTAACAAGAAGATTTTAAGTTTTACGCAGAGATATGACAAGAATACCCTTAAATTTCATGATCAAATCAAAGTAAGGCATCTGAAAGAAGACTTACAAACTAAGATCTCTCTATTGTTGGTGGATAAGAAGTACTCTCTAGCAGTAGAGCTCAAAGACGACACAAAGGACCGAACGGTTGACGCCATAGGCCTTGGTACCTATTCCAATAGCAAATCCACGGTTCTTTCTTATGCTTCCATATTTGAAACACTTTGGAGGCAGAGTGAACTCTATGAGCGCCTTGAAGAGCTAAATGAGGAATTAAGGTTGCGTGATGCAGCACAGCGGGAGTTTATAAATACCGCAGCCCATGAACTGCGTACACCTATTCAACCGATACTAGGATTATCTGAAATTATACTGAAGAGTAACAAGGACGAGGATCTCAGAGAATATCTGATAATAATTGCAAGAAATGCAGAGCGGTTACATCGCCTAACTAATAATATATTGGATGTCACCAGGATTGAAGGCAGAATACTAAGGCTAGATAAGGGAATGGTCGATTTGGATAATCTGATATCGTCGCTAGTAACAGAATACCAAACATCTATAGAACAAAATAAAATTGGAAAAATCAGAAACAAGGACGACGAAAGCGTCAACAAAGAAGATAAAAACTTGTTTAGTCAAGTATATTACCGGCCATCTGCAGACGTAGGCCCTGTCATGATAGAACTGGATAGGGACAGGATTATTCAAGTCCTATCTAATCTTGTAAACAATGCCTTGAATTCCTCAAACAAAAGAAGGATTATAGGTAATAATGAAGTTTTTCCAATTGAAATTTTCATGAAAAAGGATGATAGTTCTGAGGAAATCACCATAAGGGTGCGTGATGGAGGAACTGGAATTGATAAGAGCATGAATGGAAAATTATTTACTAAATTTGTTACTACGACGGATGGTGGAACCGGACTTGGTCTATACGTGTCAAAAAACCTTGTCGAGGCACATGGAGGCAAGATATGGGCCTACAATAACTCAAATGGACGAGGTGCTACATTTTGCTTTACATTACCCCTCAAGACCGTTCCCAGAGGTCTCAGTTCAGAAAGGTGAAATCCTTGAGTTATCAAATAGAATCTAGTTTTGGGTTGGGATAGAGGTGGGGTCATCAATTTATTCAATCAAGCGTCTGTCAGAGAAAATAAACTGTGGGGATATATCTCCTACTGAATTAATTGAAGTATCTTTGAACAAGATCAAGAAATTAGATCCTATCCTAAACGCATTTATTACAGTTTTTGAGCGAGATGAACTATTCAGACAGGCTCAAATAGCCGAAAAAGAAATTAGTCAAGGAAGGTACCGTGGCCCCTTACATGGTATCCCATTTTCAATTAAGGATATTATCCATGCAAAAGGAATTAGATGTACTGCAGGTTCGAAAATACTTGCGGATTATGTTCCCAAGTTTAGTGCATCTGTTGTGCGAAGAATGAAGAAAGCCGGGGCAATTCTCATCGGTACAAATAATTTAAATGAATTTGCTTCGGGAATAACTGGGTTAAATCCTTTTTACGGATCCTCTAAAAATCCGTGGGATATAATCAGGCTGTCAGGGGGCTCAAGCGGCGGATCTGCTGTTGCTGTCTCAACAGGTATGGTTTTATTTTCCTTAGGAACAGATACTGGAGGATCCATTAGGGTTCCCGCGTCGCTATGCGGCGTTGTTGGATTAAAACCAACTTACGGTAGAATTAGCTTGAATAATATCTTTCCATTGGCCCCCACTCTGGACCATGCAGGTTGCATTACAAAAAGTGTATGGGACGCAGCTGCTGTGTTGGAATACGCCGCTGGTTGGGATGCTTTAGATGCCACTTCAGCAAAGAATACTGTGCCTCCATACACTAAAATCATAGAGGAACCAAATCTTAAGGGGCTACGAATTGTAGTCCCAGATGAATATTTCTGTGACAGTTTGCACTCTGAAATAGCAGACTTGTTTTATGAGTTTGTTGATTTTTTACGCTCGATGAAGACTGTAGTAATAGATGACATAAAAATGCAAGATACGGAAGAATACTACGAGTCGTGGAGAAACATTAGACTTGCGGAGGCTACAAACGTTCATCTAAATTGGATTAACAGAAGAGCAGAGGATTATAGCCCTGAAGTGAGAAAAATGTTACTAGAGGGCAAAAGGATATCAGCAGCCGATTATATTAAATCTCTAAGAACGGTAAAAGAAATAAAAAGTGAGTTCTTAGCCATGTTTTCAAATCGGAAGATTGACGCTATTGTTGTTCCTAGTACCATTGTACCTGCCCCTAGAGTCGTCGATAATATTGTTCGGGTAGGCAAGAACGTTGTGTTAGAAACTCGCCAAGCCTTACTGCGAAATACAATAGTATTTAATAGTACTGGCCTACCTGCCATTAGTATTCCGATAGGGTTTACCAATAACAATATGCCAGTAGGAGTTCAAATAGTTGGACCTCCATTTAAGGAGGAGATAATTCTCTCCATCGCATACCTTTATGAACAGATAAGCAGCGGCATGGATACATTTGTTCCACAATTACACTGAGAAAGCGATCGAACTGTGCCACTACTACGACAATTTTGGTTTACCAACCACTGGTAAGTTTACAATTTTCATTTTTTCTTTTGCTCGAAACATCCTATCCACTCATGGTCTATACTCACCACAGGAAACCCCTCTAGCCTATTACTCCTAAGCTTTCGTATAATTGATGTATACGCTAATGAAAAGGCATTTCTAATGCATAAGTATAAAGAATCTCCATTATAATAGACGATATCAGACTGAAAACAGGCTGAAAGAATAGAATTGTCCATAACTAGAGATGAGATAACAAAGCAACGGATAAGAAAGCTTAGGATTGTGTTCTATATCGTTGCAGGATTTCTAGCCGTGGAGGTAGTTTTCGGTCTTTTAACTGGTAGTTTGGCGCTGCTTGCTGATGCTGGCCATATGGTTGCAGATGCGGGAGGACTTGCTCTGGCTCTCTTTGCAATATCCTACTCCCGCAAGCCTCCCACTCCTCAAAGAACATTTGGTTTTTATCGATTGGAGATCCTTGCCGCCCTAGCAAATGGTGTCGTATTGATTTTGATCTCTTTTTACATTCTTTATGAGGCATATTGGCGCATAGTAGAACCTCGCCAAATTGAGGTTCTTCCAATGATTGCAGTAGCGTGCCTAGGACTTTTTGTAAATGTCATAGGAATTTTACTTCTCAAGAGTCACTCTCACAATATGCCTCTTGATTCCGTCAAAAGAGATAATCCAACATTGGCTGGAGATCATGATCATCCTAAAAAGGAAAAAGAGGGGGACTTAAATATGCAAGGCGCCTATCTTGAAGTCCTTAGTGATACACTAGGATCAGTTGGGATAATCATTGCAGCTATTGTCATATATGTAACAGGCTTTTATTTGGCAGACCCTATAGTAAGCATCGCTCTCGCTTTGTTCATTTTTCCGAGGACTTGGAGACTACTCAACAAGTCACTTCATATTCTCATGGAGGGAGTTCCTGCCAATCTATCACACGAAGAGGTCAAGAATGCAATTCTTCAAATCAAAGGTGTAACTGGAATTTTTGAGTTGCACATCTGGACCATTACCTCAGGTCTGAATGCATTATCCGCCCATGTTGTAGTAATTGATCCGAGTAGGTCTTTAGAAGTGCTTCAAGAGATAAATTCTTTGCTCGAGAAGAATTTTAGAATCACCAATGCCACTATCCAGATAGAAGGGTACCATGACCAAACAAGATCATTTTAGATACCAGGCAATCATTTCAGGAAAGAAGCATCTATGCTAATTCATTCAAGATCATATTTTGGAAATAGGTGCATTTACCTTGTTCTTCTCACGCATATTCCTGCCATGCATATTTTTTACCTTCATTTGTGGTTGGAATGTTCTTACGTCAAGATCTCCTATTAGTAACACCAGATCCATAAACTATTCTCTGGCATAACTCGCGCGATGATAATAGGTTTTTGGTTAAAAAAAGATACTCGATATAATGATGTAATTATTCACAAGACAGTCTACGTCAACATATCAACCATTTCACTTAGCTCCCAACAAAAAAATAAGCCAATGTAAAATTTAGTTACTCTTTTTCTATCCCTTCCTTGTCCTTTTTATCGTGTTCTGATTCGATTTCTAACTCCTTTATTTCGAATCCCAATTCCTGTGATTTCCTTACTAACTGAGAAACATTCTCCAAAATTTCGGTTACATTCTTAGAGTTGGACGTTAATTCTAATTCTATTTCCATCATTGTTATTTGTTTTTATCTTCACCATGTATATGTACAATTGGTATTCAGTGTGTTGCATTGTATACCCTGGTAATAGAATCTCAGTACAGTGTTTATATCGCATTTGAGAACCCGTCTATCAGCGGCCGTCGAATAAGTCTAGTGATAGTTTGTATGCCTTCTGATGCCCATGACCTATAGCGCCGAATAGATAATTCTTTTGTGTCTATGCTGTTTTCGCTCTTCAATAACCCACCTCTCTCTCCCTCCCCATCACAGTATCTTCGACTTAAATACCGACAGCTGATGGATAACTAGATGGATGATCGCCTTCTGTTGTGCATAGGAAACGACCATCTTGAGAATTAATGAAGGTAAACGGGGATGATACATAAACATGAATAATGATATCGTTGATGTGAGAAAAACATATGACTATTTGAGAAAATCCCAGACCCATCTAGTACAGTCTTCAGAAATTGCCACCGCATGTGTCTGCCAAAATCTCTTCAAACTAGATTATCCTTATGGAGCAATTAGAAGCGATAAAGACTACTTAGTCGCGAACACTGTTCATGATATAATGAGTTTGTGTGTGAGCGGCCCCATCCTTGAAAATTGGCATAGCGGGTTAGAGAATTATGAGCAGCTTGGAGAGAAAATTGTAAATGAATCATCCCATATAGTAAATATTATTATCAATGATACGTTAGATGGTGCAAACCGAGAAAATAGATTTGTCCCAGACGATTTCAAGATCCAAGTCAATGATATTTTTCATGGTCTTGTGCTAGGCATGACTAGAAGGCTGATGAAGAAGTACGAAAAACCTTCAAGAGTCTTGACCGAAATTACAATTACCAATATCAAGACCCATCACGAAGGGAGGGTCGACGCAATTCTAGAGTATCCTGATGGTTACGGCTTATTAGACTGGAAAAGTTACGATATTAGCAATACTATTAGTGGTCGAGAAAAATGGCAGCTCATTGCTAATACCCTACTTGCAAATTTCAGATACAAGCGGAATGAAGACGATTGGAAGGAACACAAATTTTCCTGCATAGTACACAATGGTGGGGTATACTTCCCTAAAACAGAAACTATGACAAAGGAAGTGGATAGAATTAAAAGCAATAGACAATTTGCCCACATGGTCCTCTGTGGGCAAAGAGTTCATGTTCAGAGACCAAAATTCTGCCCCGTATGTGATAAGGGCTTAGAGGGAAGTAAGGAATGTCTTTTCTATCAACGTGATGCTAGATTAGCGTATGAAGGCAAACTACCAGCGCAGTACGAAAAGATGACAAAACAATTTTTTGCTAAACGTTATGCCATCTTAAAGGAGAGAGCAGAAACTCACTTACACAAACATGTTGCTTCTGAGCTGATTAACAGGCATGGAGAGGAAGAAGCCTTGCGAAGGTTGGAAAAAATCGGCGTACTATGCAGAGGGTATTCCTATGATTTTGATGTTGATGAAAGAGTAGTTTTTTCGAGAGCTGACGATAACATTCCACTGGAACCACGTAGAATTGTAAGAGTAATAGGAGCTGAACCAGGCAAATCACTTCTATCGTGTATAAGCGAGCAAGCAAGCGTAATGGAAGTAAAAAATAATAAAATTACTCTTGGTTTTAGGTCAAAGATTGCTGTGCATAGGGCCAAGAAGCAACTATTTCATTTGCCTATTTTCTTTTTGAGGGATGAGCTTAATCTCACTCGAAGCATGCTTCGACCTATACATCAATTTCACAAACTAGCCTCTGATGTTCTTATTCCACCAGAGCTATCGCTATGACGATAAATCTTAACCCAGATCAATCTAGAATACTGAACTGGCGCGTTGGTTCAGGAGGGGTGGCTGGTGTCATCGGACCGGCAGGATGCGGAAAAACAACAACTGGCAGCTTTCTAGCTGTCAAGATGATTTGCGAGGGCTATGCTAAAAATGTGCTATTAGTAGCCTTTACCAATTCGGCCGCCAACGAATTTTCAAGAGAATTGTGCATGGTATTGGGTTCCGAAGGATCAAAATTTCTCTGCGTCAGAAGTGGATATGCGCCTGGTGCGGATCCCAGGCTCCCTATACCTTTTAGCAATAACATTGAGATCGTAAGAGCCAAGAAAATCGTTATTTGTACAACACAATCACTCAAACGATTATCTGCCTCCATAAAGTTTGATAATATGATTATTGATGAAGCTGGTATCGAAAGGCTAGAACATCTTTTGTCACCATTTGCTCTTGGAATCAACCAGGTAGGTATTCATCTTATGAAAGAGAACATTTCATTTGAAACCAATAACATAATCGAACTTGCGTCACAGTGTGGTATTGTAGCTACTGTTGTGGGCGATCCTAAGCAATCAAGACCTATAGGATTAGCGGATTATGATCTTAGTGCAATGGAATGGGTCCTTAAGTGTGCCAAGTATGACACACTCTTTACTACTCATCGACTTCCTGATAAGCTGGCAATGTTAGTAGATGAGTTTGCTGATTATGGCGGCTTGAATTCGGCTCCCGAAATCGCAGGTAGAAGGATGGACGTGAAGTATCCCATCGATGAGAAATTTAAGAATGTTCTCAATCCGGAAGAGGTCATTACCTGGGTAAATCTGAATGGTAACGAAGAGATGGGAGGTCCTAGCTCATGGTATAATGAAATAGAGGCAAAAGCTTGTGTCCGCATCTGTTCTGAACTTAGAAGAGTGGCCCCTTCAAAGTCGATCTCCGTAGTAACCCGATATACAGAGCAAAGGCGTACAATATTGAAATATCTTCAGTCCCTTGACATAGATGCCCGGGTGTTGACAACGACCGGTGCACTGGGAACACAAGCAGATATCGTTATATTCTCTCTAGTCAGGAATAATCCCGAAAGAGTGGTAGGAGCCGTTGGCTCACTTCAAGACCTAAATGTGGCAATCTCTCGATCTAAGGAAAAATTGATCATTCTTGGAAGCTTCGAAATGATGCTAAACAGTTTAACTAGCTCATTCAATTTGAACCAGCGCCTCAAACAAAACTTCGCTCAAAAGCTAGCGCGGCTTGTAGATAGAAAGTTCGGCATGGTCGTTGAGGCTCCTAATGAATTGTGCAATTAGGGCAAACACACTGCATGATAGATACACACTTACAACAAGCTTTGTTTTCTTTTTTCGGTCTTGTCGAAAATGATATTTACCGAATAAATCACCTTCCTTAGATTAGCCTGTTAGTACCTAAATCCTACCATCGTATTTGCCCAAATCCTCCACAGTTTCAAGTATCAGTTCGATGACATCAACATCCCTTAATCTCCTTTTCTCTGGACATTCGGTGTACTTCCTCTTTTCAAAGTTTCTTGATTTATTACTAGACTCGTAGATAGCTCTTTTTCTTTGGTCAATAAACCTGGTTGCATTCTACACCACTACAACCTTCCTAAGAAAATCATTTCATTGGGAACGCCGAATTCATGTCGCCTATGTCGTACATGGATTATCTGGTTTTATTCAACTAAAACCGAGAATAATTTGCCTGATAGCAATACCGTTTAGCTAATGATTAATTTCATAAAGTTATCTAAATAAGCTAATCCAATCTAGTGAGGG
>Ga0075312_1000155_pt1 | contig 10193 bp, 9 predicted proteins | sample MayberryNE_Catta_5_FD_120047 | JGI IMG/M metagenome (GOLD analysis project Ga0075312, IMG submission 120047) | Natural and restored wetland microbial communities from the San Francisco Bay, California, USA, that impact long-term carbon... | ecosystem: Environmental > Terrestrial > Soil > Wetlands... | reverse complement strand
TTGTCTCTTTCAATCAGTCAGTGTAATGCTATATCTGTTACATCAGATAACGGAATCAGTCATACTCAATACATGTCATGTTTTTTCCATTAGTTCGTTTTTGGCACATTGGATAATATATTCATCGTCTTCTGTAAGTTCAATTTCTACATCTTCAATAAACTTTCCCAATTGGTTATTAATTCTGTCATTTCTAACGGTTTGCTCTTGTACACCTTCTTTTTCCATTTTTTCTAGTTCATGTGCTACAATCTCCTTTAATGCGTCTCTTTCTCCTTCTTCTATTAGGTTTAAGATAGTAGTTGAAGAGAAATCGAATATCTTATTTGAAATGGTATGAATGTCATCTTTTCTCTGTATTTTTATGACATCACAAATATCAAATCTCTTGTATATTAAATCTGAAAAATATCTTTCTTTAGTTGTTCTTGTCAAGGCTCTTTGTTTAGTATTCATTATATTTTCGAATCTTTTTTTAAGACCATTAACAGTATCATCTTTATCTACAATCTCTTTAATAGCATCACTTGCTAATTGTGCCATATCTCTTGCAAAATCATGATAATCAGACACATCTTGCGCTAGCTTTACGTCATAGTCAGTTTTGTCATGAAAACGTATATCATTTTCTCTATCTTTTGTCATATCATAATCGTATAATGTTGGTATGTGATCTCCTTCCTCTGATTCAGGATGCAAATTAACTATAGTCAACGAAAGATCTGGAATACTGTTTTCTTTTTGTATTTGATAAAAATCATCCCATTTATCGAAAGTTAGCGTTCCTTCAGTATCATCCTTTTTCCAGAAAGTGTTATGACAATTAATGAGTTCTCTCAATGGAGTGTTACTCAATATTCCTCCATCCCAATATTTATTCCCATTAATATCGACATATGGATAGTTAATAGGTATTGCAGCGCTAGCAAGAACATGTTCTATGGTGATACCACTTTTATCATAACTATCAAATGTAACTGGTTTAGAATTTTCGATATTTGCTGCAACTAAAAGGAATCTTGGTTCAGTATATTCAATATCTGTTGTTATGCCTCCCTCTTTATAATCATCATATTTTAGTTTAGGTGCAAAATCTAGAATAAATTCTTTCAATGGTTGATTACTATATTGATACCACCATGCTGATGAAGAGTAATCAAAGAATTTATTAAACAAAGGTGTGGGGAAGGGAGGAAAAAATAGTGGACTAAAGACATGTGGTTCCCCAGATACTATTCTTTTCTGTGTAGAATAATATCTTCTTAATGACTCGCCGGAAATAATTGAATCTATGAAATCCTTATAGTATGGAAACATTTGAGCAGACATATTTTTATAAAAATCCCAAGTATTTTTTAGCAAAAATAACGGATAATCCAAGATAGAATATGAAGAAATCTCTTTCCAAAAGCGTAATAATTTTTCGGGAGATCCTTCCCAATATTTTAGGACTTTTCCAGGTAACTCTTCTTTTGTTAAAGTAGTACTTTCCGGTTTTTGCTCTAGAAAATAATTTATAATTATAGAAGCATTAATTGCACCTATTGAAGTTCCTGCAATTATATCGAATACATTCTCATCTTCTGGCAAGTCCTTCTTAATCCAATGATATAAAACGTGAAACACACCCGCTTCATATGCTCCCAATGAACCGCCTCCTTGAAAGACTAATGCTCTTTGAGGAGCTGAAGGCCTATTTTTTAACATGTTATGTATATTATCATAATGTTTATCTAGTTTCCTATCAAAATATGAACGGATCATCCATCTTTTAATCATAGCATTTACAACTTCCAGTTTTTATTCCATAACCTTAGAGGAAGTATTTACACCATTTTCTATCTAATTATGGAAAATATCTGCCATATTGTTTAGATAGGTTTTATGATTTAGGTATCTAATTTTGCGATGATGCTTGTATGAGCAAACAACACCACCAAGTTGGGTTAATCAATTTACAATTTATAATCATTTTTAGTTTCATTCGGTTTTAGGGAATTAACAAAATACGTTGGATTCTATCTCTTGAGCCCCACCATTTATTTTTTCAATAGTACTACATCATGGATCACCATTCCTTGCATCTCTTGAGCCCTTAACGTATTCAGTACAGTAGTATATGACTGTATTCGCTTTGACTACGAAGTTTCCTTACATTTCTATATTGTGTCTTCTAATTAAGAGTTAACAACCCAAACAGAGATGGAATGCCATAGATACATCTGTGTCAATGTCCAGAATTCTATCAGTAGCGATTTATTTTTATATTTCCAACCCTATAATATTTCGGATTACCAAGTCCTAATCTACGTACTGAAGAAACAACCCAATCCATGGTATAGAAATAATTTCAATAAAGAAAAAATACTGGCGGAGTAAGAATATTTCTTCCATAAAAACAAATTCAATCCAGCTTCACTCAGGCTGACAGAATCATAATGTCTGTGTGCCAGAAGTCCCACACACAGTGAAGATCTTAAAGATGGATAATCTAAGGAGCTAAGGAGGATCCAAGATGCAACCGCACAGATCATGGAGTTGAACAAACATCTCAAAGGAGCAAGAATTCATTTCAAGGAGCGACGGTTTGCTGATAGTTGATTGTCTTAATATGAAGATAAAGCAGGAACAAGAGGAAGTATATGTTGCTTCAAAGTGCCTTAAATCTAGAGCATATAGTGGGATGCTATCATCAACATCTCTCTAGGACCAGATATGAGGGGCTTTACTACATAGATGGGATGGGATTTCCAAGAAGCATCTGTCCACTGATTTGGGAGAATCCTATCACGTCATTAAAAGTACTAGAGAGATGAAGGATGGATTTTGTTCATTCGAAACTTGATATTTATCATCCTAATCTGCCGATATGTTAAAAAAAGGAGTTTTAATATACATTCATCATTGAGAATTCTCCATTTATCTGATTATGCCTTGCCAGATTGGAGAATAGAAAAAACTGCCATTAGTGCATTAAATCGTAACTATCAAGTATTTTTTGCAGGTCTACCATCATATACCAGCAATAGCATTTTTTCAAAAGTGTATGAAATTAATTGGACACCTAGAGCGCGACGTGGTTTTCCATATTATTGGTACTGTGTTAAAAAACAGCTCAAGAAAATTGTACAGGAGGCAAGGCCCGATATAGTTCATGCTCATAATATTTTCTCTGCAAAGATGGTGTCAGAAATTGATATCCCTTTTGTATACGACGATCATGAATACTGGCCCTCATATGTAAGAAGACAAATCGAATCATACAACTCAAGCTTAGAGCAATCGAGTGGGAATAATGTTAGACCTAAAAGGATAATGCAAAAAACAATACTAAGTTTATTGAACTACAGATTTTTGAAATTGGGTATAAAATGGGAAAAGCAACTAGTTTCATCAACCCCTACACTAACAGTTTCTGAAAGTATTGCAACAGAACTCCGACAATTAGGAAGCACTAGCAAAGTATTCATCACCCCTAACTTTCCTATGAAAAACGAAATAAAGGATATACAACCTCCCAAGTTTCATAAGGAGTTGACTTCAGTTTATGCAGGCATTGAGCCAAAGAATAATGCCAAAATAGCTCATCGCAATATGGAAGGGTTTGGAGACATATTCAATCGATATGATGATGTTGGAACTTTAATAATGATAGGAATCGAAGAACCATCCTATAATACTCCTTCTTCCTCTAATCCTACGAATCCTAGGATAGCATATAAAGGCTATCTACCACGACATATGATGTACCAAGAAATGCAAAAAAGTTCTATTGGAATAGTACCTTTTAGAAAACATTGGTCCCATAAATATATCAGTCCTAACAAGGCATATGAATACGCCCATGCAGGCCTCGTAGTTCTATGTACTTCTTCACTTGTTCCAATAAAAAATATCCTTAGGGATTACTGTCTTACATTTGAACACTATGATGATATGATATCTCAGCTTCGATATTCTAGAGATAATATGGAAAAAATCTATGAAAAGCGAATAGGCGTCTACCAGTTCGCAAAAGAGAATCTTTTGTGGGAGAACTTTGAACAGAATATTTTCGATGCGTATAGGGCAGCTTAGAAAGAAAATTATATTGATAAGTAGTTAATCTATCCTTATATGAACTATATGGTAGGTATAAGAAAGAAAACTGGTGTTGTAATTGAAAATAATTATTATTATTAAGAATGCTATGATATTTAGCCGATGGAAAATAATTTGATGAATAATGAATTACTATAAGTAGTTGTATATGAAGATATTATCGATCGATGGTCTCTAATCTCATAAGGAATTAATCATACCTCTAAAAAGAGGAAGGTGGAAAAGAGGACTCGTATACAGCTAGATTCTTGCCCCGATGCATCGACAGTAAAATTCTCAGTTCCAATACAAGCCAACTCCCAAACAAGTATCGTATACTGTATTCAGACTATAATTCAAGGTGAATAAGTAAATGGGATTCCTTATCCAGGTTGTTTTTATAGATCATGACAAACTTTTTTGTTGATCAATTGAGATACTTCAGATCGGAGCCCATAAGTATATGAATCAGTAAAATAGATCTTTAAAGAGTCATGGTTAGGAGAAAAGCAAGCCGAACAAAAAGTACGATTACCTCCCAAAACAAAACCAATAAAACAAGAAAAAGGACAAAAATTTCGCCTGTGCAGGGAAAAGCGACTACTAGACCTAACAAAAAAAATCAAAGATCGGTCAAGAAACCCGGAATGGGTACTTCACGATCTCGTAAATCGGTTAGGAAATCAAATGTCAAATTGAACAAGTCAGATAGAATTCATAAAACTTTAGGAGTACCAAAGAAAACTACAAGGACAAGGACAAGGACAAACCCTAAGAGAGAAAAATCCATATATGTTAAAAGATCTAGCGGTCGGCAAGAAAAATTCGACTCGGATCGAATGACGCAGACAGTAAGTCGATCTGGAGTACCGTTCCTCATGGCCAGAGACATAACAAAAAAAGTTGTACATAAGATAGGCCGCAGGCAAAAGAACAAAGAGATGAGCAAGAGTTCAAAGTCAACTAAAAACTCAAATTCGCAGAGGAAAAAAGTAGCAAAAGAAGTGATCATCCCAGGAAATGAAATTCGGAGTATGATCAGCGAAGAGCTTCGAAACCGAAACAGATCCGATATTGCTGGATCATATGAGGGGCAAAGTCCAAGTAACCCCAGATTAGAGCGAGACGAAAGTATTGATCCTACGGTACCTTCTCTACATAACGTTACTACCCCAAAGACCAATATTATTCATGATAAGAGCAAATACGGTGGGGTATAATGTCTTGAGTTAGGTAACCGATTTTTTCCTTTCTTTCTTAGATCGTGGTAGCTTTGCTATTCTGTTATTGATTTCTTATTCGCTCATTCGAATGACATCATTTGATCACTACTGATATGCAATCGTTCATTCAGTTCTCGCTTGACGGCGAAAAATAGCTTTTGCCTACTAGGGTGTAGATGAAGGAATGTGCGGTCGACCTGATTTGACCAACTTATTTGTTTCACCGCCTTTACGCTCTTTCTTTTTCAAGCCTGATGAAACGACGATCCACCCAATCCTAAAGGCCTTTCATTAGTTCGATGCACTCTCAGCAGCTATAACAGTCAAATACTATCTTGAACATTCAAATCTGAACAAAAGTTGACTTCTGTCAATAATCATCTGGATGAAGAATCAGCAAGAAATAATGAATCTCTCTTTAGTTTCAAATACACTGAATCAGGTGGTTTGAGTAACAAGTATCTTCTAATCTCGTATGATTCAGCAACGAAGGAAATTAAAGCTTCTACAGATATGACTGGTTCAAACTTGGTACAGAAGACGCTGACTGATTCAGATGAGGAAACATTAAGAGGATGTTTTAAAGGAGATAGATTCTTTGGATTTGACGCCGACTATCCAGCTGGACAAGACACAGAAAAGGATGATAGCAGTGTATTGTCCTTCACACTTATCGTAACAATAGGGAACAAGGTCCATACTGTGATGTGGACTAATAAATCAAAAGAGATTCCTGATGAATTGACTCAGATTAAAGGCAAAATTAAGGAGATAGTTTCGAATAAGAAAATGATTTGACATTACTGCATGCGCACATGAAGTCATCAACTTTCCCAGTTAGGGTTATTCTAATATCTGTTAGCGTTTCGGTGAGCGGTTTGATTCATACTTCGTTGAGAACATGACCGAGAATGCAGTTTGTATGTGATGAAATTAAGAAAACTCCGTACACAATTGGAATCAACTAAACAGCTTTCATTCGTCTAAACGACAGGATTCCAACGGTTCCTAAAGCTGCTGCTGATAGCAGCAAAACACTAATGTTTAATGCAAATGAGTTCATTCCTGTTATTCCCAGCATTACCTCTCTCAATGCGTCTACCCCGTAAGTAACTGGATCTAGAGTAGTTAAAATAGAAAGCCATGTTGGAAGATTATTGAGCGGAAAAAGAGCTCCGCTTAGGAAGTAAAGAGGAAATACAACAAAGCTTACGATTAGCTGAAAACCCTCCAAACTTTCCATATGACTTCCCAAAGTGAGACCGAGCGATGTGAGTGTGAATGAAAGAAGTAGGATTATAATAATAATAAAAACCATGGACAATGGAGTATAGTGAATTCCAATCACAAATCCAACTACTAACAATATAGCGGCTTGTATCAATGAAGTAGTCATGCCTCCAAAAGCCTTCCCCAGGAAGATCGTAGTTCTACTAACGGGAGCTACCATCACACTTTTGAGAAAATCGAACTTTCTATCCCAGATTATGTAGGAACCAAAGAATACTGAAGTAAATATGACTGACATGCATATTATTCCAGGAAAAATGAACTGTTGATACCCTATAGAAGAATCGGCTGCAAAATCCATTGTACCAAAGAAATCAGTTGTAGACCCAAATCCTTCTCCAATAACAAATAGCCACAGTAACGGAGTAAATGTAGATGCGATGAGCCTACTTTTTTCTCTCAAAAAGACTTTGAATTCCCTAAGCCAAATAGCGTATAGTTTACCTAATCCTAATTCTATCCAGCTCTTATTTATTACCATATTGGGCATATTTTTCCATAAACCCTCCTTCAGAATCATCCTCGTCCTCATCTAGTCCTTGTTTCTTTGTAATGTGTCTTTGTGCAAATTTAAGAAAAACATCGTTGAGAGTAGGGCTTCTAAGTTCTACCGATTCTACCTCCGTATTATTGGCCTTATCTAATATTTTGAGAATAGTCGGTAGATTATGGCTAGCATCATCTACATAAATGAGAACATTTCCGTTTTTTGCATCTATTTCAACTTTTCGCACAAAGTTGCATTGTTTTAAAACCCGGTCTATATTTTCTTTATCAACATGTTTGTTTGCAAACTCCATTTCTATTATCTCTCCTCCAAGTTGTTCTTTCAATTGCGATGGTGAATCAACAGCAATTATCATCCCTTTATCTATGATGCCAATTCTATCACAGAGAAAATCCGCTTCCTCCATATAATGTGTCGTAAGTATAAGAGTAATTTTCTCATCCTTTACCAATCGATTAATATATTTCCACATCACTTCTCTGCTACTAGGATCAAGCCCAAGTGTTGGTTCATCCAGAAAGATTACAGTTGGTTTGTGAAGCAATCCTCTGGCTATTTCTAAACGTCTACGCATTCCTCCAGAATATTTTTTGACTTGGTCATCTTTTCTGTTGGTGAGGCCTACCAGTTCTAGTACTTCCGATATCCTTTTTTCCCGAAGTTCTTTCGGGACTGCGTATAGAAGTGAATGTAACTTCAAGTTTTCGTAGCCAGTAAGCATATCGTCACTACTTGGAGCTTGGAATACAATACCTATACTAGATCTGACTTCGGAAGGATTTTTAATGATATCATATCCGTTCACTATTGCTGTGCCAGCGGTTGGTTTGATCAAGGTAGCAAGAATATGGATTAGTGTGGTCTTACCAGCACCATTTGGTCCTAGGAGTCCAAATACTTCATTATCAAATACTTCGATATTAATATCATTAAGAACAGTTACATTGTCATACTGTTTGAAAAGGTTCTTAATGGTTATCAATATACGCTCTAAACCAATTGAAAATTCGGACTCTCGACATATATCCTCTTGTATTGCCCTACTCTGTTATTAGTATATCATGAAGTATTTAATCTCTGTATGTGGTATCCAAGGATGAATCTTACAGAAATCTAGGTCGTATTGTATATGCGATATGTATAAATATGAAAATAGCCATATATCGTATGACCAATATGGAATATAAGGAAGTGATCTTCACCACATAATGATACCAGTTTCAGAAGACTCTATCATTAATGCGGTTGAAAAAGTTAGCAAAAGTGTAGTCAACATAGCCAGTGTTAGGTTGATGCAAGATCAGCTTTTTAGAGTATTTCCGGTACAAGGTGTTGGCTCGGGCATCATACTTAACAATAAAGGACATATACTAACAAATAATCATGTAATAGATGACACCGAAAGGCTAAGGGTAACTCTTGGTGATTCCAAACAGGCAAACGCCAAGACGGTAGGTAAAGATGAGGTAACCGATTTGGCCGTTGTTAAGGCAGAGCCACTTGAACTCTACAGTAATGATGAGATGAGCTTTCAACCTGCAGATCTTGGAAACTCCGATGAGCTTAGGGTTGGACAAATAGTTATGGCATTAGGCAACCCTTTTGGTCTTTCTGGAGCACCAACGGTTACTGCAGGAATTATCAGTTCACTAAATAGAAATGTGCAATTCGAGAATGGGATCTTGGAGTTGGTCCAAACTGACGCTGCGATAAATCCTGGTAATTCCGGTGGCCCACTAATTAACACAAGGGGAGAAGTAGTTGCAATAAACACGGCAAAAATACCATATGGACAAGGAATCGGATTTGCTGTTCCTATCAATACGGTAAAATCAATATTAGCTGAATTGATAGAAGATGGACATGTATTAAGACCATGGTTAGGCATAAGTACAATAAAGATAGATCCAAAGATAGCCAGATTCTACAGACTACCGATTGTGGAAGGTGCATTAATCGTTAATGTCGAACCGTATAGCCCCGCAGATAATGCGGGGCTCAGAAGAGGAGATATTATTGAAGAGGTTGACGGAAATAGAATACAGAGTCCTTCACAAATATCATCGTATATAAGACAGAAAAAGAAAGCTAACGACCGGGTAACAATTATGGTTAACAGATATGGTAGAGTATATGAAATCCCTTTCCAGTTAGAAGCCCATCCATAGACCTTAAACCATATTTAAGATCATGAAGAGATCCCTTTGTTTTTACCATCAGGAATCAGAGCCTCATTTGGCCGAAAATTGTCCGCTACTGGTCAATGTCTTATATATCTCATATTATATGAAGACGTAAATGAAGAACCATTTTTCTGAAATAACTATTGCCACGTTAATTTTGGCAGCAATCGGGGCAGCAACAACAGCTTCTTTAGTGGAACAAGAAGTAAGAGCTCCCACCACGTTTCGACAAGCACCTCCTCTTATCACAGACGATAATGTCTATGTAGCATGGTGGAGTAATAACACAGCGAATGGCAATAATGAAGTGTTGTTTAGGGTGTCTACTGACGGAGGCGCAAGTTTCGCTGACAAAATTAATCTCAGCAATACAACTGATTCAGATTCAGAGAGAGTAGAACTAGACTCAGATGGAGAGAGTGTGGTAGCCACTTGGTGGGAAACAAATCAGACTGATGAAATACCGGTTATGAGAGTTAGTAATGATAATGGAGAAACATTTGGACCTATATTGATATTAGCAACTAATGGAACTATTGGAGAAGCAGTAGAGGGAGAAGAGGAGGGATAGAATGAATGGAAGAAATTGTTCATAGTTTGCTAGTTTTGACGAGGAGATAGGTCGATCATACACGGTCGTGATCATCATCCTCATCATTCCTGCCTAAAAGACTAGCATCATCATATCATATCAAGATATCAAAATGTCGTGACTTATGGATCTCATACATCACCATTTCCAAGTACTCTTTGATATCACCGTCTGTCATAGATACTTCAGCACCAGTCTTTTCTGTCATCAACTTCAAATGTTCCTTTGCAATCTTCAGGAAAGTTGATTGTAATTCCTGTTCCATATGAGCTGAACCCATACTATGTAAAAATTCTGATTACTCGGTTAAGGACTTT
>Ga0075312_1000153_pt1 | contig 10209 bp, 10 predicted proteins | sample MayberryNE_Catta_5_FD_120047 | JGI IMG/M metagenome (GOLD analysis project Ga0075312, IMG submission 120047) | Natural and restored wetland microbial communities from the San Francisco Bay, California, USA, that impact long-term carbon... | ecosystem: Environmental > Terrestrial > Soil >... | reverse complement strand
GGCAAGCTCGCCGATGAAACCACACGCCAGTATATAAAAAAGTTCCTCGAATCCTTCTCCAACTGGGTTGCGCGCTTCAAAGATTAACCGGTTTTTCAGCTAAAGAACCTTCGTTAGTTCGATGACTGACCGTGGCATTGACAGCCACGAAGGTCATCGGATAGTGTGCGCGCCATTTAGAGGCAAGGGCGTCGTTGTAGCGAACTGCTTAACGGTATCGGGAAAAAACCGGCAGCAGCAAAAAAATAATTTGCCAGGGACGGGATGGAGTGCGCCAGTTCGAGAGTTGGATTTCACACAGTTTTTGGAGTCTGGCTCGTTGATCTCTTGCCGCTTGCGGCGGGTCCGATCTAAGATAGCCTCGCTATTCGGTGCAGTCAGTTAAAGGAGACTCGTTGTCCTATCCAAGCCGTTCGTGATCAAGCCGACGGTCACAAGGGCAACCTGTGGGCAAACTCGGCCTTCATCAAGAGGAGAGGTGTCGCATGAGAAAAATGCTATTCACTCTTGCCATTGTTTTCGTGTCGGTCATCGGCGCGCATGCACAGGCACCATTTTTCCAGGGCAGGACCATCACGATCATTGTCGGTTACCAGAACGGGGACGGCTACGACATCTGGGCGCGCTTATTGGCCGCGCACATGAACAAGCACATCCCGGGTCATCCCGGATTCCTCGTGCAGAACATGCCAGGCGCAGGATCAAGGATCGCGGCCAATCATATCTACAATGTCGCCAAGCCGGACGGTCTTACCATGGGCGCGATCGGTGGCTCGCTTTATCTCGATCAGGTGATAGGGAAAAAGGAGGTCCAGTTCGACTGGGCAAAGTTCGGCTGGATTGGCTCGACGGAAAACACACCGTGGCTATTCTATATGAACAGCAATACGCCCTACAAAACCATCGATGATGTGCGCAAATCCAAAGATGCCCCGAAATGTTCCGCGACGAGCAGCGGTACAAGCGGGCACTTCATTCCCAAGCTGCTCGAAGAGGCGCTCGGCGCCAAATTTAATGTCGTCATGGGATACCGCGGCGGTGCTGAGCAGGATCTGGCGTTCGAACGCGGCGAAGTGGTCTGCCGCGCCTTGAGCATTCCAACCTTTTTTGCGCGCGAACCGTTTACCACCTGGCGCCGGGAAAATCGGGTCCGGATTCTTTTGCAGACCGGCCGCAAGCGCGACGAGAAAATGCCGAACGTGCCGACCCTCCATGAGTTGATGGACGAGTACAAGACCCCGGCGAACACCCGCGCTCTGGTGACGGCCATTTTGGCATCGGGCGACCTGGGACGGCCGTTTATCACGCCGCCGGGCGTGCCGGCGGACAGGCTGGCAATTTTGCGCGATGGCTTTCGAAAAACCATGGCCGACCCGGCGTTTCAGGTTGACGTGAGAGCAAGAAAATTCGCGACCAATCCCGATTTTGGCGAGGAGTTGCAAAAATTCGCCAAAGAAATCGTCTCACAGCCGCCTGAGATTGCCGAGCGCATGAAACAAGTGCTTACCGAGTGACGGTTCTTCGGTGCGACGCAGCCGCAACCAAAAATGATCGGAATATTTGGCGCAAAGGCGCAAAGTCGCGAAGAAGAAAGCAGTTGATGTTGAGACGCGTTTGGCGTGCTCAGCGCGAACGGGGAGTATTCAATTTCCGCCAAACGGCAGGTAGCCCAATGAAAGAGATTTCATGGCAAGCGTAAAATGTCCGAGCTGCGCGCGCGATTTTGTCCGGCGAATAGCGAGAGCGGGTTGGCTGGAAGCCATTTTGAGCATGTTTTACGTGTATCCATTTAAATGCCAACTCTGTGGCCACCGTTTCCGCTCTCTGCGATGGGGCGTTCGCTATAGCCGCGTCCGCGAGGATCGCCGCCAGTATCAACGCATGGAAAGGAAGCTGCCGGTCACTTTCAACGGCGAGGGACTTACGGGGGACGGAACGCTGCTCAATATTTCGATGGGTGGCTGCGGCTTCGCAACTGGCAGCGCTCTTGCCATCGGAAAGGTCGTGCGGCTGGTATTGCAAATTTCCGGCGAACTGCCGCCAGTGATCATCGACGCCGCGCTTGTGCGCAGCACGCGCAAAGGCGGCGCCGGCGTCGAGTTTATTCAGTGGCAGGAGAGCGAGCGCGAGCGCTTGCAGCTTTTCGTCCGAGGGTTGCTGATCGGACATGGAACCGACATCGATACAGCTAAGCATGTAGCGTAAGGCCTCCCCGCGCTCCAAAGCACGAATCTAGCGCTTGCTCTTTGGACCATGAAATCACCCGGACGTTTGATGGTTCTACTCTATATCTGCGCGCAGCTACAAGGCTGCGCCGGGTTCGCCCGCTGGCTGCGGCAATATACCTACCCACCCGATTTTCGATACATCGAACGCGAGCAACTGCACTCCGCGATGTGGCGGTTGGCTTATCACGTTCGCGAGCTGGATCGCGATATCGACGCGGCAAAAACTCAAGATCGTCGCGAGCAAATGCTTGCCGATCTCGCTGGGATGGATGCGGCGTTGCGCAGCTTGGACAAGTCCGGCTGGCCATCGAATCACCCTTTGATCGACATGAACCTGGCCAAATTCAGACAAGACATCCGCCTGGCTCGCGAAGCGATCGAACGAGATCCAGCCAATTTAGTGCTGGCCCATTCGCTCACCGGCGCATGTGTTTATTGTCACGGCGTGCGCTGACGTGCCGTCGATGATCGGGTTCGTGATGCGCCGCCTTGACGAGAGGGCGGAACCTTAAGTAGAGTGAAGCACGGTTAGGTTGTACATTCGTTTACCATAAAGGAATCGGGTAACTAGGAAAGGAGGACGCCATGTTCGTATGTTTGTCACCTGGAGGCCAGTCACTCACCGAAGGCGAGGCGGCAAAGGATCATTTACTGGTCGGCACCGTAGACGGCATCTTCGCGTTTCACAAGCGCAACGGCTCCTGGGAGAGTCAGGGGACGATGGTTCCGGGCAAGCACTTTAGCTCGATCATCTTCGAGCCCATCACCCAAACGCTCTTCGGCGGGACTTATAGTTGTGAGATTTACGCCAGCTCGGATGTTGGCAAAACTTGGGAGCGGCGCGATAACGGCATCGGCGACAAAGAGATCTATTCGCTTGCCACCCAGGTGGTCAATGGCAAACCGCGCGTTTACGCCGGCACCCAGCCCGCGCATCTGTTCTACAGTGACGATCTCGGCAAAAGCTGGACGGAGCTGCCGGGCTTGCGCCAAGTGCCGGGCGTCGAAAAATGGACCTTTCCCGGACCGCCACACCAGGCTCATGCAAAAAGCATTACCTTTCACCCGAAGGATCCAAAGATTATCCATGTGGCCGTCGAAGTGGGCGGTTTTCTGCGCAGCACCGATGGCGGTCAGACCTGGACGACTATCGACAGCATCAATCCGGACGCGCATCGCGTGCTGATTCCGACCAACGATCCGAGCAAGCTCTACGGCACCGCGCCGACGACCAATTGCGGTCCCGAAACACCCGCGGGCTTTTGTGTCAGCAGCGACGGCGGCACGACCTGGAAGAGCATGACGCCGAGAGATTTTCGCATCGGCTACGTCGATCCGTTCTTCGTCCATCCCGGCGATCCGAACTTGCTGTTCGTCGCGGGCGCCAAGACCGGCCCCGGCACCTGGAGAAAACTGCACACCGCGGACGCGCGCATCGCACGCAGTCGCGACGGGGGCAAGAGCTGGGATATTTTGACCGGCGGCTTGCCCGATCACATCCGCGCCAACATCGAAGGCATGGCAATGGATGTTTGGAACGGCGGCTATGCGATTTTCGCCGGCACCACGGACGGAGACGTCTTCTACAGCGAGGATGAGGGAAACCACTGGCAGACCATCATCAAAGGCATCGGCCCGGTATCCAAATCGCATCATCACATCAATCTATCCCTGGACGAACAAGCCGCCGCGCACCATTAAAGGAAATTGCGGCCAGTCTAAATCAAAGGGGGCACGGTAATCCGTGCCCCCTTTTTTTAATCCTACCTTGGCGTCTCTGCGCCTTGGCGGGAGATCATCCGAGTCGGAAAAAGAAATATTTTCCCGCAAAGGCGCAAAGGCGCGAAGATCGGAGACCGACTCACACGATGGTCGGCGGCAATCCTGCATCCCTAAGCCCGTAGCGCTCAAACACCCGGTCGTGCGGAATAATTCGCAGTTCCTCGACGCTGGCTTGCGCAACGAGCATGCGATCGAAAGGATCCCGATGTACCTTGGGCAGGCGGCCGGCGGTTAGGCGTGTTGCAAATCAATCGGCAGCGGCCGAAACCCGTTTCTTACAATCGCATCCGCGAGATCGTCCAGTTCTATCTCGAGTCGTCCCAACGTTGCCTTGATCGAGATTTCCCAAGCCGACGCCGAGCTCACCAGCATGTCGTTAGCGGGGTTGATGATAAGATCGCGCGCGTTTTTCGCTAGTTTGCGGTCATCGGACAACCACCAAAGAAGGACATGCGTGTCGAGAAGCAGTCGCACGGTCTACGACTTCGCTTGGAAGTGCGCCAGCAGCTCTTTCGGAAGGGGCTCGTCGAAGTTTTTCTTGATGCGAATTTTGCCACGCAGGCTCCCGGGCCGACGTACGGCGTCTTTCGATGTGTAAGGAACTAACCGAGCAACGGGGTTCCCTGATTTTGCGATAATCACTTCTTCACCGGCGGCAGCCAGATCGATCAGCCGGGAAAATTGCGTCTTTGCCTGATGGATATTCACCTTAGTCATAATGGACTACGTCTAGTCCAGTCCGGCTCGCCCGTCAATCAGCCGCTGATCGTCGGACGCTGGTGGATCAAACTCGAGACTATCAGCCTTTTTTGAGAGGTTGGCTCAGTCGAATGGGGTCACAGTATTCGACCCCGGTGGTGGATCAGGTCTTCTACCAGGATTCCTGCTGTTTGCTCCGATCGCGGGTTTGCTTGGGAAAAGAGCACATTTTCGCACAACTTTACTCGAATCCGTGTTCTTATCGCCGGACTATTGTCATCTGTTGCCCTGCGGGATGCCCCCGTTTGTGTATTTTAGCCACTCCTCTGAAGACGACGGGTAGGGCATAATCATTGCTCTGGATATTGTTGGGGGCCGACAAGTAGAGTCGGTGGGTTGGCCAGGTAGGCGACCCTAGAAGCAGCACAGACAATTCGGTAACAACAAGGTCAAGAAATACATTTTCACTCTAGTCCGGTGTAACTAGAGCGCGTTGATAAATCATCCAAAGGTTGTTGTATGGCCGCGAACAATCGGCATTGAGCAATCTTTGCGCTTTCTGAATTCCGGGTGGCGCGATTCCGCGCTAAAAGCGCGGGGTCGCCGAGAAAGAAAGACGATGGAATTTTCAATGGACTACACCCGCCGACCGTCCAAGATGCGAAGCGAAGCTTGCACAAGATTTGTCTCTCACAACCACGAACTTTATTAAATTCTGACAAACCGAAGGAGCGAAGGTGATGCTCGGCATGGAAACAGGAATTGGCCCCGTCCTACGGGTTCTCCGTCACTTTACGGAACGCAAACGTTTCCAGCAGATCAAATTCGAAAGCGGCGAACGGGCGGTTGTATTGGTCGCAGGTATGCCAGCGCCCTCTATTGAACTCGTACGCCTTGCTTTAGGCGGTTTTATGCCCTGGCAGACTGTTTGGGAATACAATCCAACGAGGGCTGGAGGTTACAGCGATTATATTCACAAATTAAAGGCCATGTTTTCGCCCGCAGTAGAAGAATCTGATGATTCCCTTCATCAAGTGCGCGACGCATTGCTCCGATGTCGCTCTCTCCACGAAGCTCGCACCTTGCTGCTGGAGCGTGAACGCCTAGCAAATAAATCTATACCCGAGCTTGCCTGGGGATTGACGAGAGACACCCCGCAGAAATCCGCCACGAAGAACGATAGCTGGGAGCAGCCAGCAGTCGACGCCGCACCGAAACAGCCGTCAGCCGAGCGGGTCGAGACGTCAGCAGTTCCTGATCGGTACCGGCTCAGCAACGACGCCAAGGAAAAAGTCCTTACATGCGTCGAAGCACCCACGGTCACGGTTCGCGACGTACGCCGAGTGCAGATATCTGCCAAACAGGCGCGCAATTACCCGTCCGGAACTATTTTTCTTGACGGCGCAGCGCAAGGCGCGCCATTTGCGGACTTTGAGAAGGCAGTCTACAACCTCGACCATCAGCAGGGATCGATTCATTCCTTGGCTACTTGCGAACAGGCTATCATCTTGACTCGCAAGCTTGCCGACCTCCGAGCGCGCGATTGGGTAGTGTTGGCAAACGATGGCGACCTCGACACCATTTTTGCCGTTTGGGTGCTCTTAAATCACCTTCGTCTCACGGCTAACTCTGAAGTGCTTGCCAGGGTGATACCCCTGTTGCGTCTCGAAGGCGTCATTGATGCTCACGGTGCCGACGCGCACTGCTTATCCGCGCTTCCTCGGGACCTGCTCCGTTCAACCTCCACAATGTTGAAAGAATTACAGCAGCAGGAGCTCGTATTTAAGCATTACGGACAGTGGGCTGAAATCGATCTGCTGGACTACATCGCCGACCGGCTCCGGGCCCTCGACCGACTGATCTATTCGCCGGAAGATTTTGACGGACTGCCTGAGATGGATGAACTCGCGCGAGCCGAAATCGCAAACGGATCGGTTGTCGTCGTCTGCCGTTCTGAGGCTGGCATTAACGAAGTCGAACGGCGGCTTGGAAAAATTTACGGGGACCGGTTGGGCGTATTGATATTGCAAAATGCTCCGTCGTCGTATGATGTGCGCCAAGTCGATCGCGCGCTTTCAACAACGCTTGAACGGGCCTACGAGCGGCTCAATCTTTTGGACCCGGCGGTCCGACGTGGCTCGCAAAACCGCTGGGGCGGCTCAGCGGAGATTGGCGCTTCTCCGCGTGACGGTGGCACAGGTCTGATCCCGGATCAGATCGTTGCAGCGGTACGGGACGCCTTCCGACAGCCGACCATCCTTGATGTCATCTCCGAAATCCCACGCGCAGTGTTTCTCTGTTTGATGGGCTTGTTGCCAGCACTGACGTTTATGGTCATCGCCAACCGGCTTCGCGAGCGTGGCTATGTGGCGCCAGAAACGCTGCTGCTGTCGGTCGTTATTCTCCCGGTCACGGCGGCCGCTCTATTTTGGTGGAAAGCTCGCCGGGCTCCGGGACTTTATGGTTGGCGAGCACCTAGCGGTTTTCGCTGGCTGACCGCGCTCCCCGCCGTATTCATCGCCGCTCTGACCGGTGGGGTCTGGACGCCTGGATCGCTCGGTTATGGGATCGGCTCGCACAGCCTGAGCCAATTCACCGCTTCGTTCGCCTTACTTCTTCCGATCGCAGCCGAGTTGCTTTTCCGAGGTGTGATCCTAGGATCTCTTGCGTTACGCCTCCCGATACAAGGAAGCGTGGGGCACTGGTGGCGCTCCTGGCCTACTCTTATTTCGAGTACAGTCTATGCTGCGGCGTCGGCACTTCTGCTCTGGGGTTTCTCAAACGGCGAGCTCCATACGAATAAGTTATTGGTCACTGTCGCAGCGGCTCTGACCTTCGGCCTGGCGTCCGGTGTAGTGCGAGAGCGTTCAGGGAGCATCTTTGGGCCGGTGCTACTTCATTCCATTTGCGCGGCGGCACTGATTCTGTCCGGCGCTGTGCTCTTCTGATGGATCCCGGCGGCCGGCTGGTGTTTCAAGGGAGTCTCGTGTGACTGAGTGCCTTCAAACACGAATTGCGGGGGCTCCAGCAGTTTACGAAGACCCAGCGCCATGAGTTTATTTACCGAACCATCAATGACTTGGCGGTGAGCATTGGTCTGCTCGATGGTCGTTTCACCCAACGTCTGGTCGCTGATTACGAAGAAGATCGCCATTTTGAGATCGGGACGGATCCGAGCAAATCTTGCGAGATGCAATCCCTCTATATCCACGGCGCCAATCGACTTTGCGCGCCAATCCAGCAAGAGATCTTTAGTTTCATCAAAGAGCGTCGGTACCCACCCATGTTTCTTCCGTGCATGCACGGTTAACAGCGAGGACAGCTCAGGCCAGAGCTCGTAAGCGAAATTGTCCGGAAATGGTATCGGATCGGAGTTGCGACTGACGAACTCGTTGGGAATCACCACATCGCCGATTTGATAGTCCGCGATCGCTCCCGCGCTCCCCAAATAGACGACCCTTCGTAAGCCTTTGTTGTAGAAAGTCTCCAGTATGATGTCGGTATCGTCACCGTAAACATTGCGGGCAATGATCAGCTTCCGCTTGATGGTCGGATGGGTGAAGAGGTCGATATCCAACCCTTTCTTTACCAGAGGGGTCTTTTCCCAATTTAGCGCCGCAAGCATCCTCGACCAGTTCCCCTTAAATCCGAAAAGTAGCAAATCATTTTCATCGAGCCTCAGGGACAGGCCCTGAGAATTCAAGACAAACAAAGGCTGCGCCTGATTAGCCTGCACGAACCGGTATTGTGCAAAAATACCAGTCCGATGAATCTGGCATAGGACATTGGCCTGCCGGTTATTGCCGCGTACGCCGGTTAAGACGACGCGATACGCGCGCGGTTCCGCTCTTACGGCGAGATGTATATCGCGATGATGTTGACCTCGCCGGGTTTGAAGAAAGTAAAACGTGTCAAACTGTTCTCGACGATGGAATGCATAAGCGTCGTCGATCGAATGATTGTGCACGTAAAGTTCGATGGGAAGGCTGGAGCTGTGGCGCAATTTGTCAGTCAAAAATCGTGCAAAAGCTCTTGGAAAACGGTCAGCCAAGTACCGCTCCATATCCATATGATACGGCCCGTCCGGGGCCGAACATGGGACGGCACGCGTGATGACCTTTAATGACTGAACTGATGAGAAATCATTGTGAACGTAAACCCTTCTCAGATGAGGAAGTTTGCCGTACGGATAGCCCTGTACCCTTTTAGCCACCAGATCCTCGGCAACCTGTCTGAATCGCTCGTAGCTATCGGACTCTTCGAGAAATCTCGCCGCCGTTTTCGCAAATTTTTCCGCCCAGCGATCCTGGGATTGCCGTGGCTTATAGACGAGCGCATCTTTTTTTGGAAAACCGCTCCGCTCCATCTTTCTTGTCTGATCATCGCTTACGACCGACACACTCCTCCATTTCGACGCGACCCGGTCGCAGGTCTCCTCGGTCAGAATAGTCGGGCAGGCGGAAGTCAGGTCAGTTAAAAAAGTCCGCCAACCTTCTTCGAACAATAGCTTTTGCAACTCCGCTAAATCCTTATCTAGAGTTTGGTACAGACCGAGTCTCGCAATGACTTCTTGCGAGCCCGACAGGAGCTGGCCATGTAAAAACGTGCGTGTTTGGAAGCTGTTCTCGTGCTCGAGCGGAAATCGAACCCGAATGATCTTACTTTGATATCCAGCCGGAACAGGATCCAAGTTTAAAAGAGGCTCCGGACCAATGATGTGGAATAATTGGTCAACGCTTGGATCGGCAAGCAGGGCGCGAAATCGCTGCGCCGTTTGAGCCGGCGTTGAAGGCAGAACCTCGACACGGTCTTGGTAATCTTGAAATGCTTTCTTGACCATGAGCAGCCGTTCTCTTGTCGATGCGAGAGTGTCTTGTTCGCCGTCTTCGTTGACCAAAATCAGCACGCGAGAAATCTCGTCGCCGACTTGCTCACATTCCTGCGAGAGCTCGAGATCACCTAAAGCGCAACGGATGATACGTTCTTCAGACCGAGTCGGGGGATCGAACGTTCCCGCATAAAGAGCGACGGAAGCTGCGTACAGGTTCGAGGCTAAGAGAGTTACGAGTCCGAAAGAGGCGAGGTGCAAGACAAACATGGTACCCGCTCCATCCTGTCAATGGGGTAACCGGTGTTTCGAGGCTTCGGTGACTTCTATGGTGACTGCCACAATCACCGCAGGAAGCAGTGGAAGCTCGGTTTTCATCTGGATCCCTCCTTCTGGAACGTTGCGGGCGTCGCTAGGTGAAAGGGCAAATCGTGTGCCAAGAATCGGAGAGCGGAACATCCGAAATGTGTCGTTGAATTGAGAAGGGAATTGCGTGAAAGCAGTCTAAGAAGACTGCGGTGAAGAGCGATGAGCTGGAACTTCTGCAGTTGAGTTGAGCTTCCGACGTCTACTTTGGTTACACGCAGTAAACTAATTGATACACCCCGGTAGCAGGAGGGCCGCTTGATCCGAGCCCTAGCCTTCTAAGCTTCCTTGGCCAGAGCTTTCCTG
>Ga0075312_1000151_pt1 | contig 10305 bp, 8 predicted proteins | sample MayberryNE_Catta_5_FD_120047 | JGI IMG/M metagenome (GOLD analysis project Ga0075312, IMG submission 120047) | Natural and restored wetland microbial communities from the San Francisco Bay, California, USA, that impact long-term carbon... | ecosystem: Environmental > Terrestrial > Soil > Wetlands... | reverse complement strand
GCCTGGTTTTTCCGACAGACTTTTGTAGCAATAATGTTATGGGGGGTTGCAGGGCTGATCTTACTTAAGTTGAACAAGAGAAAGAAGAACTTTTGAAAGCTGGAGTATACTGAAAGAAGTGAAACCTAAGATGCCACTATAAATGAATGTCCTATGAAAAAGGGATCAAGTATCCTTGAGCCAAAGGTAATGTTTTGAAGAAAAAAGTGACTACTTTTAGCGACGTCAAGTAGGACCAACATACGGATAGTCAGCATCGTTGTTCGTTTACCCATCTTGTGGCGTGAACTTTGAGAATACGGGAGAATACTAGATATAGGCTTTCAAGATGGCTACATCATTTAGGTTTTGATTCCACACATATCACACCAATCAAGTTGCTACTACTAAATAGCTCCCGATCTCCCGCCTTCCGATGATCCAGTTGAACCGGCAGTTAATTTTTTCTCTTCAGCCTTACGTTTACTCCTTGAACCGAATAGTATTCCAGTGAGGACGGCAAATGCACCAGCTGCAATGCCGTACATGAATATTTCATCTGTCATTTTTTCACTGTCGAATATATCCAGTTAAAAATAAATCTATAGCTTAAATCATTTGATGAAAAAGAATTAATGCAAATATTATGAAGAATAGATATTAACACAGAATAGATCATTCATGTCAATCCAAATGGTTCTCAAATCCTCACAAATCGTTAGTAGGCAGTCTAAATCGTTCTTGCAGCCCCAACAGTAAACTTGTCAAATCACCAGCAGGCCTGACAAGTATAAAAGTCGTTCACGCATTATGATTTATTCCAAATGAATTCTGGAGGGGAGCATTGCAGTTTATGATTGTCGCAAGGCTTTCAAAACTGAATATTGCTATCCTAGTAATCATAGTAATTATAGGCTTATTGTCTTCTTTCCTTTCCTACCAATACTCCTCCATGACAGCGAACAAGGTGGAAGAACTGGCTTCTGATAATATAAGATCAAACGCAAGAATAACAGCATTTGATCTTTCGAGGCTTTTTTTTCACACCGTCAATCCGGTCGTGAATAAGCTAGATGTCTTATCGAATACACTTCCCGCAGGATTTGACAACCAAAGCATGAATCAAATCCTACTCAGATTTGCACAGGATTCCACAATCGATTTAACTGAAGGATACTATCTTTTTGGTAAAGATGGACGAATCCTGTCGTGGACCGGTCTAGATCCTAAAAATCTCAGTTCGTTCAGGTCTTCAAACTTAACGGCTGAGGAGTTTATTCGAATTCCTCTCGAAACCTCATCTCCTTACTACAGCAATGTCCTCAATTCTTACGATAATGAACCAAGACTCTTTATTTCTTTTCCTATCTTTCAAGCAAGTTCTGGAGCAGACAATGAAGATTCTGAGATATCTAATTCCACAATTGTGTCTAACGGACACTCTCCAGTCGGAGTGATAGTTGCGGCTATTAACCTAAAGACGGTAGGCGAAATGCTACAGAGAGATTTGTCGCCCGAAGTAGCAAGTAATGTAGGATTTATGGACCGAGACGGAGTCATAGTTTATGCTAGGGAGCCCTCATTGGTTGGAAGGAATTATCTATCCACAGAATTTCAATCTCTTGTCTCTGAAGACATCAAGAATTCTTATAATGAGATTATAAACAGCTCACTGAGGGACAGGAATGGTGGGGTAAATGACATAGAACTCCCAAATACCGATTCTATCGTAACCATGGCCTATCAGCCTGTCCGCATAGGCAACGAACATCTATGGACTCTTTACGTGAGTGTGCCCCATAGTCTTGCGACAGAAGTGGGGGTCCTAATAGATCAATTGAGCACATTTAGTACTATAGTGGTTATAACCACTGCGTGCGTAGCTGTATTTATCTCGTTCATCGTCCTATCGTGGAATAGGAGGTTAGACAACGCAATCAAATCAAGGACAAGTCAACTTAAGGAAATCAACAATTCACTCGGGGAGACTAATCGGCGCCTAGCTGTCGCCAATAAGCAGCTAAAAATCCATGATAGGATGCAAAAAGAATTCATAAATGTGGCTGCACACGAATTGAGGACTCCTATCATGCCTATTCTTGGAGAGGCGCAGTACATTGAACGTCAGTTCATGGCGACAAAACAGTTGGTGGCCGTTGACAATGAACAGGTTCAATCAATCATGCGTAATGCGAGAAGACTTGTAAGATTAGCTTCCGACATTTTGGATGTAACCCGTATAGAAAGCAAAAGCCTGAGGATTAATAAGAGATCATTTGATCTCGACATCGTTATACGTTCGGTTTTGGAGGACACGAAGAACGCTTTGAGGGCGGACGAAGAAAGATCAAATCAAGTTCTGCTTCAATACGATTCAATAGGATCGATTTTGGTTTTTGCTGACAAGGGAAGAATATACCAGGTTATCTATAACCTACTAGCTAACTCTGTAAAATTCACACATGAGGGTTACATACGTGTTGTTGTTGAAACGAATTCTCATGAAATTATCGTCAGTGTAATAGATAGTGGTAAGGGAATCGATTCAGATTTCATGACCAGGTTATTTACAAAGTTCTCGACCAAATCGGAGACTGGCACTGGGCTGGGACTTTTCATATGTAAGAGCATAATAGAAGCCCATGGGGGCAAGATATGGGCAAACAATAACAGTGGTGGAAAAGGTTCAACATTTAGCTTTACTCTAGCCTATGGTGATACCGATCCCACACAAGGAGTGCCTGTCGATCGATGAGGAAGGGTGGAAGCAGCAAACACGCATTTTCCCTATTGTACCTTTTGATAGTTCGTATTAGAATTGTGACTTTAACGTTGATGACTTCTTGGTAATAGGTACTAAAATAACATCTTCACATAATCAAGGCAGCAAAAAAGCAGATATTTGTGGTGTTGTAAACACGCCTAAAGACCTGAACACGTGTTCTAAGTGGTTTATCTCCCAACCAATTTCAGGATACTCTCTATTATTTTGTTATGGTCTGCATTAACCTCCGTAGTTACCAGGAGTAGGTGATTTTGTTCCAATGGAACAGTTATTCTCTTAATTTTCTCATATTCTGCCATCGCATACTTTCCCTCTCCTATCTTTGAGGCAAGTGAATTTCTTAATGCCCATCTCGCCAATGCCTGCAAATTTGATCGTTTTGTTTCGTCTGGAGAAAGGTAATTGGTTATTCCTTCTCTTTGTCCTCCATATTTTATCACACCTGAATCGTCACAGACACCAGCGAACCTCACTCCCGTTTCCAAACCAAGAACATCCTTACAGAGTCTGTCAAAATCCATATTTATGACATATTAATGTCGCGGATCTAATAAGCATTGCCACGACGGATCAGAAATAATTCTGGATAATACGAAATCTATATATCACTTATGTCAGTCAGGAGTACCTCTGCCCCGAATTAAGTGGATTCTATTTCAAGGTTCATTCTAGTAGAAGCGGCATTCTTTGATAGTGGTGCTTACATCGATGGCATTGGTCCAAGAGGAAGGGAAAAGAAACGCTCAAATTATTTAGCATGCAAACTCCCACGAGGAGAACACAATAGGTCATGGTAAGATTCCAGCATCATGATAGCTTTCTTTACCGGCTTGCTGATAACTCTTATCGGGCTCTGGATGATGGAGCATATGATTTGAATACTTCGGATATCAAATCACATGATATATTAGATCTAAGAAAGCGGATAATTTCTTGTCCTTATGTACCAATAATAGGGGAAATAAAATACAGCTCTCCCTCACACGGAGTCCTACTGGATGAAAAATTCAGCCCTTCATATTTGGCTGAAACGATGACAGAATCGGGAGCAATAGCAATATCCGTCTTGACTCAGCCCTATGAATTCCACGGATCTATTTACCATATTTCTGCCATTAGACTTAAAATAAATGCTCCCATTCTCATGAAAGACATAGTCGTCAGTGACGTACAGATTAACACAGCTAGAAAAATCGGTGCAGATAGTATACTATTTATTAAATCTGTCTTCGACAACAACCTCGCAGAGGGAGATTTGGAAAATTACCTAGATTATGCAAATCGGATTGGGCTGAAGGCAGTTGTAGAAGTTCATACTGAGATGGAATTTGCGGAGGCACTGAAATTAGTAGAGGGCTCAAATAATATTCTTGGAATAAATAACCGTAACTTGGATACCTTGGAAGTAGATACCTCAGTAACGACAGAGATCCTTAAGAAACAGAGCAAAGGCAAAAGTGTGGTAATCAGTGAAAGTGGCATCTCCGATTCACAAACAATCCGCGAACTCAGGAAGGTTGGAGCAGATGGATTTTTAGTAGGAACAAGTCTTGTTCAGTCATCAGATATTGGGCATAAATTGGGGGAGCTGACTCAAGCGCTTTAACTGTATCTAGATGCATGAAATTGTGATCGGGAAAAGAACAATAAGTTAATCGTAGAGCATTGCTACAATTGGACCTTCCGCATCCACTGTCGTACAATCAACCCCCCTGTGTTAGCATTCCCCTGCAACTACGCAGGCATCGACAGCTGACCTCGGCCTAAAAATAATTATTCAACTATAATGTATGCTTATCCGGAAACCACTTAGGACATCTCTCCCCAGTCTTGCATATTGTAGATAGCTCTGTTAATGCAGCACCTTATTCCCTTGATCAGTGGTATTGATAATTGCCTTACTATACTCTTGCTTCTATCTGTCGTTAAAGGGATCTGTTTGATGACATCGGTAAGCCTTGCATGGTGAATGATTCCCTTGCGCGCTAGCTTGCGGTGTTCATATAAATTATCCATCAGGCTTCCGAAGTTCTAATTCCACAGAGGAGCTAGGTATACTGAATTGCTAGGGAACCGACCAGCGTAGGTAATACCTTTAGTATATTCTCCTTACCGCTATTTCTTTGAAGGTCTCAGGAATTTTGCTAACGATTCTTGTGATTAAGGGATAATTTAAACCATCCACAGCGTTGATTGTCGAAATATTGTCACGCTTGGCGTAATATCTGTAGTTCGCAAGTTAAAACACATGCGAATTGCCTGCGCATTAAGCTATGTAAATTCTCTAAACCTCTCATTGAAGACTTTGCAACCTATCTTCTTGTGAATGTCTACCATTTCCCTTGCGTCTCGATCATCATCAATCTCAAGATGGAATCCACAACTTCTGCACACTATCACACTCGATATTCCTTTGTGTCCTATTTCTATCTGGTTCATGACGAACTATAATGGTATTGTATCTTAAATCCCATTGACAACAAAATTTGAGCCAGAATTAAGCAAATAGCTTCTGGTTGTACTGAACCTCATCTAGTGCTTTTCTAGAGTATTTGCTAGTTACCGGCATCTATTAGCACAAGAATCCGCATGAAAAGAAGATTTCTCAATAAGTCAAATGGAGCTGATATTTTCCATGATTTTAAAGGCTTGTTATCATTCTCAGGGAACCCTCATCAGCAAGGGGATCAGATCTACAAGATATGAAATAGGTTATAATGACCATAATAGAACACGACCAATTGAGTCGTCATTGAAAGTGGGGGAAAAGAGGTGTAAAACTGTTCACATCTCAAAGAGTAGATTTCAATACTGATGGCCACTGAGTTGGTTGGTCTCACCCACTTTGTGAATACTCCTAAAAAGTTAACATAGCCTAGCCCATTGGCTTAAGTAATTTTAACCCTTCTTAATCTATCAATCTTCTAATGCCCGTCGCGTAAACAGACAAAGTTTCGATGATGATGCGGATCATATTTATTGTTTTAAATCTCTAACATTTCTTATGCCAGAAGTTGTAAAGAATATAATGACTAGAGAAGTTATTACTATTGACAACGACAGGAATATCGTGGACGCGGCGAGACTGATGACAAGTAATCAGATAAGTTCATTAATTGTCGAAAAGAATCACGACGCAGTTGGAATTATTTCTGAGAGAGATTTTGTTAGAAAAGTATGTTCCAAAGACCTCCGATCCTCTGAGGTCTTGGTGTCCGAGATAATGTCAAACATATCCATAACGGCTGAACCTGATACTCCCCTGGAAGTGGCTGTCCAGAGAATGATCAATCACAGGATAAGAAGACTCCCAGTCCTAGAGAAAGGGAAGATAGTGGGTATCGTGACCGTAACTGATTTGGCAAGAGAATTGAGAAAAGTTGTCCTACAAGAAGGAGTCTTATACGAACTTTTGAATTCGCAGTAGTGGCCATTGTCAAAATAAAAGGATCATATTTATGGTATCTTGCCAGTTCAATCTTACTACTTTTGGGACAATACCGTGTGGTCTACAATATCTATACCCAGAGAACATTTTTTACCTGGATACTAAATTCCTAAATACCACTAGGGTTTAAGCTTAGGAGTTCGCCTTGAGCGAATTAAACTTTTAGCATTGTCGAATTGTTTACGTTAATGTAGATTCTTTTAATTTCAATCAATTTTATAACATATAACCCCTGTTGCCCGATTTTTGGGTACTAAGTTTTAGGAATTATGCACTCGTCGTATGTTTCGATGGTGAAATAATCAGTAAGCTAATTTGCCGCCCTATCGAACTAGATGTACGTGACGTTTGTCTTAGTAGAGGTACTGAAGTCGCCTCGTTAATAACATGAGTAAATCTCAATCAAAGGGATACCAGGGATACTGTAGGATGAGACTAATCCAAGGGGCATAAATTGCATATCTGAAAATAAAAATATTTAATCTGTCTGTTAGCTAGTGCATTCGATAAAACAATCGTTATTAGAAGCATTGTACTTTGAAGAATAGAGAAAAACTACTTACAAACATGTACCACTGATCTGCCATCAGACTAATACTACCTCTAATATCAATATCTTTGAATTTCACTAGCTATTTTTCCTCTCATACAACGCTCCCTTAACAAAAATTAGACAAGGGTTAGACGAAGATTCTATTTCTCTGAAAGAATCAATATTATTGGCGAATAGGTGTGTCCTCCACAAGGTTTGTCTAACTTAGTATGTCATAACTAATACCGCTGTACCGTCTAAGCGTCTAATAGTCAGATGTTTCTTGTGGAGATTCCATTTATTGGTTTTTCCATGATTAAGAATTAATTCAGACACAGACTCGTCATACCACGAATGAATTGAATATAAATGACTAGAGTCTCTCATTTGTCGAATTAGCATTCCATAATCAGTAAATAGCTAAAGTAATAGTAAATATTGGGATGAGAACTGTTACGTATTGAATGATGTGGACTGAAAAATATCGACCGCATAGGTTGGATGACTTTATAGGAAATCTTGAAGCTCGTTCTCACATCATAAAATGGCTAACTACTTGGATCAATGGAAAAAAGCCGTTGCTTATCGTAGGTCCTCCAGGTGTTGGTAAAACTTCATTTGTCCACATCTTATCAACTGATTATGATTTCGATTTAATTGAAATGAATGCTAGCGATTCTAGAACTAGAGATATGTTAGAATCTAGAGTCATTCCTGTACTCAATAATACTAGCCTATATGGTAAACGAATGCTTCTGTTTCTTGACGAGGTAGACGGAATTTACCGGAGGCAAGACACAGGAGGGATGGAATTCCTGTCTAAAATACTGAAGGAACCCACGATACCAATAGTATTAGCATCCAATTCCAGGAACCAACGAATTAAGGAATTGACAAAAAATTGCAGAGTAATTGAATTTCATCCAATACCTTTAGAACTGTCTAAAAAACTTTTGGACCAGGTTTTGTCCAGAGAAGGATTAAGCCTTTCTGTGTCAGAAAAGGACTTAATCCTGAAGAGAAGTCATGGAGATATACGTTTTCTACTTAACCATGCTCAATCTGCACATGCACAGTATATGACAGATAAGGAACACATGCCTGAAATGGACATAGGGCCAGCTATTGAAGCATTCTTTGTTGAAGGTTCTATAGAAAATGCGAAGGATATCCTTGCTAGATCAGATTCCCGCTATGTAGACCCACGATTTGGAATATCTCCGGAAGACCGGCGAAGGGATATTCTGTACGCCTTCTTTACAAGCGTCGTTTCATCTCGCACATTAGATATGAATACAAAAGCTGATCTCCTTGAGGTTTTATCCTCGATTGACATCTGGGTAGGACGGATTTTTCAGACCCGAAATTGGAGATTGTTGAGGTATCTTGACGAGATGCTTGTCAACAGAATATACTTCCCTTCGCGTAGCAGAGGGATAAACTATTCTCAGTATAGTTTCTTCTGGCCCACTATTATGCAAGTAATATTAAGAAGCCAAGGTTTGAAACCTCTACTTTCAGTCCTTTCAGTTGAGACCCATTCAGGACATAGCGCATGTGGGTCACTGACCTTGCCTTACTTTATTTACATACTGTCAAACCATGAAAGCCCTGATCACATCCTCACATTACTTGACCTAGACCAAAAACAAGTGTCGGCAATAACAAAGGAAATTGACTTGATCCAGAAGCGTGTCACACGGACGCTCCTTCGTTTGCATAGCTAGAGCCATTAGAAATCGCATTATTCCAAGCATTATGAAATCTGAGAACCAATGTCCCGCGCTCAAACGACGCTATGAGCGACAATTACTAATTAAGTTGCCAGGTATGAGGTTCACTTTTCCTTGCAGTTTTTGTCTCATCTCCATTGTGTAGCAGAATTACGCAAGTGTTTCAATAGATTAATGGGGATTGAAACGTAACTGAAGGAAATTTTCAAGTCTTCCAATGTTATATCCTGTCTTCGACGATATAAGAAGAAAATGGCAAGATAAAGGATCAAATACTTTAGATTTAGTAAGTGTTTTAACAAATAAATCATGGTCTTCAATTTGATCGGCCTTATTGAACAAATAAAGGATCTTGGTCAGTGGAATCATGAGGTCATTCATTACCTTTGTTGAGCTTCGTATCTTCTTATCAATTACTTTCAGTGAATCACTACCATCAATAACTAGGAGAGTCAAGTCAGAATATGTCATCTCATTTAATGTAGATCTAAAAGCATCTATCATATAGGGCGGAAGTTTGTTTATAAAACCAATTGTATCGCTAAGAAGGAATTTCATATTTTTGTTGATCTTAAACGACCGCGTATATGTAGACAGAGTGGTGAACATTCCTTCTCCCGTCCGCTTTGTCTCCCCGGTGAGCCTGTTAAATAGCGTCGTTTTTCCAGCAGAAGTGTATCCTGCGATCGAAACCGTTGGTAGCCCTGATTTTTCACGGTGTAATCTGTGCATCTCTCTCTTTATTTTTTCTTTTTCCAGTTTTTTTTTCAAATAGGAGATTCTTTTACTAATATCTAGAGAATAGATGTCTGCATCATACTTACCTAGGCCAAAAAATCCTGGCTGCTCACCTAATTTTGCAAGTCTGACTTTGTCTCTTATTCTGATTGTTTCATACCTTAACTCGGCTAATTTCACCTGAATTGTTGATTCTTTGGTGATAGCCCTTCTCTCAAATATGTCGAGAATCAACCTCTCACGATCCATCACTTCTATCCTGCACAGGCTCGCAATATTATACTGCTGTGATGGTTTCAAGACTTCATCAAATATGATTATATCTGGATTAGAGATTCTAACTATCTCTTGTACTTCAAGAGCCTTTCCATGACCAATTCCAAATCTTGATCTCGTTATATTCTTTTGAGTAACTATTTTCCAAACCTTGTACCCAGCCGCGTCGGCAAGTGCTGTCGCCTCTTCAATAGATTCTGGTTCTGGATAGGTAATAAGAATTGCCGATCGAGGGCTATCCATTTTGATTACCTTCGTATCAGATTAGGATAGCACGAATTGTTAAAAATCACAACTTTACTGAAATTGCATGGGTTACACAATATTACGTTCAATTCAAAGAATAGCATATTGATTTATAAATGTAAGTGGGAAACAGTTCCGCGATTAATATGAGCCCCCTTTGAACTCTAATCTGATACAGATATTTCTCTACACAAATTCGCAGACTTTATATCTTGAGGGTTAATGTACTCTAGACTAATAACATCATACTTTTGTAAGGGTATACTATAAACCTACAAAAGAATGCACATCGGACAAACATGGATTCTGTGAAAAAATTCTTCTTTTAATAATCTATACTGTAGTACAATTCAATTTATTTTGCGAGGTAAACTCAGTTATTTCGAAACTATGCCTATTGCCTAGAAGTCCAAAAACATTTTTGACTGGGGTCCATTTCTAACCCATTAGCTCCATTGTAACCAATTTACTGTTCATCTTTCTTGGCTTACTAGTTATCGGTCAGTTCAAAATTCCCAGATACGATACTATATTGAATAGTATTCTGTCAAATACTTTTTCCAATCTT
>Ga0075312_1000150_pt1 | contig 10316 bp, 11 predicted proteins | sample MayberryNE_Catta_5_FD_120047 | JGI IMG/M metagenome (GOLD analysis project Ga0075312, IMG submission 120047) | Natural and restored wetland microbial communities from the San Francisco Bay, California, USA, that impact long-term carbon... | ecosystem: Environmental > Terrestrial > Soil >... | reverse complement strand
TACTTTTGGCGCTAATACCTCGCAGCTTCCAAACGCCATACATAGTGTGGGTTCTACTGATATATGGAAGCGAGAAGGTGGCTTGGAGCTATCTTCATCAATCCCCTGTACGCCTATCTCCACAGACGGATCCTTTCTGATTCTTGTGCTCTGTCTATAACCAAATTTCTCGTGCTTCCACTCCTTGAATGCAAAATCAGTACTCTTTTGATTTTCGTTCTGATTGGGATAAACTGTAGACTCATGAGAATATTTAGGCCCTCTAGTTGGAATTTCGAAATCGTCGTAAGAATGATGGTCTTTCTTGGCAGTGTTAGTCTCAGTCGACAAACCGCCATTTTGTATAGGCCGTGTTACATCATACTGTTTCCTTTTATCCTTATCTGAAAGAATTTCAAAGGCGGCATTTATCATCTTAATCATATCTCCTGAATGACTTGATGTGTTCTTATCAGGATGGTGCCTTTTGGCCAGTCGACGGTATGCCTTTCTGATGTCATGATAGTTAGAGTCCTCCGAAACTCCCAGAGTTTTATAATATCCTAAGTAGTCCAAATGAGTTGATTACCATTCTATGAACCCTCCGTACTTTATATCCTGAGCTGCTCCTTTTACCACAAACTTGGTTACTCCGATCGTACCGTTTTGGTTCCAACCAAGATTCCTCCTCTTATCATTTGGATTATTTGAGACAATAGTTTGGTAATATCTAAACTTGTAATTGAAAAGGCTAAATATCGAAAAAGGAAACAGGCTAGATGGAATATCTTTTGCCAACTGGGGGGGCTCCATAGCGATAAGCTGTTCCCATTTCGTCGTGTAAGGACCAAAAAAAGGCTGCTCTTGTGATTTGAGGCAGAAATGACAGGGTAATCGTAGCGTTCAGATATCGCTAAGATGCTAACACATCTGTTCAATGATTCTCCTAATGATTTTTCTATTCCTGTCCGCATAAATTGGTGATTCGATATCTATCCAATCTGTATTTTTGTCAAGATTGTAGGAATACAGATTAATCCCAGTTGAGGGTAGGTTTGCCAAGACATCATGTGACAAGTTAAAACTATTGGTCTGCTTGTGCCGAGCAATGGATTCTTGTTGATGCAAATATTCAAATATCTTTTTACTAAAAAGGTAAATTCCAAGCGCCTCAGGGGATTCTAGTTCAACGATTGGCTTTTCGATAAACTTCACTATCCTGTTACAATCTTTAGCTTCGACAGTAACTCGTCCGGTCTCTTCGTATCGATGCTTTCTAGTTACCAGAATTCCAGTAACTTCTTTGCCACCAGTTAGCTGAGTATTCAACGCATTATAGCGACTGACTAAATCCATCAAATCCAACGCACATAAGTTATCGGCAAACCAAACAAGAAACGGTTCGCTACCATTTGTAATAGATTCCTCAGCTCTCAGGACTGCTCCACCAGTCCCATTCTTGCTGTCCTCAATGAATGAGATCTTTTTGAGAATTATGCTATCTTTTCCTTCGAAATAGTTAATGATTTGGTTTCCAAAAAAATCAAACTCACATACAATAAGAATCTCCTCTACTATCGCAAAACGAGCAAGATATCTCACAACCTGATCTATAACAGGTCTACCTTCTATTGGAATCATTGATTTAGGGATGTAATCGCTAAATGGTCTTGCTCTTGTCCCCTTACCGCCAGCAAGAAGTACTACTTTCATGATGCATCATGGATTATCAGATGATGGAGTTTATCAATTTTTTTAATAATATTGCGCTGCATCCGCCTAGGCCTAAAGACTAATTGATCATAATCTCGAGTAGCATCATATCCCAAAAATGTAATGTGTATTCTTAAAGATAAATTGAAATCATGATTCATGCTACATGGATCAAGTATTCTCTTCATCCGTGTCATTCTCGTTATTAATAACACGATATTAGTCTAAAATAAGGCGGCATTTTCACGTTTAGCTATTGTCAAAATAATACCATGAAGCTAGAGTTAGAGTAAACTCTACCATAACTTCTTGCCCAAGAAGTTCTCTGTATTTGATGTAATGAATTCAGTTACTTCCAAGTAGGAAATATCAAGAACTTCTCCGACCGACGTAGCTACAGTTACCAGGAATGATGTAGGTAACGCAGGTAATTTTGCGAAGCATCTGGGGTACTGGACTGGACCATCTGTTTCAATAAGAATCCTGTTTCTGTCAGTATTCTTTAGAAGTACTCGTTTGTCTTCAGAAAATACTAAAGGTGGACCATAGGAGACATAAGCACCCCTGTCCATCAGAACGCGTAATTGCTTCTTGTTACCAGAGAACCAATGAAAGAGCAGATTCGTCAGATTGTAAGATCCTATTATATCTAGAATATCGTCAAGAGATTTTCTAGAATGAATAGATATTGGTTTGTTTGATTTTTCTGCGAGGCCCAGCATCTCGTGGAAAACCTGCTTTTGCTTTTCATATGAATTCCCTTTGTTAAGCGTATAGGTTGGATCGAGTCCAATTTCTCCTATTCCTCCAATCGAATCAGAATATTCGGAAAAGATTTCCACAAACTTTTCGATGTCAACTTCTTGAACAAATTGTGGGTGAATCCCTATGAATTGCGTTACTATGTCGTTGTTGGATTGACCAAATGTCTTAATCCCATTGATCGTAGACGCGATATCCACTGTAACCGAACAAACATGCATCTTCATGGTTCTGATGCTCGCCAGGATCTCTTTCAAATAAGCAGAAAACTCAGGATCTGTTAGATGAACATGTGCGTCACATAACGGAGTGATAGATTTTCACCCTTGCATTATAATCGACTCTTTCTTATCAAGTTTGACATTTGAACCTCAGTAACTATCTAAACCTGAAGGCCCGACGCGGGTCAGCAATGAAATTTGCTATAAAGAGCTGGCACATGACCAAATGCACGTTCCGTGCTGGCAGATAGTCGCACATATACTCTAAGATCCCTTTTATAAAAAATAGGACAAGACCTCAGCCGATCTGTTTCACATTCTAAGTACGTTTCTAGCAGCCAGACGTATGTCTTCCGGTTTTATTGTTTTTCTACCGGCATGCAATGACAACTCAACTGCACTCTTCGCAATTTTTTCAGCTAATTGTTCTAAAACTATTCGTAGTTCGTTAGCAGCATCGTCGCTCACTCTCTCTGCACCTGACTTTCTGATAATACGTTGCATGCCAGCAAGGCCCAGTTCAGGTCCAGAAGAGAACATGTTTATGAACTAAATCCAAGATTAAAAGTATATTTTCAGCGCAGTCAAATAGTTTAAATCATTTTGTCTCCCTTTACGAGCCAAAGTAAATGCTCAATTAAGGCCCTTGCTGGATCACACGTAGTTGAGTCAATAGCATTAAGTCAAGAACCATATATCATCGACTTTGGTATGTAGATGACAATATCACATTTCAAGAATATTCCCAATTGTCATGATGTTTTTTTTGTCTAACTAGGAGATGAAAAAGTGCTCTCCAACCCAATATGCTAGCTCCACTGAAATTAGAGCCAAAATAGTAAATGAGGTATTAACTATGCATTAGCAAGAGAAGTTGATCTCTAATATACCTTCATTCGATCGCATGACATATTAGCTATTTAAAGAAGGAGTGCTATTCGAAGAATGATATAAGGAGTCTGTCCATGCCAAAGAGAGTTATCATAAGTGACCGGCTTGCAAACCAAATAATGATGCCCAGATCCAAATCTTCTAGAAAAGGCGAAAATGGGATTATGCTCGTGGTTGGGGCAAGTAACATATACCATGGCGCCCCGCTACTGAGTTCTTTGGCCGGACTCAGATCAGGGGTCGACCTTGTTTATACTGGGGTACCGCAACAAAACGCTTTAGCCCTACGGTCCTTTTCTCCGAACATTATCGTCCTCCCCTTTTCACATGATTCCTTGGATATTGCTTCCGTAAAAGATCTCCTTCATATTCTTCCAAAGAAACCAGATGCAGCTGCCATAGGGATGGGATTGAACATTGCCAAGAACAAAGCCCTGATTTATCTGATAAATGAGCTTAAAGGTATGCAAACCAAACTCCTCCTTGATGCTTCTGCGTTGATCCCAGACGTTTTAACCCATATATCAGGAACCAACACAATAATCACTCCTCATCTTGGAGAATTCAAACGCGTGTTCTCGATGGAAGGCTCAATCCAATCTAAAATCCAGGAGAAGACAAGCCTGGAAAAATTAACATCAATCGTGATTGAAATGGCAGAAAAATATGGCATTACGATAATTTTGAAGGGTGAATATAACATAGTAGCGAGTGGAATTGGCGCTAACATATCAATAATCAAACGTAGTACTCCAGCAATGACTGTGGGAGGAACTGGTGATGTTCTATCAGGATTGGTAACAGGTCTTCTCACCAGGTTGGATCCTTTTCGTGCCTCCATTATGGGCGTCTACCTTAATGGTCTAGCTGCATTGCAATCCTTTAAAAGGCTAGGTTTGCATCTCCTAGCAACAGATCTTATCGATGATTTGCCTTACGTCATGAAGAAATTTGATAAGATAAGGTAGGTACTCTCTTTCTTAGGTTCTATATTGTGAAATCTGGGGTTTGATAATCTTGCGAATTAAGCTGATCCCTACCTTAAATTTCAATACTAGATAGTTTGTTAAATCAACTGATCTAATACGGATTAATTAATTTGATCTTGACCCCAATATGACGGCAAAACTACTTTTGTGAATTTTTGGTTCTGCCCTCACCTTGATATGATCATTCTTTCATCATCTTTGGCATCACCCTGGACGTCCCTAGCCATGATCGGATCTGAGTGCCCAGTTCTTAATTATATGATGCATCATCCATGAGGTTCGTATATCTTCTAACTCTAAACGCAAATAGAACCAGGATCGCCCATTGTTCAGAACTTGATCCTTACATTGAGTTGTAGACTCATTCATGATTTCTAGCTTTTATGTGGGCCTAGTCAATTTTTTTCTCATAAATTATCTACCATGGGGTGCACTAATTTATTTTCTCAAAATTGAAATGTAATAATCCATTTTTACTCGCGTTTTTTTCAAACAAGTCAGTCACAATTAGAATATTCTAAGCATACAATTCACATAGTACAGGTTTAACACGAATAGATTATATAATTGAAAAGACTAATTAACCTAGTTAAGGAACGCCCAATGAGTAATCAGCGCATCTATGATCTTTACCTCAAGTATAAGGAAGTTTTGTATTTCAACAAAAACCTTATAATTGCAGGCATTTCCTCCCTCTTGGTTGGCAGTCTAGTTACCCAACTTTACTCACAGGCAGGAGGAAGTAATCTCATAAATTCTTTCGTCTCAATAGCGACTGAGTACAGCGTATTCTTTCCAATCTTCGGAGTACTTTTCTATATTGACAATAGAAACAGGTACCTCGATCCGATTACGAAAAAGAGAGATTCCCACAAATTAAGGAGCGACATAAAGAAGCTTATAGCTACTTTTTCGGTTTCTGAAATAATTTATTCCACATCTAAGATTCTGATTCTTTATCAGCTTCTACAGCTTGCTATAATATCCCCTTATCAGACAGCTATTCTAAGTACTATTCTGTCATGGATGCTCTCCGCCATCACTATTAACATCATGATAAGAATAGTAAAACTAGTTAGAACCGACTAGGTCTTGTGTGCGGTAACTTTTCAACCAAGGATGGCTTAACTATACTTTCTCTTGTCTTCTTATCATTAGGTTGTAAGTAAATTTTTATTTCAGCTGAACTCAGAAACCAGCTTCGATTGGAGAGGCTGGTTTCATTATTTCTCGTAGGAGAGTAGTGGCATAAGAGCCCTTAGGTAATTTGAAACTAATAGATAGAGATCCGGAATGACTAAATCCCTTACACCAAAGAACTGATTGTCTGAACCCACCTTTAGCGCTAAGCTCCTGCATATCCTTTATATAGAAATCTTTTGGCACTAACCCCTCCTCTCTGAGAATTTTTTGTGATGTAATCTCAAATCGTCCTTTTCCGGCTTGAAACGAATATCCTACCAATCGGATTGCGGGAAGCACTGTAGAAAAGGTATCACTGCTTGGGCTTAGTTTCCTGATCTTTCCAAGTACATCTTTACCTTCGATCTCAAAACACAAGTCACCATCCTTACATTTCGTTATATCCTCCCCACCTGATAGAGATTCACTTATGCAAAGGTTGAAAATATACGCTTGATAGGCCTGAACATATAGTCGTCGAATTCCGATGGGGATGGCCCTTAGTGCACGAATATAGTCCCTCTTGGAGAGTAACGATCGTACTATTTCTCTCTCAATATCCATGCCTTTAGGCAATACGCTAATGAGTTTCTTGTAGTTACTTGGGTCCGACAATTGTTCTCTGATTTCTCTGCTGTATGCGGTATCATACTTGGTGGTCTCAGTCAGGAGCAATTCTGATGCTCGTCTAAAATTCCCTTTAAGTATCTCCCTTCCGACATAATGAGTTACCATCCTTCCACTTCCAAACCTTTGAAGACCATAGAAATTAGCTATCTTAGGAATTTCAGGCAAAAAATCGGTCAAATCTGTATGCTTTGTTTCAGCTATCAGAATAGAAAATTGATTTCCCCAAAGATCTGATTTTGAAAGTACGGTACTACCATACCCTATAAGACAAATTTCTGTGTGGAGGGTCTTGATCTTTGGGGGAATACTTCTTGCCTTCTGAAAAGTGGTGGCATATTGCACTGTGTTTGCTTTGGCGTCTTTAATACCGAGGACTCTTAGTTCCAATCTATGTTGGTCACGTATTTCGATGACAGCATGGTTGGAATCGATATTTTGTTTCTTTAGAATATAGATTGGAAAGCGATGAGTAGAATCTAAATTCTTCGACAAGCTTTCAAGGTATCGTTCATTTAAGATCTCCCTTACTAGAAAATCTTCGGGAGTTAGTTTGATCTTTCCACCTATACCGCTAAACGCAGTACAATAGTGCTTAATACCAGCCAGTTGATCAATTGAAGGAACGGTCTTCTCCAAAATATAGAATCCTCACTTCAGGGAAGATATCTTAAGCCCTATTAGTAATTGGGAAGGAGTTGATGACATATCAATTTGCATCAGAATAATTTGGTAACTAAGACTTTTGAACATCCAATTTTACACACCTATAATATATTGTTCCATCTATTGTGACATCTTCAATTCTTATCGAGCGGAGGTTAGCAATCCTACCAACCTTTCTATGTACAATAATGCCAGACAAATTGTTTATTACATCTTGAAAAGACAATTTGAGCATCAAATAATTAATATCTTCTTCTCTTATGCCTGTAAACTCTGCAATTTCTTTCACCGAGAATGCCTTGTCGCTATTTCGACATAAGAAATCTACTACGATTCGATTTAGATCTTTATGCGCTTCGAATTCTGAGGCATCGATAGGCGGAGGAGCCATTAACGAGATAAATAAATTGATACTTATATAACCGAATCTGTATAAGTATAATCTTTCTGATAGCCACTGGAGATTTAATTGAATCTCTTTTTATCTCCTGGTAACAGGTCATTGCCCAGTAAGTTGCAATGGGGTACTACATATTGATCCTGTCCAGTAACTCAATAACCTCTTCAAGGGTTGGTGACTCAGCAAATTGATTTCGGATATAAAGCGAGGATGCGGCATTTGCGAACGTCAACCTGTCTATAGGATCGAGACCAGAAAGATATGCAATGATATCAGCTGCGTCCCATACGTCTCCAGCTCCGGTCAGGGTTTTGATCTCGCTTCTGATTGCTGGAACTATCTCACTATCTTTCCCATTTGACCAAGCCGATCCTAATTTAGTATGAATGTCAATACTTATTCCGGTTTTCTTAGACAACTTTAATGCAGCGTCCTTAATTTCTTGTCGTGTATACGATTGCCAAGGCAATAAAGTACCTAATCCCAACGATGATCCAAGGGTGTTACATTCATTTTCATTAATACTAAGCACATCTATTTGATTTGCCAAGACTGCAAGGATTTCGACAAATTCTTCCTTCCGGAGTTGAAAATCAGCTGGATCAACGAAATGTAGAGCTTTTGGCGAGCTTTCAAATGCGAATTTCATTAATTCAGTTCCTTTTAAGTTGCTTGCCCAATTCGCAACGATAACTGCGTCAGCTCTACTCAATATATTGATATGATTGTGCGTGTTTATTCTTGCTTTGCCAAAGTCAGCATTGTCTCCAACGTCACTTAACATAACATTTACTCTGGAATCACCCTCCACATTTTCATAAAGTTCCAGTGAAGTAGTTTTTCCTTGTTGCCCCTCAGCAATCATTACTTCTGCATTTTCTCCGAATTTTTGAAAAGTGTTCTCGATCATAGACTTCGCAATTCTATCTCCTACCGTGAAAAACGCTACTCTACCTCCCAGATTAGCAATACTGTAAGCAATGTTGGCTGCATTTCCTCCTTTCCTATCGACCGTGGGAATTCCACGTATACTTCCTCCTCCTACCCGAATCTTGTTTACAATCGACTGAAAAAACTCATTTTGTGATTCAAGCGTTAAGATTCGATCTGAAAAGAAATCAGGCATAGTAACTATCTGATTCATATACGAATAATAGTTCTTGATCGCTGATGATGTGTTCATTATGCCTTTTTCCAATGATACTCCTCTTCCGAGAGAGGGTTATATTACTTGTCAACCCTCACAAAATGGATAGCTTCTTTTTCATATTTTAAATACTACCAAAAGTTAGTTAGTTTACTGATCCGTTGGTATATGCAGTCAAACGGGATAGATTAACAAACCTTGCTTGAATTTAAAGAAATCTTGAGATAGTTGTAAATTGCAAGGATCGTGCTATTCGCGAACCTTCTTCAACACCCTTTTTCCATTGGGTGAAGGAATAATCTCTATTTTTGCGTCATCAAATTGCCTAGTAAGCTCCGTCCCGATGAATATTCTGTCCAAGCAAATCGCTAATGCTGCTATCTCGGAATGTGGTTGGTTTCCTATTGCTACGTTATAATCGGAAACCTGGTAAAGCTCTCTAGGGACCTTAGAAGCACCTACTACCACGAGCAATTTGTCGCAGCTGCGTAATTCATCCGCGACTTCATCTATATTTACACCGTACATAGTCAGATGTACAATCTTTCCTCCTCCATTCTTCCAATGCTTGATCATCGATTTCCAATTCTCAATTATTTCTATCTCAAAGTACCGCCCTCCCCATCGGTCTACAATCTCCTCCAGTGTCGATCTAATGGATTTATCCACCTCATTCATGTAAATTCGATCACAACCCAATGCTCTGGCCACCAAAGCTACGTGGGTAGTTACACGATCATCTCGGACAACTCTATGTCCTATTCTTAGAACCGATACTTCCAAATAAGATCTCCTAGGTAGATTATTCATCTCCTACAAGGATTCCTCATAAACCTTTCTTAACCTAATCGTACGATTGAAAATTTATGCTTTGATTTGTCTCTGTTGTAAACAACGTAGTCACAATCCAAGAGGGGACCCTCCGTTGAACTATGCGCTAAGAACTGATTGAATGCATAGAATTGGACCAGTGTCCACCTAACTCGACCGACCGTAACAATACCTTATGATGTAGCAAAAATATACAGCAAATCCATCTGGCTGAGACTCACTTCAGACCACAAGCCAACCATTTAATCTGAACTACGCGGAGAACATGATAGGAATATATATGATTCATCCAAAAGCAGTGTAACATGCCGTCGTAGCTCAGCCCGGGAGAGCACTCGACCAATCAATGTGGGGTGAAGCTGAAGACCGAGCTGTCGTGAGCTCAAATCTCACCGACGGCATCATAGGTTGGGAAAATCCCTGTCAAAACGAAATGGTAAAAAATACCCAACATATTAAAGTATTAGATGCTCCATCAGCTGATAAGAAGGCTTTTTTGTAACCATATGGAATCATTTTCATTTCGGAAGTATAATGACTTTGACTTTCGTGAATACGATCAGTGTTCAAAATGTGGTAAAATTTTAAGACACCTGAAGGGGTTTGACGAAGACCTACGCGGTTAGGTAAATAAGATATGGCAAAATCAAACCTACAAACTTTGATTATCGTCTGGTGGGCAGGGGCAGCACTCGCAGGTATTTCATTCATCATCCCCATATACGACATTTATCTCATCGTGGGGATAACAGGTTGGATTGTAATGTTAATCAGCACCTCTTTAATTATCTGCATGATCAAGAAGATTAAGAAAGAGGACAGGAGTAAGGAGCTACATCAAAATGAGTAGCTAATGACTTTCTTTGCCGCCTTGCTCTTCTATGACTACTAAAGTTACAGTGGACGTT
>Ga0075312_1000146_pt1 | contig 10440 bp, 12 predicted proteins | sample MayberryNE_Catta_5_FD_120047 | JGI IMG/M metagenome (GOLD analysis project Ga0075312, IMG submission 120047) | Natural and restored wetland microbial communities from the San Francisco Bay, California, USA, that impact long-term carbon... | ecosystem: Environmental > Terrestrial > Soil >... | reverse complement strand
TATTGCGTATTCAATCTACTTTAGTATATAGCAAGTCTCATTAGCTTCCACTTTGGTACTCACTGATCTGATACTTCCGCTAATTATCAACCCCAACGAAAAAATAAGTCGTATACTCAAAATAATCGAAGCTAAACAGAATGGACTTTGCGTTTCTTGTAGGGGGCGTATCCCACATGATCATGCTATCATAAGTAGTGGTCGTCCAAGACATTACTATCACAAATACTGTGCGATCAAACATAATATTATTTAGCTGTTCAACTCTAATTCATCAGTAATAGAATTTCCTTGACGTACAGAATACAACCAAATGATCTATTTCATCTGTAAATAAACTGAATAATTCAAAGGGAGTTTGAGAAGTAATACTATTATAGGCATAGTATTACGTAGAGTAACTCACTAGCGTTTGTCATTCAACAGTTGTTCAACGATATACTGGGCCCGGAGGATGTGTGAACTGGTATTAACTGCATACATCTGTAGCAGAAAATAGCAGTAGAGAAATTACTATAGCTCACATCTGCGAGCTCTATTGTCCGGTGGTGAATCTGTGTATAGGCAATTGTACAATCAAACTTCGATTTAAGCAGGACTGACTAATAGGAATATTTCGGATCGAGACTAATGCATTATTTCATACTACTTTTCAGATCGCAATTCCAATATTGGGAGCAATAATGAATTATGGACACCGTGAATGATGACCTGGAAGAATAATGAGCAATAGCTTCTCAAGGCCTGCAAGAAAACGGCAAAGAATGCACAGCAGATATTACTTTCATGGTCATTGATGGAGACGATATTACAATAGTAGGAGTCTTGGCAATAATTGAAAAAAATGCAAAAGCAGAAGATGGGAGCATAAAGAGCTGAATTAGTTCTATGCGGGGTACGTTTCCTAAGAGAGGTAGTATAAAGTTCAACAGGTTTGACCTAGGTTTTTGTATGTATCTAAGAATAAATTAATTCAAAAGAGGATATTCTATTGTAGCTATTCCTGGATTAAGTATTAACTTCTATTTTCATCTGATCGTTGGATTGGGCATTCCCTCTCTGTTGCCGTTGCATTGCCAAACAGAATTAATAGTGTAGATAAAGTCTTAAATTATGCTTAGTATTATAAGGCTACTGTGTCTTCTACAACTACTTACCAATCTGATGCAAGCTTACCGTCTCCTTCTTGGAAGATCGAAGGTGATTATTTTGAAGGTTGTAATTGTGATGTAATTTGCCCATGTATATTTCTGGCTGATCCTGATGAAGGCTTTTGTGATGTGATCCCTGCATGGCATATCAAAAAAGGAAACTTTGGTTATATTGGTTTAGATGATCTGAATGTGGTTGCTTTCTTTCATGCCCCTGGAAACATGTTGACTGGCCCAAAGTGGAAAGTTGCGATGTATATTGACTAGCGGGCAACAGCTGAACAGTTGGACGCTATTACTAAGATCTACTCTGGACAATCTGGCGGCTTCTTTGGAGTAGCAAAGAATCTGTTTGGGGAAATATTAGGTATTAAACAGTCTCCGATTGAGTTTGGCGTTGTAGGAAGGCAAAGAAGCTTGCGAATTAAGGATTCATTAGGATTAGATATAGAAGGAGTCAAAGGAGCAGACGAAGAGAGAGAAGCTCTCGTTACCAATCCAGCTTTTTCAGCAGTACCTAATAGTGATTTGACAGTCGCACGCTCAACCAAAAACACCTATAATGATTATGGATTCGAATGGAACAATTCAGGCAAGAATGGATTTTACTGTACTTTCAAATATTCTTCTACTTAGCTTGCTCAGCTTTGCTGTCCACCAGTTGACTCTTACTGAGCTACCTACCAGGAACATTGAATCCGATGATTGGCAGAATGAAAATGGAGGAAATTAAGCGTTTGAGACGAGCAAAATTCCGTGCCGAATCTGAAAAAGCTTGTTTTATTGCTAACAGGGATGATGGCACATGCCGCTCAAATTTGAAGTTATACCTATCCAACTTAACTTTGTCAATTGAAGAAGTTAATCAAGGAAGATAAACATCGTATTCGCAATAAAAGTATGGAATTAGAAAAGCCAAGAAGTATTGTCGTGTTGACGACGGCTAAAGGAGTAAGACTTAATGCTATATGGAAAGAGAAGAAGGATAGATGGTACATTGTTGAGTCAGAGGATCGAAGAATTTCAAACATTGGGATATTAAATACTCTTACGCCACGTCAATTTCAAGACGCTATTGACAAAGGAGAGTACTCTTTTGAGTGGTAAGTAAAGAGATATTAACACCAGTTACTAGCATGGCCGGCTGGATATTCGATCTTGTATTTCAGAAACGTTCGGGTTTAATCCAGTGAAAAATGCGAACTCGTTCTGTATTTTTGCCGGGTATTCTCAGTATCATTGAAAAATGTTCTTATTGTAGTCGCAATAGGTTAACTCCTCACTTAAAAGTACTGAACTATTAGATCTATTCAAGTTAGAATTAGGTGAGCTCAGACCCCCCCTAGTAGAGCTCAGAACGGTAGAGATTTCATATTGTGAGCATTAGTAAGATTCTTGTAGATCGGCTAGATGTACGGTCGGAAGGCAGTCTAAAGTTGTTAATTAGCTGGCTAACCCCACGCTCAGTCGAATCAAACCATTAACCACGTAATCTATCTTGATTAAATTCAGATGAACCGTACTCGCTGATCTTAGACTTTCGGTCATGTGTTTGTTTATGGATTTCAAGCCGTCGCTTCTCTTCAAACACGCTTCCACACTTGCTACATTTAAACACCATTCATATCTTTTTTCGATGAAAAGAGATATACATTTATCGGAATTCGGTAATAATGATGTTCATACAACGTTTTACTATTGTCTTTCACTCGGTGGACATATGCTCTTTTCAGTTAGTACCCAATAGACGATGACAGCTATGACTATACGAGCAGTTACTGGAACAACTGCAAGAATGGCTTTCAAATCCCAATTTATCCAACATCCGTGTATCTGACGTTGCAGCTAACCATATGTATGCAGAAAGAACGATTATCGTGATTGACAAAGCTCATAGGCTAATTTTATGAAGCTTATCCATTATTCTTTATACATCCTATTACCTCGTTGTTCCTTATATTACCGCGGGCTTAATACTGGTATGGAAACCTGCGATATACGATCGCTTGCATTTCACCAATGTTTGATAGTCGAATGACTAAGAGGCAGCTTCTAGTGAGATCTAGCCAAATAGGTACAAAATAACATATTATAGCAGTCAGTAGCGATAGACGTTGGGGCAGTCGCAACTGATGAAAACCATGAAACAAGTCGAGCAGTCATACAAGTAAATGACGGGGTCAATGGGATCTTGGAAGAGAATATTGGATGTCAAAACATTGCTACTGATTCTAGGTGACAGAGCATAGTAACTCCAGTACCAGACCAAGTATTCCCAGCCTCCCCAAGACGAAGAAAAATAATTAAAGATCAAGTCAACAATAATTATTTTTATTACTATACTTCATAATGTGTCTCCCAATATTTCTAAGTGATGTTTGTCAGCGAACTCTTGTTCCATTAAAGACCTTCGTCTATCCTTGGCGAATTCTTTTAGGCCAGTAAAATCAATTCCAACCACAGGTTCATTTCCATCGACTTAAGCATTGTGTCCCGGTGGAATTACTGCAGCATCTCCTGGGCCAAATTCTTCTTCAGCACCGTCATCCATGACTACTTTGATTCTACCAGAAACTATGTACTGGGTATGAAGTGCTTGATAACAGTCTGTTTTTTTACGATGGGTTTCACACATTTTTCCCAGCACCACCTTGGTTCCAATACAGCCCGACCGATTGTAATGTCACCAAGGTTTACAAGCTCAATCTTGCCTTTCTCAAAGGTCCGTGTTTCATCGGGTGAAGAATCTAGACTCTTTTTCTGTATTTTTTCCATTTAATACTACTATTGTCATAGGAATTAAGAATACAATTAAGCAACTTCACATTCCAATGCATGTGGAAATGGTAACCTGCCATTGAATGTCTTCTGCCAAACCATTGCTTGCAGGTCCAAGGTCATGTAAACACTTTAGTAAGCCAGCGGTTCCCAACAAGTCGAAGAACACTAAGGTCACTACGAAGAATCAGAGAGAAGATAACTTAACTATCTTTTTTTGTCGACTGCATAGTAACGAAGTACTGGGGCATTCACTAATATTAATCAGAATTTATACCATAACAGATTTACGATTTCTGCCTTCCATTATACTTCATCAGTTATCATTAACGTCAAATCACTAATCATCTGTCAATAGTGTATGAATTAAGGCGCCTAAGTAGGCGGTATTCGAACCCTTTACGGTAACTACAGGGTTCATAAGACCCTTTGGCTGTCTCGTCTTCTTAAATTAAAGGGTAACCATAAAGAGGACTGATAAAACTTTATTGAATTGCATTCGTTTCGACACACTCTATAACAACGAAACCAATCTATCCATTCATGGATGGTTAGTTCCTTAGAATATAACTCAAACCATATTCAGAAAGAGATTATTTCTTAGTCATTTCTATTGGCGAATGTATATCTTTGTATTCAAATTTACATTCTACCGACCTCTATCTAGACAAATTCAAGGAGAGATTACCTTTATAACATCTAGGCCACGATCCGTAAGATATATCTTGCCATCTGAGTCTACATCTAAATCTATATTTGTAATATCTCCAGTATTTTCTCCAATACTATATTCCTTAACGAATTTACCACTATTGTCAAATTGCTGGATGCGACTATTTCCGCTGTCTGCCACGAAGACATTCCCTTGCGGGAATTGTACCGTCATACCTGTTGGATTATAAAATTGACCTGGGCCAGCTCCTGCAGTTCCCCATTCGTCAACGAAGGTTCCATTACTGGTAAATTTTTGGATTCGGTTATTATTAGAATCCACCACAAAGACGTAACCTTTAGGGTCCAAGACTATACCGGCCGGATTGTTGAATTGCCCAGGATTAGAACCCACAGAGCCCCACACCTGAATATTTTCTGTGCCTTCACCCTGAGCTATGGCTATCGGGGAGGAGGGAGATAGGGTAATCAGGAGCGTTAGAGGAAGGAATACTATTAACCATACTGTTCTGTGTGCTTTAAAATGTTGAGCGGTAGATTCCACGCAAATTCTGATAAGGTTTGACATGCCATAATGATGTGACAACTAGTTGTATTTATGTAATTTGAACTAGCCATATCAGAGTCTTAACCATATTCTTGTGAGCGTTATTGCTGAGATTGTGCTTGCGTTGATGCAGATGTTTTACGTGCTAACAATCAAGAATTTTGGAAGATTTTTGGCCCTCTTTTTGAGCAATCAACTAATAGAACTTTCGGTACAAGTTGAATAATAGCATGTTCAAGTTACGCTTAGCAAACAAAAGTACAAGAATTCCGAATACGACGACAATACTGTCGAATGTCTGATGAAATATCTTGAATTAGACAGTTATAAGCAGTTAGAAGAATTTTAGAACACAGTCATATTCCAAAGTTCACTTAGATTTATCTACATCTAGCATTCAAAGTCTTATATATAATAAAATGCAATTTTTATTATGATAAATGATTCTAAAACAGATAACTCAATCCAATATTCTAAAAGAGGTAATGATTTGTTGAGTGGAATGAAGCGTTATTTGCGAATAGAACACCAAGATGATGATAAAGAATTGTTGAAATACCTGCAAAAACAGGCAGGCTTACATCGGGAATAATTTACAGATTTCTTTAAAATCTGATAACCGATGCTAAAAAGTTAGTTCATGAATCTTATCAACTGAATGATTTATAAGAATTCAATAAAGTGTAACGTATCTGCTTTGATATCAACCCAGGCTCAGATTTTTTAATATCATTGACCTTTCTGCGATCTGTTTTTAAACTTGCTTCTGATGCGGATCTAAATGCAAAAGCAAAAATTTGAATCGTTCCAAGTTAGAAGTCTGTCAAACAACTTTATCGGGCACTTTGTATTAAAAAAAGCCTTTCTAAATCATCTGAAAATGAAATACTAAATTTGTTGAGAATATCAATTCCCAGAACACTAGCGACGGGTGGACATAGTCTGCCATCGACAGTGAGATAGTTTGAGAGACCAAGATCGCCGACAACTAGATCATATATGCCAGTATTTGCATAAAAAAACAAACTGCATTCGGGCAAAATGAACGCTTTAAAACTCCCACCCATTCCGGTATATATTCTATCTTCTCGTAGATTTGTCCTAAGTGTGGAATATGGTACTTCATTCCAGCTAAGTAGTGTTGTTGGTGATCCAGTATCAACTAAAAAATTTATCTTAAAAACTGATTCTAGCTGCTTGGAAAGTACAAATGCGGGAACATAGTATCGCTTGTCATTAGAGCCCTGATAACATTCAATGTACAAGACTATACTTCATTTCTTTTATCTCTTATAAATTCAACGACGACATCCAAGCGGTCTATATTGAGTTGTTTTAATTCACGTTCAAAATCATTCATCTCTTTGCAATGTGCTACTACTATATGATTTTTTATTGCAACATATTCTAAATTAAATTCCTTTATTAGTTCATTGTAATTTTTGTGGAGCCATCTGCTATCGTCGATGAATTGGTTAAATCGATCATCTCTGACTATTGACATGTGACTCATTGGAAGCAGAGAATATTTACATCTTTTCAAAATGCATTCTGATTAGTATGGCATGTTTAGAACTCAAAATCTCTTAATGAATCATCTGAAATATTAAGAAAAATCTGTTTCTCATCGTACCGATCTATTTTTCTCTTGGGTATCAAATATTCGTGTTCTTTCTTGTTTTCACCGTCTATTACAACCAGATTGTCTTTGTATTCTGCGAATACTTTCCCGATTTCTCTACCTTGAATAGGACTCTTCCCATCGTTTCTGATGATATTATTTATAATCACTGGAATTCGATAAAATGTATAATAATTCCACTCAAATGGATCGTTGGTATTGTGCACTTCATTAATCTCAGTACTATCATCGCTCATTGCTAATACTCCTCAAAAAGGTATTTAACTATTATGAAGTGTACGCACTGATCAATGTTTGGTTAGAAGATAATAGTGGATAGATTTACATGGTACATTTTCACTGATATAATATCATTAATGATAAAGAGCACCTAATTGCTTAAGAGTGGGCTATATTTTCTACGTGATTGGGGTAAACTCCGGTTGGCTATGCGAAGAGAAGATTCATCTTTGCAACCGTACTTGTACCGAACTCCATTGGGAGTAGCATCCGCAAATCCCTGCAGTCCTAATGGCGGGGACGGGGGAAGATTGAGGTCTTTGGACCCAGGACAATATGAAATGGTGTCGCCATTGAACAGGAGATTCAATTTCTTTTACAAGATATTAAGGTTTTTGTCACATGAAAGATGAAAAAAAATAAAGAGGACGAAGTCTAGTCTTGGTTTTGAGAAATTGCTACGGAGTTACGGTAACCCTGAATCTGAGAACCGGCATTCTGACACTGGGCAAATGCGCAATTATTACTTTGGGAGGAACTCTGACTGTTTCCGCCGCCCCTCTTCTTCTTTTTCTTGGCATCTGCGTCATCCGTCATTGCAAGTGTCGCCGAGGTAATTAGGACTGCCGCAATTGCTGCCACCAACACAAAGGTAGTTATTTTACTATACATTTCTGTAGTCATATTTTACCGATAAATATATATCGGCGTTCATTATATATCGACTTATAGATACTTCTAGTTTATTGTTCCGCGATATTGATAAAATAACAACTAATTTGAATTCACTGCTGTTAGTTGTTGACGGAAACAATCAACGTGTCAAAAATTCATTTCGGACAGAGCCAAACGGCGGTATGATTACGGATTTTAGCTCTCATCTCGGACTATCACTCAATATCGGAATGCTATCGTTAGCACAAATCTTGTCATCAGGCTTGGAACAGTTCAATTCATATATGCTATTATAGTAGTAGAGAAATCAGATTTATACTACTAGCGTTGGTTAAGGTATGTCATTACATAGACGTACACTATATAGATAAACCCTATATGAAATTCTTAAATTAAATAATAGATGTTACTTAACTTAGTGATCGTAAAATGACAAGAAAGAATGTTCTACCAGCAGCAATCTTAGTGGCAACAGCACTCGTAATCTCAACAGTACTTGTACCAAACTCAATTGGAGTAGCGTCTGCAAATCCATGTAGTACAAATGGTGGAGACGGTGGAAACGGGGGTCCTGGGGGCTCAAGCGGTCTAGGTCCTGGTGGTCCTGGCGGTAGTGGCGGTGACGGCGGAGACAGCGGTAGTATAGGAGAGTGCACAATAGACATATCGGATTCAACACTCTCTGAACCCTAATCTTTCTTTTTTTGATGGTTATACTATCGCCGAAATCTGATCACTTATTATTCTTATGATGTGGCCCTGAGTTCATGAAAAGCAATTCTGTTTAATCCTAAAGCTTCTTTTCCATAAGTCACAATAGAAAAGTGATATTAATCAAAGAATAATTATCAGATTTATCTGAACCAACTGAAAAATAGATCCGTCAACATAGCTTGCAAAGAATGATCTAAACTCATTATGTCATATGTGGCACATTGTCTGGACTCATGCTACTATGTACAATATTACTAAACACAGTAGATGATAATCAGAGACTGGCTCTTGCACAGATAACGCCAGCCCCAGAGAAATCTGGTAGTACAGATGATTCATCTACAAATAGCTTTCCAGTATCTGGAGATGGTAACGGTGACGACCAAAATGATGGATCAGCTGACTCACTTGGTGCTGATGGTAATGATGGCACTGATGTTGATGGTGTATCAGAAAGTGCAACACCAAGCGATGAACAACAAGATGAAGATACAGAGGGAGATTCTACTAAAATATCCGATTCGAATGACGATAATGACGGACAGAGTATAATTAAAGAGCAAGCTGATGAATCGACAACATCAGAAGACAAAAACACATTGATGGAAACCATAATAAAACAAGTCAACGACGCGTTATCTCCCTCTTGAATGTCTTGTCTGGGATTCTAATACGTAAACCCCTCATTGTTTGTTCATAGGCTTCTGTCTATCATGAGGTAATGTGGTTCTAAAGGTCTTTATATCTAGCATGCCAAAGCTCGCAAGTCAAGCATTTTGAATTTAACCTATAATCATCATAGTAATAGTAATTTTGAAAGAAAAAAGAAAACGATAATGATATGTGAGAACGAACCAGATGTGTGTTTATTATTTGGGTTAGTGCTCGGGTCAAGATACGATGTAATAACGGTAGACTCTGGCGAAGAGTGTATTGAGAGGTACATAGAAGAAACAAACCGGGGTAATAAAATACATCTCATACTATTGGATTATAAATTGGATGACATGATGGGTGATTCTGTTGCTCGCAAGATAAAAGAATGCAACGAGACCAAAATAATTCTCAATTCAGCATATAATGTAGATGATGTCCTCATAAGAGAATTAGAAAACGGTAATTACATATCAAGATACATACAAAAACCATTTGACACAGATCGCTTAACTGATCTAGTGGATGAGACCGTAAAGAATTAATTGCAAGTCGAATACATTAATTAAAACTCATTGACTCAAATGCCATTAATTCATCTAAACGATAGTAGAATCTCTTTAGCATATAGAATATCCACAGAATAATCAGTTCCAAAAGGTATTACAAAGAACAATTGAAAAAGAAATTTGAGTAGAGATATTATAACTATTATAACGACAATGATAATAATTATGTACACTAGAGTTCCGAGAACCATTTTTCATTTAGAACTATTCAAAATGGTATTTAACGGTTGTAAATACATCACCTATAAGACAAATAATGAAATTACACTATGAGTATAAGACGGTATAAAATTAACAGTTGATAGCAACTTGTAACAGTAGATAGCATGAGATAGCAGACAGAAAAAGCTATCTGAGCAACTCAATTCAACCGATTTTGATGTAGAAGCTAGCATTGATAACGTAATCGTGAGTTGGTGAGAAACAAACCAGTCAAGCGTTGAACTAGTGATTGTATTAAGCGGTGATAGAGGTGCAACATTTGGACCAATACTAAAATTATCAAATAATGGAACTATTGGAGCAGCAGCTGAATAAAGAAAAGCTATTTCGCTTCGAATAGTAACTAGAGTAGAATATTGCAACTCCCAAATAGTGTATGCTTAAATACCGCAATCATTCGAAACTATCATGAACAAGCTTTTAGTTGTTACGGTTACAGCAATAATAATGATAGGGTTAATTGGAGCAACAATGACGGTACCGCAAGCATCATACGCAACAAAACAATCTAAACAGGTGCCGCCTGAAAAGACGACTGTACAGCCGGAAAGGCAATCGCAACAGCCATCAGAAGCACCAGGAGTTACGACTATACCG
>Ga0075312_1000139_pt1 | contig 10713 bp, 13 predicted proteins | sample MayberryNE_Catta_5_FD_120047 | JGI IMG/M metagenome (GOLD analysis project Ga0075312, IMG submission 120047) | Natural and restored wetland microbial communities from the San Francisco Bay, California, USA, that impact long-term carbon... | ecosystem: Environmental > Terrestrial > Soil >... | reverse complement strand
TTATTTCCCTCAGCTTCTTCAAAATATAATTCATAAAGTATTATATATATTACTGTCTTAATGTGTACTAAGTAATACTAACGTGGATGAAAAAACTGAGCATATTCAAGTAACGCTTAGCAAAGAAAAGTACAAGAATTCTCAATACGATGACAATACGGTCGAGTGTCTAATGAAATATCTTGAGTTAGAGAGCTATGAGCAGTTAGTAGATTTCTTAGAACATAGTCATATCCCAAAGTTCGATTAGATTTATTTACAGCAAAGACTAGTTGTGGTCAAAGTCTTTTATATGATAAATGTAAATTATTATTATGGTAAATGATTCTAAAAATAATGATTCAGTTTATTCTAAAAAAAGTAATGATTTGCTGAGTGGAATGAAACGTTATTTGCGAATAGAACATAAAGACGATGACAAAGAATTAATGGAATATCTGCGAAAACAGGCAGGTTTACATCGGGAATAGCGTTCAGATAGCGCGTTTGACATTAAATTACAAGTTTCAATAAGTATTAATTTAGATACTATTTTGACAGCCCGTTGAATCCCCACTCAGTACATCTTATGTTTTCTATAATGTATTGATAGAAATATTGCATTGGATCGAAAATTGCATTTGCAATAGATGGCTAGCCGATGCGAAGACGATAGTTTTGGCACGGCTCATCATTTCTTGTGATAGTTATAGTACATACATCCCTAAAATATTCATAAGCATTCGCATAGAATAATGTACTTATGAATAAAACTATATTCGCAGCGGTAGCGGTAGCAGTAATAGCCGTCTTCTTAGCACCGAGTGTGCTGTCAGTTCCAGTATCAGCAGCGGCAGCAGCAGCGGCAGCAGCTGGTAATTCAGCAGCGGCAGCAGCAGCGAGTGGCGATGGTGCAGCAGCAGCAGCAGCGGCAGCAGGCGGAGCATCAGCCGCAGCTGCAGCTTCGAGTGATGATGATCATGATCACAAAGACAAGAAGCATGATAATGACAAGAACGACAAGAAGCACAAAAAACACCACAAGAAAAATCGAGACTAACCATAGATAGTCGAACCCATTTTTTTTCAATTAATCTGAGACCTAATGCTCATAATTAGTAAATTAATTTTATAATAACGACAAGACGATCTAAATCTGATATATTTTCAACTGTTCTTATAGCGAATGAAAATTAGTTGATGGGAACTGTGACAACTCATCAATGCACTGCCTTTTAGCTCGTTGGCAGCGGACCTATCGGCTCTATATCTCATCCATACTTGTTGATAAAATGGTAGAGTTAAAGAGTTAATGAAGAGTGAGTAACGCGATATAAAAAATTTGGATGTTAGGTTTTAGCTATCCAACCAGAACGATAGTTCCATTAGTTGCTAGCTTCAGTATTGGATAGAACGACACTATTTTACTGCAGGTCTAATAGCCAATTTTTGGCAAGTAGAATTAGTATAAACAGACACACCAAGAAGTACTTCCAAACTTCTAGCTTAAGAGACTCTGCAGAGTTTCCTCATCTGATACCCATCATTATTCTTCTCGCTTCAGGCTGTGGAAAGATCTCATTTAACGTCCTAGGTCTCTTGTCTTCAAAGACGATATCAGAATGCCATTTGGAACCAAAGGCAGTCAACTGAATCAGGATAGGCATTGTATCTCTACCTTTCTCAGTGAGCCTCCACACCACCATGATTGGCTGTTTCTTTCCTCCAACACATTCGATGAATCCTTCGTCCTCCAACTCTCTCAGACGCATTGAAAGAACCCTAGGTGTAAGACATGGGATAGATTCTAAGATCCTATTGAAGCGCACAATCTTGAGGAAACCTATATCTCTTAGGATTAACATGGTCCATTTCTTTCCAAGTACGCCCAAGCTGGTCTTTATTGGGCATTGGATGAATTTGACTTGTGGCAAAATCACCCCTTGCTCGTCTTTGCTGGTTAATTTTGATTGCTGATCCTCGGTGAATTGCGACAACTATACTTATGATCCGTTGCATCTTTATAAACTATATTTTGTATATTGATACTTGGACAAATCGAACTGCAGCAATATCTTCAATGAAGTCTATTGTCTCAGGTGTACTTGGGGAGGGGTAACAAGCCTTTCTCTAGACATTAGATTGCTGAGGAGCGACGAGATTTTCTAGCTGAACAGCTTATGAAGTGCTACTTTAATGAAAATAAGGAAATGAATCGAATAATACAATAAATTGAGAAAAAATTAAGGCCAAGACAATTCCTAAAAAGTGCTACTAGCATGAATGGAAAAAGATGTAGTAAAACAGCTTTAGAGTGTTACAATCATCAGCTGCGTTGAGGCAGAAGTTCGTTCAGTAGAAAGTGTATAACTAATCACATACTCAGTCAGAATACGTCTGTTCTGTTATACACCCTGAACGTTATGCGCTATGAGTAGCTCTTCTTAGTATTAGCGCAAATCCGACCGTGACACCTGAAAGTAATGCAGCTGTAAGAAATATCAGATTGTATGATCCAGCCGATGGATATGATCCCTCGATCCCCTCAATGGTCTCGTGATTTTCCATATACACTCCAGCCAGTGCAGGGCCTATCGCCATTCCTACAAACAACAAAAGGGCGCCAACTCCTACTGAAATACCAGTGAACTCTTTTGGTGAAGATGAGACGACCATATTCCAAGTTGCTGTCATAGTTAGTGATAATCCACTTGCAACTACGGCCAGACTTGTAGACAACGCAAATTCTGTCGAATGGAATAGCGTTAATCCAAGTGCACCGATTAGGCTTATTACTCCCCCAATTATCATAGGCTTTACGCTTCCTATCCTGTTTATGATAAATGGCGTGATACTTGCAAATACCAAGAAAGTAATCATGAAAGGCAACTGAACATTAGCAGCATCTATTGAATCTCCTCCAAATCCCAACGGGATTGGACTTCTAACTAACTGGACTATTGTTGGATATATCATAAACATGGTAATACCAGCAGCTATCAGCAAGATGTATGATGGCAGAAGGATCTTATGTCTTAGTAACCTTAAGTCAAGAAAAGGGGGCATGATCCTTCTCTCCAGGAAAACAAATATGGATAATGAAACTGCAGATACAACGAATGCGCCAGCGATCTGCAGAATATTCTGAGAGGTAACGCCGATCTGAATGAGTGTAAGAGCAATTAGAAATGAAGTTATTGTAACAGAAAGAGCCGCTACGCCCTTGATGTCTATTGGAAATGTTGCCAGCTTTCTGCTCAAGATATTATCTGTAGACTCAACCGCATTCATTTGATGAGCCTTTTTATCTTCTTTAACAAATTTGGCGATCATTATCGTTACCAAGGCAGCAAAAGGAATTATGGCCAAAAATGTTGCATGCCACCCGAAGTTTTGAATAATGCTAGCCCCTACCAATAGGCCGACCACAGAACCTGCAGAATATGCAGATCCAAACACGCCTACAGCTATGGCAAGTTTGGCTGGGGGAAAAGTGTCTCTAAGAAGGCTAAAGGCAGCAGGGACAGCCGCTAAACCGACGCCTTGAACTATTCTGGTAAGGAGCAGAACTGATATGTTATCTGCAAGACCGCCAGTAACAAGGCCAACTATGTATATTGTAAGTAGTATGAGCAACACTTTCTTTTTTCCATACAGATCAGAAAGCCTTCCTGCTACGGGTGTCATTACAGCAGCTACAATTAGGTATGCGCTGAATATCCATGCAGCTGTCCCATAAGTTATGTTAAAGTCCTGTATGATTTCTGGTATAGCAGGAAGAAGCATGGTCTCTGAGAAAAATACCGTCAGAAGTGTGCTGCTGAGTAGCGCCAGAGTAAACCACGCCCTACGACCAACAGTAATTGGGCTCTCCGTACCTCCCTCTTTAGGAGTATCTCTGTTTTCTGTTAGACCGGAATTATCAACCCTACGCATCTTCATAGTTAGAGGATTGGCATTATTTATCGTTAACGGAAATAAGAGTCCCAATATATGACAAAATTGTTAATGTGCTGACGTAGTGAAATATAATCAGTAGCATACCTTTTGATCTTTAATACTTATAAGCATTTAGATCCCTCCTCGTTTAACAGAGTCAGAAAGCCAACAACCTAAAGTAGTAGGTGCTCCCGTGATTTCGATGATGCTCTTCAAGTCGGAAATATTCTTTAATATATTTAAAGATATTTTTTGATTTATAACATAATGAGTACCATTATCATATACCGTAGCCATCGCGCCCGTTATTTTATATATAAAATCTATCGTCTTTGCTGAATCTACATCTTTCTCGGTATATACCTCTAGGGTATATGTTGGAGTAATGCCAGGATTCTCTCGTAAACGCGTCAAAAGGTCGTAAATAAGATCTGGATCAACGTTCGGCAAATACTTTTGGAATAAACTTTGTAGCTGCTCGAATTGCTTTCTAACTCTCTGCATTTCATTAAAATCAACATTAGACATTATCTGGAAAGCAATCCGAATTGTAACATCCTGGTCTCGGGTGCACAATGACTAACCATAATCTGAAATAATTTTGTCAGACCTTCTGGATTACTCGCAGGACGTGCTATTGGACTTGTCAGTGGGTATCACCTCTAGCCACATAGTCAGATAGACTCTACACTATTTATCGTTGGCGGAAGTGAGACTCCAAATAATGAACAATAAGTTTAAATCTTTGACCGGCCATAGTAAAAGGAAATTATGCAAGTGCATCGGCTTTTCTTGGATGAAAAAGATCTCAAGATTATTAGTATTCTGTCAAAGGACTGCAGAGAGTCCTTCATGAGTATAGCATCTGCTATTGGTATGACGTCCAAGAGTGTCAAAGCTAGAGTAGATAGAATGATCTCCACTGGGGTAATAGAAAAATTCGTCCTTAAAGTAAATCCAGTTGCACTTGGATACGGAATTGGTTGTATGCTCATTGTACGAGAACACACTGCAAATATTGACGATATTATCAATCGATTGAACCTCGTTGGAGACGTATCAATTCACTCCAAATGTATGGGAGGCATTTCCACATTTTGTTTAGCCATAAAGGAAGGGCAGGAAGATAAGATCAGACTTCTACTTGATTCACTTAAACCAGCTAGTGTTCGTGTCATGTTTACAAGCAAACTATCTCCTTCGTCCTCATCATCAACAACAACTCTAACGCCAACATCATCAATTGCAAGAAAAAAACATGAACTTACAGAGACCGATCTAAGAATTATCAAATGTCTCATATCAAACCCTAGGATGGAAATGAATGATATTGCTAGAGAGACTTCTATATCAGGTAGAACAGTTAACCGCAGGCTAACAAAGTTAAAAGATGAGAACGTACTAAAATTCTTTATTCTGTGTAATCCTGTTCATACCGTGGGGTATATCCAATTTGCACTAATAATAAACACACTTGACAGGTCATCTTACCACCAGATAGTTGGGCGCATTTACGAACAATTGGGCGAGAATATTCTGTTTCAACTTCCTGTAACCGATCCAGATAATGTAATAAATTTTCTTTTATTTAGTCAAGATATTTTTGCAGCTGATGGGATACTAAAAAAAGTAGAATCGTTTGATGGAGTAAAAAGAGTTGAATTGTTTGTGCTCACAGATACGACGTCCTATGACGAATGGGTGCTAAGAGAGATAGACAAGAAACTGAATATCCCTAGCACAGGTCATGCCGATGAATTAGGGCCTCTATTAGAAATTAGCAGTTAGCATGAATCACGTTTTCTGGTTTTAAAAGTCCTTTTTACATATTTATTTTTCTATATTCTATTGGCCGGAAAAACATCGACATTTCTTGTGATTTTGTGAATGAGTATCTAAAGGAAACAAGACTCTATACATATCGGTGGCCAAGGCATCGGTATACTTTCACTCTTATATATTATAATTGGACTATTCCTATCATGCTTAACCCTGAAATCACGCAAACTAGAACTCCAACTCAGGAGATTAATCCTGTATTTGTTAACAGGTGGTCGCCTAGGGGTATGACGAGTGAAGAACTTGACGAGGACGACCTGATGGCGCTCTTCGAAGCTGCTCGATGGGCTCCCTCTTCATATAATAATCAACCGTGGAGGTTCATTTATGCAAAAAGAAATACCGAAAGCTGGAACAAACTTTTTGGCTTGTTGGCTGAGGGTAATAAGATGTGGGCTAAAGACTCAGCAGCTCTCGTTGTCCTTGTATCTCACAAAAACTTTGAATATAATGGAAAACCATCAGTTACTCATCAGCTTGATGCAGGTGCTGCGTGGGAAAATTTGGCATTAGAGGCCTGTTTTCGAGGAATAGTTACCCATGGAATGGAAGGTTTCGACTATCAACGAGCTAGGCAAGAATTAGAGATTCCTGAAGACTATGATGTTATGGCTATGATTGCTATTGGAAAGAGGGGTCCAAAAGAAAATCTCCCTCCTCCGATTAGGGATAGGGAATCTCCAAGTGATAGAAAGCCGTTGAAAGAAATTATCATGGAAGGAAAGTACCGACCCTGATCCATAACCGGTTCCTTATTTTTTGAGTAGTTTTTATCGATGGATTTAGATTGACCCAATCTTGATCGAAACCGCATTCAAAATTTCCCCGCATCATTTTAGGCGAGTGTATCGTAATACCAGTAACGCGTGAATAAATGCAGTTGTGAGCATGAGATGTAACATTATACCGGTGATTCGCGCAAATATCGCCAAGAGTCTATGCAAGATATGAAGGGATAGAACTAAGTCAGCATTCAATTTTAGCTGTCTGTTATTTGGAGCATTACTACCGCCAACGTTAAATCATTCATTGATTGTATATATAATATAATGATATTAGATGCTTGCAATGAAATTAGTTCCGAGGGCAGATCGGATCAACAACTTGATCATATTTATGATAATGTACTGAGGAACGAACCGGCTATTCGTCGAGTTGAAACTGGGGAGCTTGAAGGTCAGATCAATACTCCTGAGGGGCTGCGCCGCTTTGAAAAAGTGTTAGTGATTGGCTTAGGTCAGCTTGGTCTGCCTGTAGCAAAATATCTCACTGAAAGAGGATTCGAAACTTATGGATATGATATCAACAACACGGCTATGGAGCGGGCAGAGAAAGTCGCTTCTGTAAGGAAAGTCACAAAACTTAGTGAGATAGATGTATTCATTATTTGCGTTTCGACGCACAGGCCTGAGGATATGTTTTCCCCTCAGGTAGATGGATTATTGTCGATAGTTAAGGAAATTTCAAAGGAAGCCAAAAGCGGTGCACTCGTTTCAATAGAGAGTACTATTCCCAGAGGAACATCCAAAATGGTATTTGAGATGCTTAACCATAGATTGCATGTTGTACATGTACCGCATAGATGGTATGCTTTAGAGGAGATGGAACATGGAGTTAATCAGATGCGTGTTATAGGGGGCGTATGTGATTGTTGTCTTAAGAATGGTATGCAGTTCTATGGTTATCCAAGTAATGCTATTGAGAATGTTATTATGAATAGTAAAGAGGGTAGTAGTAACAGTATCATTCTTCATAGCAGTACGATAGACAGCAGCAGCAATGATAGAGCAAGGAATAGTAGCCTCAAAAGTACCAAAAATTTGGGGATACCTTTGCATCCTGTATCCAATATAGAAATCGCCGAGATATCAAAGATTGCTGAAAATGCTCATAGATACTTGCAAATAGCTTTTGCAGAAGACCTCTATCTTTATAGTCAAGCAAATGGAATAAACTTTGCAGAATTAAGAGAAGCTCTGAATACTAAATGGAACGTAAATATACTTGAACCAAGGGATGGAATAGGTGGACACTGTTTACCGAAAGATACTAAGATGTTTCTGCAATCGTCACATTCTTCAAACAAGAGTAAAATATTAAGCGCGGCCATCGAAGCGGATCGTGCTTACAGAAGACATAGACAGGCAAAAAATAATGCTTCAAAGCAAAGAAGAGGCAATCTGATACCCTAGACCTAACTGATGATGGCGTTAAAAACAGTTATTAAGCATCGATTTGAGAATCGGAAAGCAAAACATATTGCGTATATAGCTTTTCTAGTTTTAACAACTATGCTGGTTGTATATTCTGTCTTGTTGCTCTTTCAGGATATCTCAACCATAGGCAAATCTGATGAGCACTTAGTCCCCTCTTACATGTCCACATCAAGTTCTGTTTTTTCCTCCTCAGACCCAACTGATGTTGAAATCGTTTACCCAAATATCGACCAATCCACAAACGTTAAGTGATCTAGAAATCTCCGGGATCTCAACCTATAATCCTAGAAGTATTTGTCATGTAGCAGTTATCATAAATGATGCAAAGCCTTATAAAAAGACAATTCCTACAGGGGAAAACGTAGAGAGTGACTATTCTACGTGGAGGTATATCATTAAATCGGACTCTGACACTATAAAACAGGGCAATAACAAAATAACAGCGAGACTACTTTGTACGGGTCTAGGTGGGGAAGATATTAGAAAATGGGACAGTATTTCTGTTATTGGCCAAATCGGTACCGAGAAAGGTAGCGAAAGTCCACCTGGAGGGACATTGGCGGTGCCAATAGAAATCGGAACGACATCTGGTATATCGTCGCCAACGATTGAGATAGATCGTAACACTTTCGTCGAGTTAATCACCAAAAGAATAGGCAACAGTTCTGAGAATATCAAAGACTCTATTAGAGATTCTATAGTGTCAGTATATGCCGGATAATTACCTCACAATCTGCTAGTTAAGATGCTGTACTAAAGACTAATAACTCCTCGACAAATCACGATTGGCATAAAATAAAGGCTATGTCGAAGTCAAAAACTTTGGTTTTAAAATAAAGCCAGGGTAATCAATAGAGGTAAAAAATAATTAAATTGTGCTAGGTGCACGAGACCCAACGTTTGAAATGCGACTAGAATAAGGCCATCCAAAGAAAAGAGTATAGAATACTGTCTCCTAAAGACTCATCTTGTCAGCTATTTGGAGCTTCAGTACCGTCACGGCTAAATAAAAGGACAACAATATTGGACTTGTGAAAGTCTCACAAGAAATTGTGATTCGTGACTGCCAGTATTATGGGAATTCATCTAATTATGATTATCAAGGTGAGCAAAGACATGAAGAAACATACGTCCGAGCTGGTAGCACAAAGAGTACGATACTAACAAGCGCGGACTCGAGATGCAGTCCTTTCTACAAATTCCATATTCTCGGCAATGCCCTTAAGATTGGAATAGCAGCGATTTCACTTCTAAGATGAAGAAGATATCTTTACCATGTAAGTGTACATTAGGATGGGACGAAACAGAAGTATCTTTGATTATGTGCAATATTCATTATAATGCCTACCTTGATAAGGGACTTAATACTGCAGCAGATGATTTTATCAAGATCGTGGCCAGTCCTAAGGGCTCACATTATTCTCCTAAAATACTTGAAAGTCTTAGGTAGATAGATCTAGGTAACTGCAATCCTCTGATCAGGATTAACTTTCATAACAGTACAAACCATCTGAGGCAGATAAAGGTAGTCCTCCTCTACCATTAATTACAGAGCAATAATATGAGATGAAACGGCACAAGCTACAATGTGTCCGGGAAAGAGAATTTCGAACAGATCTGACACAAAACATCAGGTTCAGTTGCTTATGAATAAATATCAACGTGAGTTTCCATATGAATCTCACTAAGTAGAAGTATTGTCTTTGATGTTTTGGCATTAACTGGAAGAACATTAACCAAAAACTCGGAACACCATATGAAATTCGCCAGATTTCTTTTAACTAATGAATGATCATAACTGTTATGTCAATGAGTCCGGGACTGAGAAATGTTCTAGATATTCTTGCGGAACTAGCGCACAATGACACTGAAACAGACGTATCCGAAAGTAATATAATATCACAAAGCGGAATTCCAAAATCTGAGGTTCAAATCTACTTAAACGAATTAGAGTCTCGGCGCCTCGCTGAGGAAGTACGACCCAGACCTAGCGGTGCAGACTTCAGGCTATGGAGGATAAAGAAACAAGGGTTAGAGGCGTTAGAAGATCAGGACCTCAAATAATATACGTCTAATATATTCCAGCGTTACTAGTTAGCATCTGTCATTTTTTCACGAGTGAAATCGCTTGTGATATACTTTGATATATCATCTTTTATACTGACATACGCAGTTTCTCCTAGGCTAACATATGAGTAACCTCTATTTCCCCAATGGCAGTGACATTCGTACTTTCTGTCATCATTGGTTTTACAATATATTTTTAATGACGACGATAATGCTCTATGTAGAGACTGTTGGGTAAACGAGAGCTTGATCCAATACAGTTAAAGCTGTCATGCTGGTTATAATCGAATATTCTCTTCATCATATTATGACCACCATTGTACTTTTTCTGTTTCAGAAATATGCGCTTCAATCTTGGATTTTTCTGTATCAGAAAATTGGGGTCCGAATGGTATCGTGATGTTGTTTTGATCGACCAAGACTTTAAGTCAGGCAATCACAAATCTTCTGAATATTCATATTGATAACCTTCAGGCACCAACCCTAAGTCCGGGAAAGAGCAAATAGGTAATCCGAGCTCTCCTTGTAATTTTCTGATAACGTTTGCATAATAGTCAATCCTCTCAACCTCATATTTATTCTTGGCAATAACATATCCCTTCCAGGCTTTATGTAATGCACCCCAAGTCTGGTTTTCAAGATAACACGAATCAAGTAACCGTGTTCTGTTTGT
>Ga0075312_1000132_pt1 | contig 11146 bp, 10 predicted proteins | sample MayberryNE_Catta_5_FD_120047 | JGI IMG/M metagenome (GOLD analysis project Ga0075312, IMG submission 120047) | Natural and restored wetland microbial communities from the San Francisco Bay, California, USA, that impact long-term carbon... | ecosystem: Environmental > Terrestrial > Soil >... | reverse complement strand
TACCTTCATCTGCTCAGTGAAACGATGAAGCACGCGTTTGCCGACCGGGCGCAGTTTCTCGGCGATCCGGACTTCGTGCACGTTCCAGTGCGCAAGCTGACGGCGAAAGATTATGCTCAGTGGATTCGAAGGCGCATCGCGCCGGATAAGACGCGGCCGTCGGGTTTCTACGGTTACTATCATTTTAACGCGGAAAAAGGCGGGACCACTCATTTCAGTGTAGTTGACCGTTTCGGTAATGCGGTCGCCTGCACACAATCGGTCAATACACGCTTCGGCTCAAAACTGCTCGCGGCCGGCACGGGGATAGTTTTAAACAACGAAATGGACGACTTTGCGATCCATCCGGACAGGGGCAATGTTTACGGACTTATCGGTAACGAGGCCAATTCGCTGCAACCTAACAAGCGGCCGCTTAGTAGCATGTCGCCGACGATCATTCTACGCGATAAGCGGCCGGAGCTCATCGTCGGCGCGGCGGGCGGGCCACGCATCATCAGCGCGACCTTGCAGACGATCTTGAATGTGATCGATTTCGGTATGCCGATCGCTGCGGCTGTTTCAGCGCCGCGCGTGCATCACCAATGGCTGCCGGACCGCTTGAACGTGGAGTCAGGTATCGTGTCGTCGGTGGGGGCGGCGCTCAAGCTGCGCGGCCACACGCTAAGAGAGCAAACATCGCTCGGTGTCGTGCAAGCGATTCGCAAAGAAGCCGACAAGGCGAGCGGCGCAGCCGACCCGCGAAAAGTCGCAAGGGCAAAGACTGAATGACGGCGATATAAAGTTGATCAAGCTTCCGACGTTCAACAAGAGATTTAAGAAGACCTACGGCGATTGCGCCACCAAATCCATAGCGGTAAGGCCACGCGCCCGACTCTAAAAACCTGGTGAACGCCCCTGAAAAGTCTTCCCGCCAATCCGCTCACCAAGAGACTTGAAACCCCGACGGTGATCATGGGGCGAGCCTTGAGGGTCTTGGCGATGCCGGCCAGGGTTCCGCTGAAATCAAAGGGCGAACGGAGGTGATTGTAAGCGGCGGCGAGGTCGGCGCGCTCGCGAGCGGCTTTGTCGATAAGCGCCTGCTTGCGCCGGGCAATGTCCTCAAAGCGTCTATTCACGAACCGACGCCCTCAGGTGATCACGGTCCTTGCCCAGTTCCGCAAGAGTCGCCGGAAACAGTCCGGCCCGCTGCAGGACTGCATCGCGCAGTTTTAGGATTGCGGTCAGCGCGACGGCAAAGTAGACGAGTGCCAGCACGCCGATTGCGATGACCCAGCCGCGCTCCCAGAACAGGGCGACAAGAAAGATATTGAGCAAGATGAAACCCAAACTGGCGCCGAAGACCGCCAGCAGGAGCAGGATCGCAGTTCGCTTGAGACGCTCACCCTCTTCTTCGAGTTCGGTGACGAAGAGTTCCAGGCGCGTGTGCAGAGCCGCGCTCAAAACTGAAAGGGCGGCTCTTAACTGGTGCGAAAAGCCCGAAGCGCCGCCCCGGCTTTGGCTGCTTCCTGGATCGCTCATCGTGGGCGTTATTTGCCGCGAATGAGCAGTCCCAAAGCCAAACCCAGGGCGGCAGCGACGCCGACCGCACTCCAGGGGTTTTCCCTGACGTAGTCGTCGGCAATTTCGGCGCATTCCTTCGATTTGTTCAGAAACGTCTGCTCGGCATCGGCAAGCGCTTTCTTGCCTTCGATCAAGCTTTGTTCGATTTTCTGCCGCGCCACCGCAATTTTTTCACCGGCTTGGTTCGCCGTGGCTTTGAGCAATTCCTCCGCGTCGTTGACCAGCACGCGCAGATCACTCACGACTTTCTCTTTGCTATTGGCTTCGCCGTCCATAAAATACCCCCTATCACTCAAGCTGCTGCAAACCGGTCCTATGATAAACACCCATGACCGGGTATTCAAGGCAGTGATGCGGCTTAATTGTTCGCCTATGCAGACTCAGGGCGGCGAACCCGGAACCAGAGAGAAAAATTCAACGCAATCAGACTTAGTAAGGAGTTCATAAGTATCTAGACATCAGGGTGGGTTGGACACGAAGGGACGACTCGCTCCAGGCCCAGGCAAAGCGTCTGTGGGTCATCGGCCACCACCCGAGCCACGCCCCGAGTGCTTAATTTTGGGCGCGGGTGCGAAAGCGTCCTTTGAGTCCTGGTGCCTGCGCTTTCCACGACTCGCCCCTTCGTCCCAGCATGTACGAAGGGCGCACGTAACAAAACCAGAGGCGATGCGGTCCCCTGGTACCTGGATCATTGAGGTCGAGAGAACGCAAACGATGCAAAGTAAGTACGGTCTTCTTTTTTAACAGCCTGACCGGATAATCGCGTCACGCTGTGCTAAGTTGTGGTTAGCTTGTAATCGACGCCCAAAGGAGGAATTTGCGATGGCTGAGACGGTCGTACAGATCTCCGGTCACATCATCGATTCCCTCATACTGCCTAAAGTTCTCGACCTGATCGTTAGCCTTGGCGCCGAATTTGAGATCCTCGATATCCAGGTCGGCCACCGACGCAGTGATCGTAGCCACGCGCGGATCAAAATCGAGGCTCCAAGTCCCGATCTGCTTGACCATGTCCTTGCCAAAATTAGAGAGCATGGCGCACTCCCCGAGCGCGTGGAAGAGGAGTCGGTGCAAATCGAAGCGGCGCCACTCGACGGTGTATTCCCCGATTGCTTTTACGCGACAACCAACCTGGAGACCTGGGTGCGGCTGGAACAGCAATGGATCCCGGTCGAATCGATCGAAATGGATTGCGGTATTCGTGTGAATCCAAGCACGCGCAAAGCGCAGTGCGTGCCGATGCACCGGGTAAAAAACGGCGACCTCGTCGTGGTCGGGCAGCGGGGCGTCAAAGTCGTGCCCCTGGAGCGGCAGCAGCCGGGAGCGCCTTTCGAATTCATGGCCAGCCCGGTGTCCACAGAGCAACCGAAAGGACTGTTGATCCGCGAGATCGCCGAATCGATGCAGCGTGTGCGCCGGCACAATGGCCGTATACTGGTGGTGGCAGGACCGGGGCTGGTTCACACCGGCGCGTCCAAATACCTCGCCGGGCTGATTGAAAACGGCTATGTGCAGGTTCTGTTTGCGGGCAACGGACTCGCGGTCCATGACATGGAATCCGACCTTTACGGCACGTCGCTGGGTGTTTACGTGGACAAGAAAATTCGCGCGAGCGAAGGCCATGAGCATCATCTCTGGACGATCAACCGGATCCGGCGGGCCGGCGGCATCCGGCAAGCGGTCGAGCAGGGACTGATTCGAAAGGGAATCTTTTATTCGTGCGTAAAAAATGGCGTTGAGTTCGTGCTCGCCGGATCGATCCGCGATGATGGCCCGCTACCCGACGTCATCACCGACACCTTGCAGGCGCAAGACCTCATGCGCGAGAAGGCGCGCGGGGTGAGTTTCGCACTGATGATCGCGACCACCTTACACGCGATCGCGACCGGAAATCTCTTGCCCGCGAGTGTCAAGACAGTCTGTGTCGATATCAATCCTGCAGTGGTGACCAAGCTCACGGATCGCGGCACTTTCCAAGCTTTGGGTCTGGTCACTGACGTGGAGCCGTTCTTGCGCGAGCTGTGCAGCGATCTGGAGTTGGATGTCGTATGCAGCTCTTGATGTGTCCGCCGTCTTATTACGGCATCGAATACGAGATCAATCCCTGGATGAAGCGCAACCGCCAAAGCGATGCGGCGCTCGCCAGTCGGCAGTGGAACGAATTACGCCGCGTGCTGGCCGAAAAATTACCGGCGGAGATTCAGTTGATCGACGCCGTGCCGAAGCTTCCCGACATGGTGTTTACGGCCAACGCGGGTCTGGTCTGGCAAAACAAGTTTATCGTGAGCAACTTCCGCCACGAAGTCCGCAGGGCTGAGGCGCCGCACTTTGCGCAATGGTTTCGCGCCCGCGGGTTCGAGATCGTCTACCTGCCGGAGAAATATTACTTCGAGGGCGAAGGGGACCTGCTGCGCTGCGGCGAGTTGTGGTTCGCAGGCTACCACATTCGCTCCGACATGATGGCGCATCAGAAAGTGGCTGAGATTGTCGATCGCGAAATACTGTCGCTGGAGCTGACCAGCGGGTGGTTCTATCACCTCGACACTTGCTTTTGCCCACTCTCGGAGCAAACCGCACTATTCTATCCTCCGGCCTTTGACGATTATGCCAAAACGGTGCTTGAAGAACATATCCCGGATCTCATCCCCGTCCCGGCACAAGAGGCGGAGCGCTTTGCTTGCAATGCCGTTGTTGGTGACAACGATGTCGTCATGAACACGGGATGCCCGCTGGCTCGGAAAAAACTCGAAAGCCGCGGTTTCAATGTTTATGAAACACCACTGGATGAATTTCTCAAAGCCGGTGGCAGCGCCAAATGTCTCACGTTGATCATGGGATGAATGTGTTGACGATTCATTTCGATCAACCCTGGGAATATATCGATCACAACCCAGAAGGCTCGGAAACGGAAAGTTAGCGCAAAGAAAGTTACGGCTTTCGCAACGATTTCTCCCGCTCGTTTGGCGCTTGCACAGCGAAAGAAAAACCATAATAGTTGGCCAACTAAATTTGCCCTAAGGGCAGGATGTCCAAGGCTACGAGGTCTCCATGGAAGAAGCCCGCTCGTTTGCACCTCTGCTCGTCGTACTCATGCTGGCCTTCGTGGTGCCACTGCTGCTCTCGTCGGTCCGCGGGCGGCTCGTGATACCGATTGTCGTCGGCGAAATCCTCGCGGGCATGATCGTTGGGCGAAGCGGATTCGGTTGGGTTTTGCCTGACAACGGCGCGCTTAATCTTCTTAAAGAGTTGGGTTTCGTCTTGCTGATGTTTCTTTCCGGCATGGAGATCGATTTTCGCAGTCTCCGCGGGACCGATTCCCCTCAGACCCGGCAGTCGTCGCATTGGAGCCCTCTTGTCCTGGCGGGCCTCAACTTCGGCGCAACCTTGTTATTAGCCGGCGCGTTTGCCTGGAGCTTAAAATGGATCGGCGCGACGACCGATCCATGGATGATGGGGTTGATTCTTTCAACCACCGCTCTGGGGGTGGTGGTTCCCATCCTCAAGGAATCCGGGCTGAGCCAAACCCTGTTCGGACAGACGATTTTACTGGCGACCGTCATTGCCGATTTCGTTACTATGTTTTTGATCAGTGTGCTGGTCGCGGTCATTTCGCGCGGATTGACGGCTGAGATTTTGCTGGTCTTCCTGCTGTTCGTCGCTTTTTTCTTCGCAGCACGGTTCGGATCTTTCCTGAGCCGCATCGAATGGTTGCAAAGAGCCATCGAGGAACTCAGCCACGCGACCGCGCAAATCAAAGTTCGCGCGGCTTTCTCCACTCTGCTGATTTTTGTGGTGCTTGCCGAAAACCTGGGGATCGAGATCATCGTCGGCGCCTTCTTGGCTGGAGCCGTCGTGGCGCTGTTGCGCACGCCTGAGGACAGAGAGCTATCGAGCCAGCTCGAAGCAATTGGGTTCGGATTTTTTATCCCGATTTTTTTCATCATGGTCGGCGTCGAGTTTCACCTGCCGGCGTTGCTTTCCTCAACCGGGGCTCTCCTCTCGGTGCCTCTGCTCCTCATCGCCGCCATTGCTGTAAAGGTGATTCCGGCAGTCGTATTTCGGCTCAATCACACGTGGCGGGAGACTCTGGCCGCCGGTATTCTGTTGTGTCCACGTTTGTCGTTGATCATCGCCGCCGCCGCGATCGGGGAAAAGCTAGGTATTATTGACGAATCCGTTAACGCCGGGATCGTGCTGGTGGCCATTGTTACGGTGACGGTGTCGCCCCTGGCTTTTCTGAGAATTTTCCCTGCGGCGCGAGTGAACGTTGGTCGCTCCATGGCGACCGATGCCGGGCTTGCGGCACCGTGATGGCATAAAGAGTGGCTTGAAGAGTCTTTGATAGGACGTGTGTGTGCCCGCGCGTCCAGGCGATTCACCGCTGGCGATAGTCACTATCGAAAGGATTCTTTAACAGGATTGTCTGCTCGCGTCCGGGCCCAACCGAAACTAGGATAATCTCGGTGCCGATCACTTCTTCAATTCGCCGAACATATTTTTGAGCGGGCATAGGCAGGTCGGAAAACTGCCGCACTTTGCCGAGCGGAGCGTTCCACCCCTCGATAAATTCGTAAACCGGCTCGGCCTTTTGCATCACCTTTGCGCTTGCCGGGAATTCGTCAATCGACGACCCTTGATAACGATAGGCGGTGCAGACCGGGATTTTCTCAAAACCGGTCAATACGTCGAGCTTGGTAAGCGCGATACCGGTCATGCCGTTCATGCGCACGGCGTGGCGCACGCCGACGGCGTCAAACCAGCCGCAACGGCGCGAACGCCCGGTGGTCGCGCCGAATTCGCCACCTTCGCGGCGGAGTTTTTCGCCTTCCGACCCGTCGAGCTCGGTCGGAAACGGTCCGCTGCCGACGCGCGTCGTGTAGGCTTTCGAGATGCCGATCACTTGCTGAATATGTTGCGGTCCGACACCGGAGCCCGAACAAGCGCCGCCGGTGACCGTGCTCGAGGAGGTCACATACGGATAAGTGCCGTGATCGATATCGAGGAGCGTCCCCTGGGCACCCTCGAAAAGCACCCGCTTGCCGGAGCGCATTTTTTCATCGAGCAAAACACCGGTATTGGTCACGAAACGCTTAAGCTCTTCGCGGTAACCCGTGTAGCGGTCGTGGATGGCGTCGAAGTCCAGCGCTCTTTCGTTGAGAATGGCCTTCAAGTAAAAATTTTTCTCTTCGATGTTGCGCTGGAGTTTCTCGCGGAAAGTGTCTTCCTCCAACAGGTCGACGAAGCGGATGCCGACACGGGCGACCTTGTCTTCATAGGCCGGACCGATACCGCGGCCGGTCGTGCCGATCTTGCCTTTGCCGCGCAGGCGCTCGCGCGCGAGGTCGATGGCTTTGTGATACGGCATGATCACGTGGGCCTGCTCGCTGATGCGCAGTTGCTCGTCGCTGGCGAGATGACCGCGGCTCTTGAGCGCGGCAATTTCCTCGATCAAAATTTCAGGGTCGACCACCACGCCGTTGCCGATGACGCAAAGCTTATTCGGGTGCAGTGCGCCGGAGGGAACCAGGTGAAGGATGGTTTTGTCACCGTCGACGACCAGTGTGTGACCGGCATTGTTGCCGCCCTGGAAGCGCACGACGATATCCGCCTCCTGGGTAAAAAGGTCGACGATTTTACCCTTGCCTTCATCACCCCATTGGGCGCCGATGATCGCGACGTTTGCCATTTGATCTCAGGCACGAGTCAGGGCACGGCGTGCCGTGCCCTGATCAATACCGTCTCTTGCCCGCTGCCTATTTATCACAGTTTAACCAAGGTTGCCGAGACGATTTGCGGCAGGGCGCGGAGCTCATCGAGAGGTTTTTTGCTTACGAGTTCGTCGACGTGCGTGAACGAAATCGCATTGCCGCCCTTTTCGCTGCGGCCGAGCTCCATACCAGCGATATTGATGCCGTTATTACCCAGAATGGTGCCGACCGCGCCGACGACTCCCGGGACGTCTTTATTTTGCAATATCAGAATATAGCCTTCGGGCACGGCTTCGAGGTAAAAACTGTTAACGCGCACGATGCGCGGGTATTTGGCGCCGAAGATCGCCCCTTCTATTTCCAAATTTTCCTTGCCGTTTTTCGCCTTGACCGTGATCGAGCTGGCAAAATCGCCGGCCTCCTCGCCTTTGGACTCTACGATCTTGATGCCACGCTCTTTGGCCATAACCGGCGCGTTAACGTAGTTGACCGCTGATTCCAAAACCGGGGATAAGAGCCCTTTCAGTACCGCGATGGTGAGCGGCGCGACGTTGTACTGAGTCACATCGCCGCGGTATTCCACTTGGACTTCATCGGGCAAGGAGCCGCCCATCTGAGTGTGTAGACTGCCGAGCTTCTCGCCGAGCGTAAGATACGGTCGCAGCACGGCTAACAGCTCGGGGCTTACTGACGGGACGTTGACGGCATAACGGACGACTCCCTTGGAGAGAAAATCCACCATCTGTTCGGCCACCGCGACGGCGACGTTAAGCTGAGCTTCGTCCGTGGAGGCGCCCAGATGGGGAGTCGTAATGACTTGTTCCAGCTTCAGCAAGGGATGATCGGCTGACGGCGGCTCATCGACATAAACGTCCAGGGCCGCGCCGGCGACCTTGCCTTCTTTGATGGCGCTCGCGAGATCCTGCTCGTCGACGATGCCGCCGCGCGCGCAATTGATTACCCGCACGCCGGTTTTCATTTTTTCAAAAGCAGCCCGGTTGATCAGTCCCTGAGTTTCCGGAGTCAGCGGTACGTGGACGGTAATAAAGTCCGACTTGGCGAAAATTTCTTCCAGCGTTCCAGGCACCACACCCATGCGCGCGATATTCTCAGCGGCGATGAAGGGATCGTAGCCGATCACCTTCATTCTCAAGCCGGCGGCCCGCTCGGCGACGATGCGGCCGACGTTGCCGAGACCGATGACGCCGAGGGTTTTGTTGCACAGCTCGACGCCGACGAATTTGTTGCGATCCCACTTGCCGCCCTTGAGCGAAGCGACCGCTTGAGGGATATGGCGGGCCAGCGCCATCATCAAGGCGATCGTATGCTCGCCGGTGGTGACGTTGTTGCCCCCGGGAGTATTCATGACGACGATGCCGCGCTTGGTGGCGGCGTCGGCATCGATGTTTTCATGGCCCACGCCGGCACGGCCAATGACCTTTAGGTTTTTCGCTGCGTCGATCAAATCGGCGGTGATTTTCGTGCCGCTGCGAATGACCCAGCCGTCGTAATCGGCGCAGATCTTCTTGAGCTCTTCGGGCTTTAGCCCCAACTTGACGTCGACGTCGAAACCTTCGGCGTTCTTGAATACGTCCAAGCCTTCAGGAGCTAGCGAATCGGTGACGAGAATCTTCATTAGACTAAGCCAAGGCGTCGAGCAGCACTTCCTGTGCGGCCGCAACGCCTTTGCCGAAGGGAATCTCGGCACCGAATTTTCGCAGAGACATTTCCAAGGCGGCGATAGCGGTGATCACGTCGAATGCACCCATGTAGCCGACATGCGCGATGCGGATAACTTTGCCTTTGAGCTGATCTTGTCCTTCGGCGAGCGTGACATTCATCTTGTCGCGCAGGAAATCGAGAACCGCATCGGCGTCGATGCCCTCGGGCATGTAAACGCCGGTGGCCGCCGGGCTCGGGCTATCCGGCGCCAGCAATTTTAGCCCTAACGCTGTTACTGCGGCCCGAGTAGCCCGGCATAGGCGCAGGTGGCGCGCATAAACATTTTCCAGACCCTCGCGGTCGATCATGTTGAGCGAGGCGCGGACGCCGAAGACCAAGGACACGGCGGGGGTAAAAGCCCCGGAGCCCTTCTGCTGGTTTTTCCGTTCCAAGTTTAGATCGAAATAAAAGCGTGGCAACTTAGCCGTTTTGGTCTTTTCCCAGGCACGGTCGCTGAGCGCGACGAAGCCCAACCCCGGCGGCAGCATGAGCGCCTTCTGGGAGCCCGTGACCAGCGCGTCGATGCCCCAGTCATCCAGCGGCAGAGGTACGACCCCGACGGCGGTAACCCCATCGACCAACAAGAGCGGTCCGTTATGGACCAGCTCGGCGATCTCCTTGACGGGATGGAGCACGGTGGTTGAAGTCTCACTCGCCTGGATCATTACGCCTTGAATGTCGGGATTGGCTTTGAGCTGCTTTTCGACCTCGGCGACTTTCACCGCCTGACCCCAAGGCACTTTGATCTCGACGGGATCTAGACCATAGGAGTTGGAAATGTTGAGCCAGCGCTCGCCGAACTTACCCCCGTTAACGACGAGGACCTTGTCGCCCGGCGAGAAAAGATTGGCTACTGAGGCTTCCATCGCCCCCGTGCCGGAGCAAGCCAACATCAGGACATCGTTTTTTGTGCCGAAAAGTTTTTTTAGTTTCTCGCGCGCTTCGTCGAATACGCGGTTAAACTGCGGCGTACGGTGATGAATCATCGTCTCGGCCATCGCCAAGGCAACTTCGTTGGGAACCGGTGTGGGGCCCGGAGAGAGTAAATAGTGTTTGATCATGAGTTTCCTTGCGCAATTATCACAGGCAAGCGCCAGTCGGGTCAAGGAACAATCGCGCCATGATGCGGCCCAAGCGGACTCGATGTCGGTCCCTCGAGACCGGGTGACGGAACGCTGAACGCCGGCAGGCGCATTTATTGCGGGCACAAACAAAAATGCCTGGATCTCTATCCTTAAGAGACCCAGGCGTTCGGCCGTCTTAGCGCTTTGCGCTCCCTCGTGGTCGATTCCACGTTCGCCAGTCGCGCAAAACTTACCTAGTCGATTTAACTTGAATGATCGGGGAAGTCAACGATAGAACGCGCCGTGAACTTATCCAAAAAAAAGTTAACATGTCCGAAGTCGAGGTAAAACGAATCGGTTTCGAGATCGCGATGAAGGGCAGAGGCGGGTTCGATACCACCGACCCGGCGCCCAAATATCAACTAAAGAGTCTCCCGGGAGATTTCAGCGGGCTAAATCTGGTTTGCTATATGTACGTGGCCTTTTCAAGTCGATTGCTCCACAGACCGATATCGGCTTTGACCTCTCCAAAGAATACGCCGCCGCAAAATCATTACATGTCGAGAAAACGCGCCTCTAAGAAAGAACGATGCCAGGGAGAATCAAAAGCCGTGTCCGTGATCGTGTCCGTGAGATCCATGTTGTAGCCGGTTCAAATCGTTCAATACGTTCAATCCCTCGAATCTAGTCCGGGGACAATTACGGGACGTTGTCGACTATCTGGAATAACTTGGTTCTAAAGTTTTTGTTGCTCTAAGCAAGTGACCTGCGATAAATTGGCCAACCGTGGCATGGTTGGAGTGGACCAATTTGGTCGCGTACGGCGCCCTTGCAGCGGGCGTACTTTTTTTGATTTGGAGTCTTGTTCGTGGAAGTGTTTCGGTGCTTGGGCTGGCATTCCTGATCGCCGGTCTGGTTCTCGAACTGCTGGTTTGGTTCATAAGATAGAAACTCACCTCCAATAAGGGCCGGGGTCGCCCATTAGCAGGCAGGTCAATCAGTTGGTGTCGGACGGTAGTTCCGCACCAGTCTCAGCTGAAGGTTGAGAAGCCTAAGGCTGATCAGCCTCTGGCTGAACCGTCATCAGGT
>Ga0075312_1000131_pt1 | contig 11204 bp, 11 predicted proteins | sample MayberryNE_Catta_5_FD_120047 | JGI IMG/M metagenome (GOLD analysis project Ga0075312, IMG submission 120047) | Natural and restored wetland microbial communities from the San Francisco Bay, California, USA, that impact long-term carbon... | ecosystem: Environmental > Terrestrial > Soil >... | reverse complement strand
TTTGGACTTCGACGAGAAAACCAAGGTGAGCAAGCGGACTCCGACTCCGGCAAAAATGACGGATGTAGGGCTCGGCTCGAGCGCAACCGTGACTTACACCAAACAGGGCGATAAGAACACCGCTACCGCCCTCCAGTACAACGCAAAAAAGGGCGGCGAGTAGTTTCTAATTACGAAGCTGGCGCGAAAAAAGGATCAGGAGGAAAAATGAAAATTCGGAAATATCTGGTCATGGCTGCAGGAGCGGCGCTACTGACCGCGTTATCGGTCGCACCGTCGGTCGCACAGGAAAAGAAGGCTGCAAAAGCCAAGGCGGAAAAGATTACGGGTGATATTGGTCTACTGGATACTGAAAAGAACTACATGATCGTCGTCACTAAAGACGGTAAGTTGGTAACCCTTGACTACAACGCCAAGACGAAAGTCACAGCCATGGTGCCCGGTAAAGCGAAGATGTCGGACATTGGCCTTGGATCTGCTGCTTCTGTCCAGTACACCAAAAAGGGCGAAAAAAATTATCTTAACGCGATCGAATATATCGCCAAGAAAGGCGGCGAATAATCCTTTGGGCTTTCGAAGGGCTCCGTCACACGCCCTCTCTTTAGCTGTTTCGATCCCGGAATTGTCGGGAACGATGCGGGCAGATGAGGCCTCGGCTACCTGCAGAACTCGACAATGAAATTCTCGGATTCATTCTGACAGAGACACGGCAAAGGATAGATTCGTTCCCTGCCCGGGGGAGGACTTAACCGAAAGTTCTCCCCCGATTTCTTTGATTCTTTGCTCCATTCCACTCAAGCCGAATCCGGTCGCGTGTCGAACGTGGTCCGGGCTGAACCCCACGCCGTTGTCGCTTAAAAATCCTTCCAGGGTGCCGTTTTTTCGCCTTAACCGAATTTCGACCTTTGAGGCATGGGAATGGCGCGTCACGTTGGTTAACGCCTCACGTAGCACGTAATACACCTCGCGCTCCGTCTTGGGCGGAAGTTCGAGATCTTCCGGATCGCTCTCGAGAATGACGTCGAGGCCCATGCCGTCGCGGAGGAAACGAGCTTCCTCGCGCAGCTTTTCAATCAGCGTACCGGCGACCAGAGGGTTGGATTGCTGGCCGGAGAGAAACTGGCGGATTTGCTTCATTGAATCCCTACTGAGTTCTTCCAGGGAATGTAACTCATCGGCGATTTCTTTTTGCGAATCCGACAGGCGTTTGCCACAAGCTTCCAAGCGCAGGATCAGAGTCGCGAGGGATTGCAGGATACCGTCGTGCAACTCGAAATTGATTCTGCGACGCTCCTGCAGCGCCGCCACTTCCCCGGCGGTTTTTGAGAGCGTCAGCAGCCGCTGGTTTTGTTGCCTCTCGAATTCGCTGATGTAACCGAAGATGCAGGCCAACACGAGCAAGTACAGGCTGCGCACGAGAAGTATGTCAATGCCAACCGGAGAACCCATGGACTCCGCCGCCAGGCTTAAGCGTACCACGACATAAAGCGTTACGCCGATCAGAGCGACGGGGATGCTGCCCTTGAGCCCCCAACGGATGCTCGCCGTGATGACCGGGAACGAATAATAAAAGAAGAACGGCGTGCGTGAGCCGCCAGTGGAAAAAACGATCACCGCAATCCACACGACGTCGAGCGAGTTCGTCAGAATACCAAGAGGCGATGAGGTGAGCTTGTTGTGCCACGCGAGATAGAGAACCGCCAGACTGTAAACAAAAAAGGAACTGAGCGAGATGAATGAGAGCTCCGGAAAAAGGGCGACCCGTTCCGGATTGAGTTGAATGACGACAACGGCGACGGCTGCGAAAACCACCCGCAACCACGCAACGGCTCGTTCTCTGCGAAGCAGCCATCCTTCCTCGGGTGTGATTTTATCGATCGCCGGCATAGATTCCTCGCGAGCCGTCCATGATAGGCCTGCAGTTCACCGCTTCTAGCCAACCGCATCAGTTCGACTGTCCCATCAACATCAGCGCCGCCTTGAAGCGGTTGTTGACTTTGAGCTTATCGAAGATGTTGGTGAGATGGGTTTTGACGGTTTTTTCGCTGATGAATATTTTCTTGCCGATCTCCTCATTGGTCATTCCCTCGGCGACAAGTCTTAAGATCTCCATCTCACGCTTGGTGAGCGCCTTGATGCTTTCATCGACCTGGGGCGCTCCATCGCGGGCGCCCGCCTGAACATGAGCGATTTCCTCAAAGGTTTCCCATGAGGAGATCTCTCGGTCAATCCAAAAGCCGCCGCCGTGTACGATCTTGATCGCCTGTAACAGGGTTGTCGAAGGGACACCTTTCGGGACGTAGCCCTTGGCGCCACCTTTCGCGGCGTTCAGAACATTTTCTTCATCTGAAAACGCGGTCAGTATCATGACTCGTGTGGCCGGACTCTTGGCGCCGACTTCGAGAAGATTCTGCACGACGTCGCCTTTGGGCATCTTTAGATCCAGCAGCAACACGTCAGGCTTCGTGCGTTCGACAATTTTCGGAACTTCGTCGCCGTTGCCAGCTTCGCCGACTACGAGAATATCTTTTTCGAGTGAGAGAATTTTTCGTAGGCCGTCGCGAAACAGCGCGTGATCGTCGGCGATTACGACTTTAATCGGTAACATATTTTTCACCTCGCACTTAGGGACGAATATAACTGCGACCTTCGGGTGAAAATACATCAATTCCAAGCGCATGCAAATCGCTGAATTGCCTTTAATTTTCGATCCTACAACTCAAGTCTTACCGAGGTTTCGGTTGATCCGGAATCCACATATAAAATCCTACTTAAAGCGTATTGAGAAGGTGGTGGGGGCACGATAAACATCGTGCCTGACTTCAGTGAAATTTTTTCAACTGTAACGGAGGGAAATCAGATGAAAAGGATTTTTCCAGCGGCCGGCGTAGCAGCGGCCTCTGTGATGTTCGTCTTGTCGTCGTGTTCGACTCAAGAAGAAATGGCGTCAAAGCCTGCGCCCAAGCCGGCAGCTCCGGCTGCCGCACCGGCTGCGGAAGCCAAGGCTCCAGCTAAGGCTAAGGCGGAGAAAGCGAAGGGTGACGTCGGATTGCTCGATACGGACAAGAACTACATGATTCTGGTCACCAAGGAAGGCAAGTTGGTGACATTGGATTTTGATAACAAGACCAAAGTAACCCAAATCACTCCGACGCCGGGAAAGGTGACTGATATTGGTCTCGGCTCCTCGGCAAACGTGACCTATACCAAGTCGGGTGAGAAAAACGTTGCGTCCAGCGTCGAGTTTCGGCCGGCCAAGGGTGAATAGTTAAATGTTTGCCTGGCAAGGCAAACCTACTTGACGAGGAGGAATACGTCGATGTTAAAAGAAATGAGAGCTTTACTACTGATGGCGGCAGTGATCTTGGTTTTTAGCGCATCGGCTTCGATCGCTCAGGAGAAAAAGGCCGAGAAGGCGAAAGCCGAGAAAGTTTCGGGCGATATAGGATTGCTCGACACCGAGAAGAACTACATGATTGTCGTGACCAAAGACGGCAAACTCGTAACGCTCGATTACACCCAGAAGACCAAGGTCACCGAACTCAAATCAAGCAATGCTAAAATGTCCGATATTGGGCTGGGCTCTGCGGCGACGGTGCAATACACCAAGAAAGGTGAAAAGAACTACCTGTCGAGCATCGAGTTCGTGCCTGCAAAAGGCGAATAGCCGACGCAAAGCGCTAACGAAGGGCACTCAAGGGCACGACGAAAGTCGTGCCCTTTTTTTCGCGTACTCGCGGTTCGCTGGAACTTATGTCAGATGATTTGACTTAAAGACCACGGCGCGCATTAGAAGCCGTCGTCTTCAACATCAGTGAGGTCGAGCTTGCGGTAGCTGCGCTCGTTTTCCAAGGTCTTCTGGCGCTTCGCTTCTCGCTCGTTTTCTTCCTGGCATTTCACGCAGAGGCGCGTAAAAGGAAGGATCTTTAAGCGGCCAAGTTGGATTTCACCCTCACAACTCTCGCAGATGCCGTAGGTCTTGTCGGCGATCCGTTGCAAGGCTTCGTCGATGGCCAGGAGCTTTTCGCGTTCACGGTCATTGAGAATGAAATTGATTTCCCGGTCTCTCTCATCGCTCGCGAGATCGTACGTGTCGCGGCCTTCATCCTTGATGCCCTCGGTCTCTTCTTTGACACGTCCCTGCATTTCTTTCATCAGGGAGCGCTTCATTTCCTCGAGCATTTCGGAGGCTTGCTTCAGAAACTCTCTTCGCTGCTTTTTTTCTTTTTCAAGATCGGCTTTAGGCATGGAGTTTTTCACCAATCAGGTCGTAGTCTAGAGCGCCGATGATTTGGACATTGATCATGTCACCGGGCAAATTCGTCGATTCATCCCCGGAAGCACCCCTCTCGATCCATACCACACCGTCAACTTCCGGGGCATGGGCCTGCGTGCGGCCGGTCAATTTGCCAGATTCAAGATCGACGTCGTCAATCATAACGCGCTGAATAGTGCCAATCAAGGCCTCGTTCTTTTTTCGTGAGATTGACGCTTGCAGATCCATGAGTTCCTGCCAGCGCCGTTCTTTTTCCTCTTCGGGCACTCTGGCGGTCATGCGCGCCGCAGCCGTGCCTTCTTCTTCAGAGTATTTAAACACGCCGAGCCGTTCGAACTGAGTTTCTTCGACAAAATCCAAAAGCTCCGAAAAATCGTTTTCCGTTTCACCCGGGAAGCCGACGATTATCGACGTGCGCAAGGTTAGATGCGGGATCGCGCCGCGCAGCTTCTCCACCGCTTCACGCACGGCACTGCCGCTCTTGCCTCGCCTCATGCGCTGCAAGACCGATTTGCTGACATGCTGAAACGGAATGTCGAAATATTTGCAGATTTTCTCGCTATCGCGAATAATTTCGAGCAGCGGCGGGTCGAGAAAATTCGGATACGCGTACAACAGCCGGATCCACTCGATTCCGTTAATCTGCGCGATCTGCCTTAGTAGTCCTTGCAGCGTGGTGCCGTCTTTTCTGTCGCGACCATAGGCGGTAAGATCCTGGGCGATCAGATTAATTTCTTTCACGCCGTTTTGGCCGAGCAGCATCATCTCATCGAGAACCGAATCAATCGAACGGCTGCGGTGCGGGCCACGCAGTTGAGGAATGATGCAAAACGCGCACTTGTGGTCACAGCCTTCCGAGACTTTGACAAACGCCGTATAAGGCGGCGTCGCTCGCAGCCGCGGAGTGGCGTGATCGTAGAGATAACTCGGCACCCCGACGTACTGCCGCTTGGTCGTATTGGCGTGGTGTTGGTCGAGAATCTCGGCAATGCGCGGCACCTCGCCGGTGCCGATGAACAGATCGACTTCGGGCAATTCCTTAGCCAATGCATCAGGATAACGCTGCGATAGACAACCCGCGACGACCAGCTTTTGAACTTTGCCGGCTGCTTTGAGGCGGGCTATGTCCAGGATAGTGTCGATCGACTCTTCTTTGGCTGGACCGATAAAGCCGCAGGTATTGACCAAGACAACATCGGCATCCGCTGCCTCCTCGACCATCTCGTAAGCGTGTTGTTGCAGCAGTCCCGCCATGACTTCCGAATCAACCAGATTGCGGGCGCAGCCGAGACTGACGATAGAGAATTTTTGCTTTATCTGGTTCATTGACCCAATTCCACCACGTCAGCGCCGTCGGGAATCTGCACTCGGAACAACGAATCCTTCAATCCGACTCCTTTGCGCATCGCGGAGAAGCTCAGTGTCGTGAGATTATTGGCGGCGTCGCGCACGCTCACCCAGTCGATATCCGCGGAGGTTTTGTCGACCCCCATGAGGATCTCGCTATAGCCGCCGGCCTCGCCTTTGGGCTCCAACCGGAGCACGTATTGGTTGTTTTCGGACGCCTTGAGCGTCGCGTTGAAATCCTTCTTTAGATTGCCCAATCCCAATAAAAACGACAGCGGAATATCGCCGCGGAAAGCATTTTTCAAGGGGCTCTTGATCACCTGGTTTTGGTCCGGCTGATAGAAATAAAGATGTTTGCCATCGGCGAGCACAAACTGTCCTTTCGGCTCCTCGTAGAGCCAGAGCATCTTGCCGGGCCGCTTAAAAGAAACTTTTCCCGACGCCTTGAGGCTTCGATTAAGGGTTTTGACGTCGGTCTCCTGGCGGAAATCGGCGACAAAATCAGCCATTAGGTCATAGTTTTTCTGTAGCCGCTCGATAATTGCTTCGGCCTGGTTGCTGCCGGCGGCGACGCCGGGGCGGATGCCGCAGAGCAGCGTGATGGCAGCGACCAGGCTGACTGCGAGTGGGTATGCCAGGTTAGTCTTCGATCTTTCGCGCATAAACTTCTCTGGCCTTGGCGCCGTCGGCCGGACCGACAACGCCGTCTCTTTCCATTTGTTCGATCATTCGCGCGGCGCGATTGTATCCGACCCGCAACCTGCGCTGAACCATAGATATCGAAGCTTGCTGGGTTTCAGTGACAATAGCAACTGCCTGGTCATACATTTCGTCATATTCCTCGTCGGCTGCTGACGCCGAATCGATCTGTTTTTTTGCTTCGAGGACCTCCGGCCGATAGCTTGGCCGCCCCTGTTGCTTGATAAATTTCATCACCCGGCGAACTTCCTGATCAGAGACGAAGGCGCCGTGCACGCGGATCAGACGGGCAGTTCCCGGTGGTAGGAAAAGCAAATCGCCATTTCCCAAAAGCTTCTCGCCGCCCATAGAATCCAAAATTGTCCGCGAGTCGACGCGGGAGGTGACCTGAAAGGAAATACGCGCCGGAAAATTGGCCTTGATCAAACCGGTGATAACGTCGACAGACGGGCGTTGCGTCGCAAGTATCAGGTGAATACCGGCAGCGCGCGCCTTTTGCGCCAGACGGGTGATATATTCCTCGATATCGCGACCGACAGTCATCATCAGATCGGCCAGTTCATCGATGATGATGACGATTTTAGGCAGCCTCTCATGGGTCAGCGGCGCATCGTCGGAAAGACTCCCACCCATTGCGGTAGAGTCTTCATCTTCGGGCTCCGTCAGGTCGATGACTGGCCTCTTGTTGCCAGCCTCACGCTCCAGCGTCCGGTTGTAGTTGTCAATATTGCGTGCGCCCTTGTCTCGCATCAATCGATAGCGCCGGTCCATTTCATCCATCGCCCAGAAAAGTGCCGCTGCCGCCTTTTTGGGGTCGGTCACGACGGGCACCAGCAAGTGAGGGATATCCTCATACACCGTCAGCTCAAGCATTTTGGGATCGACCATGATGAATTTGACGTCTTGCGGGCTCGATTTGTAAAGAATGCTCAGAATCATCGCGTTAATGGACACCGACTTGCCCGTGCCAGTGGCGCCGGCGACGAGAAGATGAGGCATTTTTGCCAAGTCGGTCGCGAACGGCGTGCCGCCAATGTCTTTTCCAAGCGCCAACGTGAGCTTGGAATCGGTATTACGATAAGCCTCGCTTTCGATCACTTCGCGTAGGAAAACCGTTTCGCGCCGCGGGTTGGGTATTTCGATGCCGACTACGGACTCGCCGGGAATCGGCGCAAGAATACGCACGCTCACCGCGCGCAGTGCCATGGCCAGATCGTCTGCCAACAGCACGATGCGGCGCACTTTGACTCCGGGCGCGGGCTTGAATTCGTACATCGTGATCACCGGCCCCGGACGGACCGCCATGACTTCTCCTTCGACGCCGAAATCTTCAAGCTTTTTTTGCAGGATTAGTGAGTTGGCTTGCAGCGTCTCGGTATCGACTTTGAACTGTTCGCCGTCAGGCGGGTCGAGCAACTCAAGCGGCGGCAGTTTGTAGCCTTCAACAACTTGCGGAAGCTTGAACTGCTCGGGAGGCAGCGCCGGTTTGTTCTGGGGTCTTTTCGTCGGCTCGTCTTTATATTCCTCTTTCAGGACGATCGGCGGCGGCACATAGTCCTTTTTCTCCTTCTTGGTGTTCTCGCTCTTGCGCTTTTCTTTCTTGAGCTCTTTTAGGCGGTTCGTGATGGCCGGAACGATCGACTTGCCAAACCGGTCGAAAAGCTTTCTCGTGTAGCCGGCAATGTCGAGCAGCGAATTTTGCGTCAGCAACATGATCGACAAGAGCATGGTAAAGCACGCGATCAGGACTGCGCTCAATCGTCCAAACAGCGGCACCAGGACACTTTCTTCTAAGAACCCGCCGATGATACCGCCAGCGTCGCGCGCGCTTTCGGTATCGATAACGACGCTTAGCACAACCGCCACGCTCAGCAGTAAAATCGTGTACGCCACGCCTTTGCTGAACGCGAAGCTGCGGCTCGCGCGAAACATCTGCGTCGCCGCTATAGCAAGAAACACCGGCAACAGATAAGAGGAAAGGCCCAGGCCCTGTAGCAATAGATCGGCTAAAACCGCGCCGACAAAGCCGCCCCAGTTATGGCTGTCGAGACCGCCCGAAGGATTATTGAGCGAGCGATCGTCGACGTTATAGGAGATCAAGCTGAGGGCGACGAGCAAAGCGCTGAGGCCGATCACCACACCCCAAATCTCCCGGTGGAGGCGACTTTTCTCCGGAGCAGCAGGCATAGACGACTGTCCTCAAGTTTCGATGATATACGGCAGAACCACGGGACGACGCTCCAGCTTCTTTCTAAAGAAACGCCGCAGCGCTTTACGCACTTCCTCTTTCAGCTCGGCGGGATCGGTGCGAGTTTCGCGGTTCATGCCGTTCAGGGTCTCGAGAACCACTTTCTTAGCGTGCTCCAAAACTTCTTCACTCTCTTCAGTACTCATAAAACCACGGGAGACTAAGTCCGGCCCGGCAACGATCTCGCCCGACTGCTGGTGGATGGCCATGACGGCGAGCACCATGCCATCTTCGGAGAGGTGCCGCCGGTCGCGTATAACGATGTCGCCGACGTCACCGACTCCTTTCCCGTCGACGAAAACTTTTCCGACCTGCACCGGATTGGTCTTTTGCGCGCTGTTGGCGGTCAGCTCCAGTACGTCACCGTCTTCGAGGATAAAGCAGTTTGCTTCGGGGATGCCGACCTCTTGGGCGAGCCGCCGGTGCCGCACGAGATGGCGATATTCGCCGTGAATCGGCACAAAGTAGCGCGGCCGGGTGAGCTGCAGCATGATTTTGAGCTCCTCCTGGCTCGCGTGCCCCGACACGTGAATCTCAGAGACTTTCTCGTAGTGCACTTCGGCGCCGCGCCGGTAGAGATGATTGATCAAATTAGCGATCGTTTTTTCGTTGCCCGGAATAAATTTCGACGAGAGGATCACCGTATCCCCGCGCTCGATCTTGATCGTCTTATGATCGTTCAATGCGACCCGGTGCAGCACCGACAAGGGCTCGCCCTGGCTGCCGGTGGTCAACAAGGTGAGGCGATCGGCGGGTAAATCCTGCCAGTGTTCGCTCTCGATCATGGCATTGCGCGGCAGTTGCAAGTATCCCAACTCGGCGGCCACCTGGCTGTTGCGGATCATGCTGCGCCCGCTCAACACCACCCGGCGCTCGCAGCGCCCGGAAATCTCGACAACCTGTTGGATTCTCGGGATGCTCGACGAAAAGGTAGAGACCAGGACTTTGCCGCTGCTGCTCCGAATAATCTGTTCAAGATTGCTGCCGACTTCACGCTCCGAGGGCGTATGCCCCGAGCGCTCAACATTGGTCGAGTCGGAGAGGAGTAGCAACACGCCTTTCTCGCCGTAAGCAGCGAATCTCTGGAAGTCGAACATTTCTCCTTCCATCGGCGTGTTGTCGATTTTAAAATCGCCCGTGTGAATGACCGTGCCGATCGGCGTTTCGATCGCCAGCGCCAAGCAATCCACCAAGCTGTGAGTCACACGAATGCCTTCGATGCGAAACGGCGCGATATCCCACGGCACCCCGGCGGTGATTTCGCGCACATCGACCGTATCTTCCAGGTCATGTTCTCTCAATTTATTCGCCAGCAGGCCGAGTGTCAGCCGGGTGCCGAAGATCGGCACGTCGAAATGCTCCAGAATATAAGGCAAGGCGCCGACGTGATCTTCATGCGCGTGGGTGAGCACGACGGCTTTGAGCTTGTCGCGGTCCTCGAGCAGATAACTGACGTCCGGAATCACCAGATCGATGCCCAGGAGATCCGCGCCCGGGAACATGAGACCGCAGTCGACAGCGATGGCGGCATCGCCATATTCGATCAGCATCATATTGAGGCCGAACTCGCCGAGACCGCCCAACGGGATGATTTTAAGCATATCCATGTTCTTCTCTACGCGCGATTTTTTTTCAATCGTCGGACGCGGTTGACCGAATCTGTTCCGACTGCAGGTGTCACTTGGGGCTTGCTCGACTCAAGACGGGCCGCGATCGTCTCGCGCACCTGTTCGGTGAGGGTGCGCAATTTGCCGGCGCGATCGGCATCGGCGGCAATCGGTTGATCGATGAAGACTTCAATCGTTCCGGAACGCAATCTCCAGCCGCCGGCAGGCAACACATTGGCGCTCCCGTTGATCGTGACGGGAACGAGCGGGGTGCCAGTCTTAGCGGCGAGCAGGAAGCCGCCTTTTTTAAAGCGCAGCAAGCGCCCATCGCGGCTGCGAGTTCCCTCCGGAAAAACCACGATGGAAATCCCCGCCGCAATCCGCTCTTTAGCGCGCTCTAAACTTTTGGCCGCAGCGAACGGATTGGCTCGATCGACCATAACGTGTTTGCTCGCCCACATGGCCCAGCCAAAAAGCGGGACCCACATAAGTTCTTTCTTGGCGATCCAGCGGAGCTGAAACTCGGCCAGGCTTTGAATCAGCACCGGGATGTCGATGTTACTCTGATGATTGACCATAAAAATATATTGCCGGCCGGCTTCGATATTCTCCAAACCTCTGACATTTACGGAAATCCCGCCCAGGCGCAGAACAAACCAAGTCCAGAGTTGACCGATGCGATAGACGCGCTTGCCATGGGGATCGAAAAGGCCGTAGCAAATAGTGACCATCGCCAGCGGCACCGTAATAACAAGCAATACACCGAGCTGGGCAAGATAAAACATCAAGAGTATTATAAGTTTGGTTTGTGCAAACGATGGAAATTAGATCGTTTATCTTAGTTCTTGGCCATGCAAAAATCAACGCGAGGAAATCATTGACACGGGTGCAGGCCGGCGTTAAGTTGGCTCAACTTTCGAGCCGGAAAGATCGACTCCGGCAGCTTGGAGACTCACATGTCGGTGAATAAAGTGATTTTAATCGGCAACCTGGGTAAGGACCCCGAAGTCCGCTTTACTCAAACGGG
>Ga0075312_1000123_pt1 | contig 11385 bp, 16 predicted proteins | sample MayberryNE_Catta_5_FD_120047 | JGI IMG/M metagenome (GOLD analysis project Ga0075312, IMG submission 120047) | Natural and restored wetland microbial communities from the San Francisco Bay, California, USA, that impact long-term carbon... | ecosystem: Environmental > Terrestrial > Soil >... | reverse complement strand
TCTGCGGCGGTAGGGTTAGGGGTAGTGGTAGGGTTTTATCACAATAACTATCTACAACATGAATAGCCCTTTCCATTACTGACGCAGAACCTATCATTTCTAACTTCATTGCAAGACAATCCTTAATCAAGGATAACGCTGCTGTTTTCTCCCTGTTGTCTGTAGTGTTTTCTGCTACTTGCCATTGCATCTTAATGATGTTACGCAATCCTATGAGCGTTTCCTGGTATTCTGCAGGCAAGTATTCATCGATAAATCTATTGATATCCTTCTTCGCTCTCTGCCTTAATAGTTGCAAACCTCTAGTAATCGTTGAGTGTGATATTTGTAACTCCCTACCAATCTCCCTTATCCCATAGCCTTTACTATGCATTTCCTGGACGCGATCTCTTCTCCACTCGATTTGTTCTTGGTGTAACTCACTACGCGATTTACTCATTATCTGAATGTGCTTATTATAGGTGGTTCATTGTATATTTACGTGTCTAGAAGTATCAAGATATAAGATAAGATATTTTACACCTTTAGTTCAACCAGTTGCTTGGAGTTAATAATCGCGTCTGGACTCATTGAAAAGCGATTCAAAATATCTTGATGTATGTTTTCATAAAGATCTCATAGATACTCACATTGTTCTCAAAGAAGAAGTGATAGCGTACATAGGAAAAGGTAATACGAAAGACAAGCAATTCATGTTCTATTATGATGTCTAAACAATAATGTGCTAGGACAGTTGATTCTAATTTTTAGAAATTGTTTTAGAAAATTTGGTAAGGTCTAAAGAGAAAATGAATGAAAGACAATAAGATCCATATATAATTACGAAGTGAACGTTACGTACTGTCTTTTGGAAGCGCCAAGCACAGAAGCTGTAGACATGAATCATGCAATACTAAACTGTAGATGTAATTGGATTACATCAATAATACGAGCAATATCATTCTTAATCTGAATCATTTTTGAACAACAATCGATCCTTTAACTAATGGATTTGTGCTAGAATAGATAGGATAAGTTCCAGGATTAAGATTTGCCGTTACAAACTCTGAGTATTCTTTTGATTTCATTACGCCTGTATTGAATAGTTTTCCTGAGAGGGGGTCATCTGGTCCCGTGCCGCTTGTAATACTCTGAGGAGAGCTACTATTATTGCCGACAAATATCTCCGCGCCTCGAGTTATGTTTGTAGTTTCTGGATTGAATACAGTATTTCCTTCATCATTCTCTGTAATGGTAATTACTGCGGCAACGATAGAAGAATCACTACTAGAAGGAGAAGGCGCATTAGTGGCAACGGCCTTAGGGAAAATGGATCCAATTGCATTCTCACCAATAGCAATTGTCGCCATTGTTAAAATAACCGCTATAGAAAGTGACAATGACACCTGTCTTCCTTTATTCCTTGAATGTCGGTTAAGCATGTCTAAATGCTAATTCCTATAGAATATGAAGTCTATTTATAATTTTATACCGTCAATTACTAGAATGAGCTGAGCGTGGCCCAAATGCCCATTGCGGAGCTCCGAGCGGACGCCGCGTAAATGCATACAAAGCAGTACAATGAGGATACCGCTGAGAGACTCCTCCTGAGGCCTTTCCATAAACCTGGCTGTTAGCCTGGTTTTTAGGCGTGGATGTGCAATTCCAGGCGGCCGTCAAAAATGATGGATGCGCTACGATTATTAATCTAAACTGGTACTTCACTTCAGATCTGAATAGATTATATTTAACTTATCTACATTGTTTTTTCGATAAGGATAAAATAATCTATTCCCTTTATCCTCAACCTAGATAGATTATCCGCTTCGTCGTCTATACCTTCCCCTATTATCAATGCCAAAGCGACCTTGTTCCTAGTCGAAGATATATACTTTCGGAGTGCCTCTTGAAATGACTTAACGGTTTCCTTATTTATTCTACCACTAATTACCTTCGCTGTGATTGCGCCGTACCTTCTTGTAGATTCAATCAGATCGGAAATCTCTTTACTGGTTTGTTCATTATCTGGGATCGATGATGATGTAGTCTTCGACGAAAGCGTAATACTCGAAACTTGATTTGAAGGAGTTCTGTTTATTAAATGATCCTTATCTATTAGAATATCAAATACTGTATCTTTATCAATCTGGACATCTATTAGATTCTTGTAGCTGTTAGGGCTAGATGTAAGATATTCTCTTAGCGGTTCTCCTATCCCCTCTATTGTTTCAGATAATGCTCCCAGTACATGCTCCTTGCTTGTGGTCGACATTGAGATAGTTAGACCTGCTTTAATGGAATTCCTTTCAAAAATATCAGCCCAATGATGCAGCTTTTTGCGGGATTTTACTAGACTATAAAGTAGATATACAACCACGGCAAGCAAGATAGCTGCAACAAAAGTAATGATTATGTCATACGTTCTGTCGGGCAGAATGTTGTACTTTGATATGACATCGGTGATATCAAGAATTGCAAAAAGAAATAATGCTGCTATAAGCCCAATAATAGGGTAGAAAGTCTTTTCAATCGATCGTATCAACTTAGAAGACCCATGAGCATACCTTGTTGGCATTATCGGTGAGTCAGTGCTATCTAACATGTCAATGTCGCTTTCTCTACTTCCTGATCCTTTCTTCATTTACACCATTTATCACATTATCTGCATGATGTAGATATATAAGGTATATCGGATAAGGAATCGGAATTTTTGTTCCTCCGATCCCTTATTCCATTTCTCTTCTTCTATTACTGCCTTCGGGGATAACCCGCTCCTTTATGTACATACTTCGTATCGCAAATATCAGATACCCCGCTATGCCGATTATTGCTGCCTGCAGAATTTTGCTAACAATATCTATTCTACCCACATAGTACTCCACGCCGACTACAGGCACTCCGATTGTTCTAGAGGCTATGTATATGCCAATCATTATGACCGAGAAGACTGCAGAGACCATGTACGGATTCTTATTCTTTAATCTCGACTTGAGAACCCATACGACTAACCCCAAGTATATCAGAGATGCTCCAACAAAAACAGAAATCTCTAGGTGCTTTTCCTGTGTTTCACCGTCTATACCTATTTGTTGAAATTCAACTAGATCACCATATTCCTGAAAGGCCACTATCAAATATACTATTGCATTTGAGAAAAGCAATACGGCTAACAGGTACACTACAATATTTTGAATTCGCATTCCAGATAGACGTTAACAGCGTAGATTATAAAAAGACTATAAGAACTAAGTTCCTACATTCCTTTTATACTAAGACTATTTCATGATTTGCATGAAGAAAACAATTTCAAACAAAATGAGCACAAAACTTGCAGTTTTAATATCTGTTGCAATAATCTCGTCAATGGTAACGCAGCTTTTCCCCTCATATGTGTTGGCAACTCCTGCCTCGTCTTCAAACCAATCGATAGGACAGCAGATAAATTCTGCAATAGCTGCGATACAAGGAGGGAATGCTGATGAGGGAAGGAAGCAATTATTGCAATCAGAGAAACTTCTTGAAGATATGCCATCTGCAAGTTCTGCGGAAAAGCATATTGAAGCGGCCCTTCAGGCGTTGAAACAAGGAGATAATACAGGATCTGTTACTCACGCAGAAGAAGCACAGAAAATGCTCAACGAAAGTTGACAGGCATATGGTGTACAAATTGAAATAATACTGTTAATCGCAATCTTCGTACCTAATTTTTTGAGTTCTTCTAACTTGCTTGCCAATACACTCCTTTTTTGAAGTTACATAGATCTCACGAAGGTTAGAAAATCCTTAACCCATTTATGATATGCCCTATTTCCCTTATCAGTAATTTCATAAAAAGTTGAGTCGGAAATCTTAATTGACCCTATAAATCCGTTCTCCTCTAAGATGTTCAATATCTCAGATATCCTGTCATGTCTTTGTTGTTTAATTACATAAACCTTGGTTAGAATATGATATTTGCTCAATGGCCCGCTTAGAGAATTAATACATAGATATTCGAGAATCGAAAGCATAGTATATTCGGCAGACAGCCTCTTCTTCTCGTTCAAATCTACCTTCCTGGTACCTTTCTATAACTCTTCAAATTATATCATATAAAAAGATAAATTTTCAACAAGTAAGATTATGCTTGATCAAGAACCATAAAATGTTTCGATTTAAAGTAGACTATGACAATGAAAAGACGGTCTAAAGTTAGAAGGGTAGATGGTGCTTATGATATGCGGAGAATACCAAGTCAACTACGAAAATACTTTCAGAAAAACTTTCGTTTCTATGTCAGTTACTCTAAACTGATCCATTAATAGGAAAAACATGCATTAGAGGCGTTACTACTGCCCGGTAATTTAATCAACTGTGGTGCCTCGTCTTCAGCCTTACATCTGATTGGAAAATCATCAGCGATCAACTGACTCAAGTTGCGGAGGTAACCAAACTATTCCTCCACAAGTAAGTCCACAAGCACAATAATGCCCAGTAAATAGAAGCACCTACTGCAATAAATAGCACTATCGGTATAAAATACATAGCAGCCGTATCTGCAATCCTTTGAATAAAGGTTTGGAGCCTCCTGCCTGTTCTGCCATCTCCACTATATTTGCAAATACAGTATGACTTCCAATGTTTCCAGCCTTAATTCTGAGATAACCAATCACTCTATCACTAACCTTCTTATCTACTGGAATTGATTTTCCTGTAATCATAGATTCATCCATTGAAGATTCACCATATACTACAACACTAACAGATGCAACAGTTTCTCCGGGTTTGACGACTATGGTGTCTCCTACCACTATTTCATTAATGCTTACTTCTTGCTCTTCCTGTTTACCATTAGTTGTGATCCAGGCTAATACCGCTCCTAACATGACAAGCCGCCATCAGACTTGCTCCCAAGTCGGTAGGCACATGAACTTTTTAACTTAGCCAAAATTTCCGCCATTATTTCTCGCTACATTAGATTACTTGAGGAAATGCATGAAACAATAAAGGATCAATGGATAAAGAAACAGTATCGAAATTCAGGGAATTATCAGAAAGTGAATACTTCAAAATTATACAGCAGCGACGTGGACGTGCAATCCTGGAAGTCATGCGAATAGAGCAGCGTGAGGACACTCATTTCATTTCCTATTTGATGATGCTGACTTCTTCTTTGATACTATAAAACATCTTACTACGGAAGGTGAACAGGATGCTGAAGAGAAACTTCGGAAGCATCAATACCGCGGTATTCACTCTTTGGAAAGACCATGGAATAACTAATTATTTGCGTATTATCTTTCCAACCCTTCTAGCGATGTCTTTTCTATAGTTATTCATTGCCGCCGTCATTTTCATCCTCATTCTGCTGGTCCTCCTCCTCTTCGTTATCATCGGTACCTAAATTGGCATCCTCGGAGCTTTGTTCTTCGGAAGCAACTTCATTCAGATCATCAACAGGTGGGGGAGTAGCAGTAGTAGTAGGAACAGATACTGATGGGGCTACCGTGCCATCATCCCCTGTTCTACTAGGCAGTATTCTGTAGAGACTTCCCAGCCCCTCTGCTTCTCTATCATATGTGAGAACATACAGATTACCATCAAGTCCAGTCTCTATATCACTGATTCCTGTAAAACCTGTACCAAATAATACAGCAGAGATTTCATCATCACTATCTGCAATTAGATCACTTAACAAGGGGTCATTTACCAGGTTTAAGCCAGTTCTATCAGCATTTGGTTCAAAGTTAAAAAGTGTGCCTCTGGTTATGTCCCCCACAAATATTCCGTTTTCATAGCTAGGTCCGAATGCTGTTGAATTGAAAAATTCAATATCAGTGACTCCCCTTGACTCTGCCCAACTAAAAACAGGGTCGGAATATTGTGAGCCAGGCATATTTACTAGATTTGATTCGGATACGCCTGTGTTAGCAGATATCGGACCCATTAGCTGCTTCCATCCACTATTGAATCCTGGTTCTACCAGATTAATTTCATCAAAAACATCTTCACCGTTTTCTGCATCCCAAAGTTTTCCTGGCTAATGCGTGACATATGGCAGACCACAAATATAGATTATGGGGCCAAACTGGGATTGGCTACTCTCCCAAAGCAACTCAAGCATTTGGGTAATAAACGAATCATAGAAAGGGCTCTGTGGGAACAGGGGATCCGTCAACCTCTTCCAGAGGGCAGGAAAAGACATGAATAAAAGGCTGCTCACGGATTCCGCAAATTCTACAAGACCCATGCTGAACAGGTTATGCGGCCAATCAATGTCGAGATTACCATGGGCCACAATATCGGAGTCTCATCAAGTTACTATAAACCGCAAGAGAAAGAGGTACTCGCTGACTACCTTAACGCAGTCGATCTCCTCCATATCAACAATAGTGCAAAGAAACTGCAAGCCAGGATTTCGGAAATAGCACTCAAAAGTAAGGAAGAGATCTATAGCGTACAGGGAAGGCTGTATGAAAAAGACAAGGAGATTGAACTCCTTAGGCAAAGGGACGCTATGAACTCCGACGCAATTTCAGCGCTTACAGACAAAATAACAGACGTTGCAAAAGAAATCAATGCCCTTAAGAAAATAAGTTCTTAGAGGGACCTTTACCTGCAGTCTGCCGGAAACCGGAGGTGCGGCATTGGATAGTCGACTCTCACGGGAACTTCATGCCATATCCTACCGTTTGGCCTCGATTTTCTTTTTCCCTTCCTAAAATCCTTCATTTCCTTCTCATATTTTTCTGGACTGTAATGACCCACATAATAATAGTAATAACCCATCTTGGGATAATGGGAACTTTGCACCCACCTTTGTGTCCAAAATCCTCTTTTCCCGCATCTTGGGCATATTACAGCCTTCTTACTGGCTACCATGTAGGTATCTAAACATAGTTCTCATGTACTGACTATAAGGATTCTACATAGCATATGGAATATACTAGGAATCCAACCAAAGTACGAAAGGTACAGCCAATTCATGGAAACACCAGTTTCGTTCTCGTCATACCAAAGGAGTTTGTTGCAGAACTAAAGATTTCAAAGGAAGACTACGTCACATGTACTCTCGTCGATGATTCCTTTGTGGTGAAGAAAGCCCAATTCTGAGGCTAGACCGAGGGTAGTGATTTAGGATGACAAAGAAATATGGCGTCATCGATACAGACGACTTTGATGAACAATCTTATGAAGCAGGCAAAATGCTCGTTGAAGAGCAGGAGTTAAACGAGCCTGTCACCGCTGAAAAAGTAGGATTTGTTCTCTCTACTATCAAGAAGGAAGCACCGTACGATGAGCAATCGATAAAGCAGTTATATCTGGGTATGCTTAGCGCCTTCACAAAGGTCTTTATCCATCATGCCGTCAGTTCCAAGAGCGCTGGTGCTGGTGATGGCATCGGTGCCAGCGCTATTAATCCTAAAGCTAAGATGATAGGTAAGCATCCGATATCAGAATTAGAAAATTCGAAAGGGAGGTTTCTGTCTAAACTGGCAACCCGCCGCCGTTATCTGTGGTGGAATATAGGCTTTTTTCGGAGGTTTCCAGTGCAGTGATAGACCCGAAGTATTTCTTGTCAAGAGACCAGATCAAGGCCTTATCTAAAGAAGAGGCTGTTGAGTTCTATAACACATGGGCTAACTACTGGAGATATAATATTGGTATCAATGTCATACCCGCAGCTTGGCGACTCGTGGACAAGGAGAAGGAGTTCATTCCTATCATCCCATGGAAAGAATATCAGGACAAACCTATTCCTGAAAAGATGCATCAAGAGTGGATTGATAATGGATCATTTGTCACTGGTATTGCTGGAATATTCGGACCGGTGTGGCACAGGCCTGATAAGAAGGGATATTATTTTGGCCAAGCAGACCCTGACGCTCTAGATTCTGTAAGATCTAATCTTAAGCTAAATTTTGCTTCAGTGCACAAATAAGGATTTGTGTAATATAGTCTACGTTGACTTTATAAATCAGATCACAAGATGAAAGGATATCGGATTAACAATCTAGATTTAGAATAATCCAATGCTACATCAATATGGTAAGGATATCATTACTTTTTAAATGAAAGAATGAAATTAAGATATCGATAACATAATGAACAATATCAAGATTGGTAGATCTGTCATAAGAAAAATTTTTCCAACAATTGTGGCTGTTCCGTTGCTATTGGCATTAGCAAGTAATACTGCTGGTACATCAATCCCACTTCAATCCGCATTTGCTATCGAGGAGTTCGATATAGATGTGGATGTAGAAGACAATGAGATTGAGCGTGGCGACACTCAACACATAACAGTTACGGTACGTGACGAAGATACAAACAAAAGAGTTTCAGATGCTGACGTTAGATTAACAGTTGATCCACCAGATAGTGATTCAAGTACTGCAAAGGATGAGACAGATAATGATGGAGAAGCAAGATTTAACGTGAAAATAGATGACGACGCTGATACAGGAGAATACGATGTGGAAATAAGAGTATCTAAGAACGGATATGATACAGAAACTGTTAGCCCATCATTTGATGTAGTAAGAGGAAACGATGACAGTAACGATAGGGGTGACAGTGATGGTAAGGATATAACTGTCTCAGCAGCTGCGGCTGCGTCTTCATCCTCTTCCGGTAGTAGTGCGTCAGGTGCTGCACCAGGAGCTAGTAGTTCCTCGAAATAACAAGGGTAATCAAGATGTTAACAATGGTAATAGTAGCGACTCATCATCAACACCTGCAGCAGATGCCGCAGCAGCCGCTGGTGTCGGTAGAGCCGATTGACTTGGAACGAAGTCTTTAGAATCCTTCCGTTCTGTTATAGAACGGGACGACAAAGCCATACAAACACCTATTTGGCAATAGAAGTACATACAGTCATCTTCTATAGCAAAGTGAATTCATGTCCCGAATATTTGCATGACCATTTTCATCTATAGTTACAAGGTATTAATTCAAGATATTGGTTGTCAAGAAGTCATTCAAGTTTTGTTCACCGAGAAGTTTTCCTTCTCCTCCACTTCCATCTAGAATCCTACTCATATAGGAACGGCCATATTCGCGAATTAAAGTTATTTCAGCGCATCAGACACGCTCGCAAACCGAATAATGGATAAATAATGAACCATCTTACAGTTTTGTATGTCTTCGACGAAAGGGTATTCATCAGAGGAAGAAAATAAAAATTTTATAAGATCGTACATAGATGAAATCTTCAATAAACGCGACCTATCATCAATTCAAAGATATTTTGGCGGAGGCTCTATTGAAAACAGTCTTCAGGCAGGAAAACATGGCGTGGGATCAGGTCAGTTCATAAGTGAATTCTTTAAGGCATTTCCGGATTGAAGAGTAACCGTAGAACATATCATTGCAGAAAACGATCTTGTAGTGGTGTTTCTCAATGGGTCTGGAACTCATAAAGGAGAGTTTCGTGGAACACTACCAACTAACAAACCAGTGAACCTACGATCGGCAGAACTCTACAAGATAGTAAACGGTAGAATTTCAGGACATTGGTATGTGTTTGACCAACTTAATTTGTTAAAACAGACAGGCGTATCACTCCCTGGATAAAAAGTGGAATGAAATCTCGAATGTGAATGATGTTAATATTACATATTAGTGAAAACCCTATTGACTTAAACGTCACTTCTTATTATTCTTCTCTCTCCTCGCCTCCAGACCCATGCTCACTTTGAGCCTTGAACACGTATTGAATAATATTTGCAGTGGAACACGTTCTATACAATCATAAAGGGTATTCAGTCTTATTGTTGTCTTAGAAGACAGAATTGATAATGAAGAGTCGGATGCTTTTGCCTTCAATATTGACGCTGTTATTTTTGATTGTGCCGCAATTCAGTAACGGTTTAGTTTCATTTGAACCTGAACCTTTATACAGCCAAGGACAGAATATCAGTGACACTTCTTTTTCCTCTCCATTTTCTTCCTTTCAATCCAAAGCCGCTATTTTGGATAAGATGCCATCACACAACGTTACCGTAGATGATATTAATATCTCCTATAAACAGATTGGTAAGCCAGATGCGAAACCAATTATTCTGATCACTGGATCTAGTGCAACTATGGATATGTGGAACCCTCTGTTGTTAGAGCAGCTAGCCTCAGCAAACTATAGAGTAATTATTTTTGAAAATAGAGGAGTTGGAGAATCAACTGTAGGGACAAAAGAGTTCTCAATACCTCAGTTCGCAAATGATACATTGGGGTTGCTTGACGCTCTAGGAATAAGCAAAGCCGACGTCTTGGGCTGGTCTATGGGCGGAATGATTGCTCAGCAATTAGCGGTAACAAATCCAGATAGGGTAGGCAATCTTATTCTATACACCACAAGTTGTGGCGGCCCAAATGACAGGTCAACACCCCCTGAAGTAATACAGATCGGCACCAATGCATCGATGTCTCAGGAAGAGAGGATACAGAAACTTGCACCTTTATTTTTCGCGCCAGCTAGCTGGTTTGAAGCGCATCCAGATTACTTAAACTACTTTCCATTTCATGCATACATTCAATCTAAAGAGGCAATCTCACAAGAAATACATCGACAACAATTAGACGCCGCTGCAAATTGGACTGGCACTTGTAACACTCTTTCAAGTATTACTCAACCCACTTTGGTCATAGTTGGAACAGATGATGATCCTGCGCCAGACTCTTTGACCTTGGCAGAAGGAATTCCAGGATCATGGCTCATACGAATAAGGGACGCCGGACATGGTCTCATGTATCAGCATCCTGATGAGTTTAATAGAGTGTTATTGACCTTCCTGGAAAATAATCGTTGAGTAGCTTAAGAAGAGCAATGATAGAACCTGACCAGTATTTCGCCATAATTTAAGAGTCAGGGGAATGTAGTTATCAATCCTAAGTTCACCAAACTAATCACCGCATTAGGGACTGCAGTAGAGAAAGGAGAGGGGACATTGGATAAGGAAGCTACCAGTCATGACGACTTGTTTGACGCGTTCAGGCTGTCGTTGCAGTTCTAGCATTAGCTTAGTGTTGAAGCTAACGATCATAACTATTGCACTAAACTATATACAATTTATATGAAATATGTCCTGCATGGGGATATAGGCGAGTTCCTCCCTAAAAATGGTAACCGTGGGCGTATTCGTTTCGATTGCTGGAAATATTCATTGCTCGTTGCAGGTACTAATTCTTTAATTGTCACGTCTAAGCTTGTTAGTAGTTGTTATTGAACAAGCTATGATTTATATAATTCTCTGACCTCTGCGAACCGACGCGCCCAATCTGGTGGTACTTGATTGTTTAGAATGGCTTCAAGCCGATCTACGTACGCGTGCCAACCAGGGGCTAAAAGTAAAGCTGTCGACTTGGTGAGACGGGTGTGAGTCACAGTAATGAGTGTATCTGAATCGCCGTCCTGCTTGAGCTCCCACC
>Ga0075312_1000118_pt1 | contig 11489 bp, 8 predicted proteins | sample MayberryNE_Catta_5_FD_120047 | JGI IMG/M metagenome (GOLD analysis project Ga0075312, IMG submission 120047) | Natural and restored wetland microbial communities from the San Francisco Bay, California, USA, that impact long-term carbon... | ecosystem: Environmental > Terrestrial > Soil > Wetlands... | reverse complement strand
TGATTTGTCCAAGTAACATTTGTTCCAATGGGAACCAATGAATATGCTGGTATAAAGAAAGGACCGTTGTTCTCGTTTAAATATGCAGCATTTCGGGGCATCTCAACTTTGACATCGACAAATTGCTCATTTTGACCTTGTGTAGATAATACGCGCTCGGTTTGTTCTGTATCTACAAATATTACTCCGCTCATATGCGGATGAATCTGACAGAAGTAAGCAAAAGTTCCTGGTTTGTCAAACTTTATAGAACGTTCAGAATTGCCCATATTAGAGTCGTTTGGCCATATTAGACCGGAGTTAAAGTGAACACTAGTAGCAGTATGTGGCACCGTATCCTGATTCATCCATTTTACAGTGTCTTCTGAGTGAATCAAAAGCTTGCTTGGCTTAAAAAAGATGGGATTAGAACCAGGACCATTGCCAGATCCATAAAGGATTGAAACTATATCTGTTCTGCTAGCATTAGTCTGCTCCAAAGAATCTGCACCATTATTTTGTTGTTGCTGCGCATTAGCCGTATCCACGTAGGGCGTGAGAAAACATAATCCAAATAAACTACTACTCGCAATAAAGAATAGATAAGCCAAAACAAATAACTGAAACCTTGTGTGGAAAATCATCGTAAAATCCACACTTACAATATTCATCATATTTAGATTATTAGTACACCAAAGATAATAACGTTTACTATAGTATATTGTCTAATCCTACTTAATACTACTGTATGTATCATAGAAACATAGAGAGCCTGTCACCCACTGTCTAATGTTACTGGCAGTAAAAGTCTATTGCATTTTTATGAATGTCACATTACATCTTCAGCTCATCGTCTCCTATCCACGATAACTCTAACGTGATATACTATCAATTTCCTTCAATATACGGTTAGGAGCATAATTTCGGCCGAAGTTTTGAGAACTATGATCTGGTAATATCGCCTACAATGTATTACGTCAAACGGTTAGATACGACAAATGATAAGGTATATACAATCTAAAGGTAAGCATTTGGTATGTAACTGTATGAGGCGGCAGCCTCTAAGCATATCATATTGATCGAATATATGGTAGTATGTAGGCGTCCTTAATCAACTGTATAACGTTTTTATAGTTTAATTCTCAGTATGCGGTATATAATTGAGTCGTGACGGTCAACGTTCCAATGATGAAAATAATGCCTTCAAACTTAAAGCGCATCCTTTTGACCGCAAGGTAGCCGTTGGATTGGCTATAATCGCCATAATCGCAGTAGTTTCTGCTATTTTCATAACTTCCATGTCCGCGTCTTCCAGTGTTAATATACTTCAACAAATAATGCCGAGGAATTCGGATGGTACAACAGCTTCTAAAGCTTTGGCACAGCCAAGCTCTGAAGCAGAGAAGATAGACAAGCGCTTTGTCCTGATACAGCAAGATTTTGGTTTTAATGGGACAAGCGGAGGTCCTACAATTAATGTAAAAAAAGGAGACACCGTACAAATAATTGTTATCAACGCTGGGACTATGGCACACAACCTTGGTATAGGAAAACCATCCAAAGAAGCTATGAATATTATGATGAAAACACATAATATGCCACTAGATGAACGAGCACGCCAAATCCCGTATAATATAATGGCACAGATGCCCTGTCCACATTGCCAACCAAAATTTGAAGCAGGCCATATCAAGGTCTACATGATACCGGACACAATGCAGGTCTCAACCTTTAAGGCAAATGAGTCAGGCAATTTCAAATATTTCTGCATGGTTAGAGGTCATATATGGCTTGGCATGAGTGGAGATTTTATTGTATCAGATGCTACTGAAGGGAATGAAGGAGGACAAACTAAAGCATGACCAAAAGTAATCAATCTGTACAAAGTGGAGAGAATTCTTGGAAGCAGTAGAACTTGCTTCTGATTATGGTTGGGGGCCTAACTCCATCTTTTGGCTCATTATCATTCCTTCTATAATAACTGCAGGAGTATTTGTAACAGTGATGGCGACCTCAAGATTGTCGCCGCAGAAATTTACTGAGAAAAAGAAATACAAATTAGAGACCATCTGGGCTGTTGTAGTAGCTGCCATTTTAATTGGCTTGTATATAACCAGCTACAAGTGGATGCCACCGGTTGCTTTTTCGAATGCTGACCCTGAATTCTCTATAGCAAACTCTACTGCTGTTACTGCGTCTGATATCGCCGAGGTGAAACCACAAATAGTCGAAATTACTGCAGGGCAATGGTTTTGGCTTATGCACAAAGTAGGAGATCCTCCACTTAAACCAGGATCACCATCTATGCCGCCTCAGGTAACCTTAAAGGAAGATCAAACTGTAAAATTTATTGCACATTCAATTGATGTAAATCATGGTTTTGGAGTGTTCAGTAGTGGCGAAGACGGTTCTCCTCTTCTATTTCAAATGCAAGTGATCCCAGGGCTTGACAATGTTGTTTATTACACATTCAAAGAACCAGGTACTTATCATGTCAGGTGCCTGGAATATTGTGGATTCGCACATCCTTACATGACATCCCAGATTAATGTTCAACCTGTCACCACAGTTGAAGAAACCGGGGGGCTCCCTATAGTAGGAACGGAGCAGAGATAAGAGTCATGTTAAATACAATAATAATAATAATAATAATGACCGTGATGACGAGAACTGGAATAATGATGAAGTCGTTGAGGACAGAATTGAAGAAAATAGTCAATATCATAATACCAAGAATAATATCTAGTATTAGTATCCAATTAAAAGAAAACGGAGTATTGATAAAGTGCTAAAAGGATCACCACAAGGAAACGGCAATGATGATGGCGGCGATAGGCAATACTATCCTAAGGAGCCGCCAGCTTTACCACAATATGATATTTCTCCAAAACTTAAGAAATTAGTTCTAATGTTTATGGGTGGAATGGTATTAAACTTTATGATCGCTGGATCTCTTGCAATAGGGATGCGTATTATCCAGGCTGATGTACCTATTTTCAAAGTGGATTGGATTCCTCAAAATGTGCTTTTCTATGCTTTGCTGACCGCACACGGCCAGGTAATGCTTTTTGGAGTAATCTGTGTCAATACAGTCTGGTTTAGCTATTATGCAATGAGTAAATGGGGAAGAAAACCACTGCTAGGAATGAAGCTCGCTAGAGCATCTTTCTGGGCTATCGAGGCTGCTGTGGTCCTTATTTTCATTGCCACTTTGCTGGGCTTTGGTGCAGGATGGTATAACCTTATGCCACTGACCTTCCTTCCTGGGAGACCGATGATGGCGTGGGGAGACTTTTCTGTAGCACTGTTTTTGACAGCTGATGTTTTGGTAGGAATCTTTCTTACATTATTCTGCATAGTTATCATATTAACAGCGCTGAAGGGTAAGCTTGGTGTCGGTATTCAACACAGAGAAGATAGAGAATATATAGAAAAAAGCGGCAAATATTATGATCAGGATAATGGATCCGATGCTGGCTCTATGGACGAGAGAACTGAAGACCTACCTGCCACTGTAAGATGGGTTTCTCTTTTAGGCATAGTTGGATGGTTTACAAAAAAATGGAGGTCTCTTACTCCTCATGTTTCAATTGTTGTTGTAGCAGTATTTGTCACTGCTCTAATTCAGATAATTGGAAATCCTGGCCTATTTTTGCAGCTTGGGCATGGTTTTATGTCTCTGGAAGATCCAACAGCGGCAGCAAACTGGCTTCTTACGAAGCAGGCTTGGTGGTTTTTTGCTCATCCCATTGTGTATTTTCCAACATTAGTCTTTCTAGGGGCAGCATATTACTTCTTCGCTTCCGCATATGGCAGGAATAGAGTACCATATGATAAATGGAATTATCGTCCATGGCCATTTTACTTTATATTTTCGGTATTGGTATATAACCACCATATCTTTATGGATATGCCTAATCCCGTCTGGCTTCAGATTTTATCACAGGCGGCTACCCTTGGCATTGTGTGGCCATCGGGAATGACTATTGCTACCCTCCTCCATCACATATGGCGAAACAAGATTACCTGGAATATTACAGCTAGGTTCTTGTTGGTTGGTGTTGCAGGATGGGCATTTGGTGGCTTTCAAGGAGCAACTACTGGAGTTTGGGGTTTGGATGTGTACCAACATAATACTATGGCTCTGCCAGGACATATACATTTTATGCTGCTAGCCGGAGCTCTTCCTATGGCATTTGGAGTATTATATGCTATAATGCCAGATCTCACCAAGAAACATTTGAACAAAACATTAGGCGAAATCCATTTCTGGGGTACTACTGTTGCAATATTTGCTCTAGCTTTTCTGTTTACCCAAATAGGTATCGATGGTGCGATACGAAGAGAAGCAGATATGCCAGGCGCATATGATTGGGCTATGCCATGGTTGCTTTTCTTTGCTCTGGTCATAGGGGTAACTCAGTTCGTATTCCTTTACAATTTTGTCAAGACACTCAAGAGAAAGCCTTCATCTATTGAAATGCAGAATTATGAGGCATTGCACAAGGTACCACAGGGAATGGGGTTAACACAAAGTGGGCGATGATATAAAGAAAGAAAAAGGAATTATGAATATAAAATGAGCAAATCTAATAATCCAGCAAATAAGGCAAATTTGAGCAATGACAGTAGTGGAGGCATCAACTCAGACAGATCAGGTCTATCAGTTAAGGCAGGCATAGCATTTGGAGCGGTTGCAGGATTGATTGCAGGAATAGTACTTACTGGATTAATCCTGTCTCTACCATCCTTTTTTAATTTTCCAACCGGTGTGTTTATTCAGGCATTAGGATTACTAATAAAAGGTAACATATCATCATCATCTTCGGGGCTATCTAATTCTGATCCCATATCTCTGGGCTTTGCCGGCTTTCTTGTCATAATTGTACAGAGCATGGTCATAGGCATAATACTTGGCATCGTATCTGCTAGAGTAAAACGACTGTACCTTTCAAGTAAGAAAAAAGGTGTAGCCATTGGTATATGTACAGGTATAATTGTATTTCTGGTTCTATACGTCCCAATTACTTTAACTACGTACGAATCGTTACTCTCAGCTGCGCTATCAAAGTTCTCTCCGATGGAGTTTTCTCTTAAAGGACATTCAAATTATAATTTAGAGCCGCCTCCCAGAAATGAATATTTAATGATAATGATGGGATGGGGCTTTTTTTCATATGTTATATTTGGATTCTTATTAGGCAGCATCCTAAGATGGGCATATTCTGTAAGAAGGTTTGACATTCAACAGCAGAGACAAGTGTAATTCTACATTCACTACTATCACTGCTATTATTATTGTTGCCTTTTACTCTTTGTTTATAATATTATATTGAAATAATATCATTTCCTCATGCTAACTTCTAGTTCTAATTCTAACTTAAGATACTCTTTAAGATAAGGTCTTGGGAGATTCGACTTGGCATATATCTATCTACTACAATGGTATGCCACGTACCATACATAGCACAGCACTCCCATATAACATCCAATTCAGCTCTGATTGTGGCAAAATGTATACTGTTAGCATTCCACGAATTGAACAAAGTCATGCCTAATAACGCGGTACTTTATGTCAAGGCTACCTTTGCATATTTTAATGATGGTATAATGTGGAAGATAACGAAAGATTAACGAGATAACAAAGAAAGCATATAAACGGCTTAAACAAATAATTGTTGGCTGTTTATTTGTTAGACAGGCCTATCTATTGTAGACAGTTAATAGTTAGATTAATAAATCTATTGTGATGGTGGATCAATAAACGGGTACTAGGATTGGAGCAAGGGTCACCTAGCAAACCATCAACTATGCTCCATTTTATATCACTTTATATCATTTATTGTACATAGGAGTCTGTGTATAGATACTACGTTCTTTTGTTCATTCTTGCAATAGTCTTTTTTATAGGCTCATTCATGAGTTTAGGATATAAACTACAGGCTTCTTCACAAGCATCACCATTCTCAAACACCGGAAGTAACAGTTCACAGGAGCCTAATAACAATAATAATATAAATGCTCGAGAGGAAAAAGATGTAACTCATACTGTTCGTATTGTCAGAGGATCGGGCGAGAAGCAAGGGCAAGTGCCTGAGCCTTTTACTCCCAGCAGTTTGTCAATACACGCTGGGGATACAGTAAAATGGATAAATGATGACAGCGTTCCCCACTCAGTAACGTCTTTATTATTTAAATCAGACGAACTACTCCCATTTTCTAATTACTCCTCACGCACTTTTGAGTTTAAATTTGAACACCCTGGTACTTATGTATATGTGGATAGACTCTATCCCTATATGGCGGGTATTATTTTAGTTGACGTTACTCAAACTCAAAGGCAACTGGTATCTGTTACAGGAGAATTTATAGATGTAAAGATTGAGATTCCAAGAAATGCGGCATACTCCAATGTATATGGCCCGTACTTTATACCAGCATATTCATTGGTTCCCATTGGAACAAATGTTACTTGGACAAATCAAGATTATGTAGCTCACACTGCCACATCCGCTGATGGCTCGTTTGATACAGAGGCTATTATACCAGGGCAATCAAAGACGGTTAAGTTAAATCACAGTGCTGGGACCATATCATACTATTGTGAGATTCATCCTTGGATGTTAGGAACTGTTACTGTATCAAAATAGGTAATTTGTATTTTTGTATTTAACACTATATCCAAAACCAGAATCATTTCGTACTCTGCTTGTGCACCTTTATATTGTTTGTAGGCTATCTGCTATTGTGACTCATCTGCCCAACCTAAAGATGAAGCAGCTATCTGCATTATTTATTCTATCTACTTTGATGATATTCGTCCTCGGCACGACGAGCCTAGTAGCCTTATCGTCTTTTAATTCAAAGCATAAGGCATATGGAGTTATAGCAGGTAACAGAACAGACAGTTCCATGACTGCTGCTACAAAGCCAGAACTGGCAGCAACTGCAATAAATTCGGGTATCTCTCCATCGATTGATAACTTTAATCTGAGTAAGGAATACACTATACAGCCTGTTTTGTGGAATTTGACAGTTCCAAGTAGTGTAGAATTTGATAACTTAGGTAACATGTACATCGCAGAAGCAGGGTATGGTTTTGGTGGCCTCTTTCCTATACCAAGGATACTAAACGTAGATTTAAACGGGACCGTTACTGTACTGGCTGACAGATTTCTCACTGGACCTATAACTGATATGGTATACCATGATGGAAATCTCTATGTCTCAAATAAGGGCAAAATTTCTCGTGTGGATCCTGTCACGGGACTAGTCACTGATTTGGTTGTTGGACTGCCTGCAGGTGGCGATCATCCAAATGATCAATTGATCTTTGGTCAGGATGGCCGGATGTATTTTGCTGTTGGAAGTGCCACAAATAGCGGAGTAGTCGGAGTTGATAATTATATGCTGGGATGGCTCTCAAGTTTTCCAATGGTCCATGACGTGCCAGCAAAAGATATAAAATTAACAGGGCAGAATTTTAATACAACCAATGTACTTGCAGACGGTCAAAAGAATTTTAGTGTTATAAAGGATCTGATTACAAAGGTTAGGTTAACCCCTCAGCCTGCAAACTCTAGCAGTGGAAAGGGTACAGCAGACATTGCAGGGAATGTGACAGGAAATGCAACTACGGGAGCCTTTATTCCTTATGGGAATGCTACATCAAAAAGTCAAATGGTAAAAGGCCAAGTTAAGTGCAATGCTTGTATTCTAAGTGCAAAACCTGATGGAAGTGATTTAAAGGTAGTAGCTTGGGGTATTCGACTTGACATTTTTTCTGGTCTAGCTTTCGACAAAGATGGAAATTTGATTGTAACTGATTCTGGCTCAGAGGAGCGAGGAAGCAGACCTATTAAAGGCGATCATGACAAGATTTGGAAGATAAACGTATCCGATCCTAATGAAATGGGCAAGTTCTACGGCTGGCCTGATTTCTTTTATAGTGCTAGTAGTAATGTTGGTAGTACTAATAACAATAACAGTAGTGGCGTTAATGGTAGCAATAGCAGTAGTAGCGTTAATGGTAGCAATAGCAGTAGCAGCGTCATTGGGGCTGTCAGTGGTAACAATGACAAAAGCATCTCTAGTACCAACAGTAGTGTTAACACCAACAACAATAATAGCGATAGTATGACAAACGCAAGTCAAGCTAAAAAAAGCCTCCAGCCTGCAACAGATCCCCAATTCGTTTCCCCTCGAGACAAAAATGGCTCTATCAAACCTTTGCTGCAAAATCAGTCATCTCCCACTGTGCGCGTGTTTGCAGACCCCGGATACGCGGTCAAACCTACCAAGGCCGCTTTATCCAACAGTACATTTTTTGGATTTGACGGAGATATCTTCTTCGGAGAGTGGGGCACTCATGCTCCATTTACCCATCACTTTGAGCAACCAATTAAGCAGTATGTCGCCAACAATACAAACACTACCATATTAGGACAGAAAGTTGCTGTGCTAGATCCAAAATCTGGAAATATGACAGACTTTCTCTCATTAAAAAGTCCGGATCCATATTTTAGGCCTGTAGATTTGAATTTTGGCCCGGATGGAAATACCTTGTACGTTGTAAGCTTTGGTAAAACTCAGCATGTGAGTGAGCTTCCCTCAGGCGAAAACCTTACAGTCCCCGAAATCTGGTCTTACCCCAACACAGGCATAATATGGAAAGTTAGCAAGAATGTGTCGGGCGCCGCCGCAGCCGGTGCAGAATCAGAAATCAGCTCTGACATTCCATTCAATAATCTTAAACTTTCACCCGATCTTTCTGTTGCAGCTAATTCTGGTCCAAAACCCAATACTCACATTTTTAATCTTCCTTCCAGTTATACAATAGAACCAGTAGCATGGAATCTGAATATACCAGGAAGTATCGCCTTTGATGATGACAAAAATATGTATATTGCAGAAGTAGGATTTGCATATAATGGCCTGTTTCCGCAGCCCAGGATACTTAAAGTAGACCCTCAGACAGGAAACATTTCAGTATTTATAGATAGAGGCTTAGTTAAGCCAGTTACAGATATCCAGTATCACGATGGTCTAATCTATATTGCACATGGAGGAAAGATCTCAGTTGCTGATACGAAAGGACTCTTGAAGGATATCGTAGCGGCGCTACCAGGTCTAGGCGACCACTTTGTAGGTCCGATAGTATTTAGCCCCGATGGTACTCGGATGTACTTTAGCATTGGGGTCGCAACAAATGGAGGTGTGGTGGGACCCGATAATGGATGGGCCAAGACGCTTCCCACTTTCCATGATATACCTGGCAAAAATATTACACTGGCAGGAGTTAACCTTGGATCAGAGGACTTTCTAACCCCTGCCTCCAAGGACAATGCTACAACAGGTGCATATGTTCCATTTAATACTACTACAAAGAAGGGTCACGAAATTCAGGGCGATATTAAATGCACTGGCTGCATATTAAGTTCCAAACTGGATGGAACGGATATTAAATTAATTGCATGGGGACTAAGACATCCCTATGGGATGGGCTTTACCGATGACGGAAAATTATTAGTTAGCATGAATGGAATAGATGAAAGAGGATCCCGAAACGTAGCAAATGATGGCGATAAAATATATTTGATTGATGTATCAAGGCCTGAGAACATCGGAAAGTTTTATGGTTGGCCAGATTTCTTTGGCAACGCCGAACCAGTAACCGATCCCAAATTTGCATCCCCGAAGAATAGCCATCCACTCCAATTTTTAATTCAAAATCACTCCTCTGTGGTGAAACCAGAAGCTGTACTGGATGTGGGAACTGGAATTACCCAGCTAGCCATCTCTCCAGCCAAATTCGGACTTGATAATGGTACATCGTTGATTGCAGAATTTGGAACACTTGCGCCACAGACTCACCTAGAAGCAGCCGGCAAGTCAGGTCCTCAGATTGGGACCGTGATGGGACAGCTTATTGGACAGAGAATCATTGAATATAATTATAAAACTGGAGATTGGAATGACTGGCTGACAATTAATACGGCTGATGGTTCCTTTAGACCAACTGGCTTAGAGTTTAGCCCTGATGGAAAGTCATTATATGTAACATCTGTAGCTTTAAACGAAGTAAGAACAGTAACACCGGCCGGAGCAGTATTGCCCTTTCCTCTTGGCCAGCCTTGGGCTTACACAGATACCGGAATAGTCTGGAAAATAACGTATCACGGAGAATAGATGGAATACCTCATAAAGGAATCCTCAACTACTATGCTATATCAATTGTAACAATACATCTACGAGATTTCATACTTATGTTCTCCCTTCCTATGTCGGTAGCCTCTCTTACCTTTCCCTTATTGAGTATTCAACCGTGCATTCCAATCTACCATCCTCGTATTAATTTCTGCATCACTAACGAATGTATCGGTACTTTTGTTGTCAATAAGAGCTTTCTCATAGGTGCGTTCCCATGGAAAAACTGAAAAATGATAATTAGGCGATAATTAGGTGAAGTTCCAGAAGAGGATAGAAAGATATCTACAGAAAGCGGACACTGTAAAAGGTAATAGCACTAACAACGATAGTACCAACAACGACAATAACGTTAATACTAGTAATGATGAATATAAGCGATGTAGTAGATTCACTTCCGACCTGGACCTTCATGCCAATTGATGTGCAAAGATAAATGTGGCAAATACAAAGCACTAAGAGCTCAATCAGGAATACGCTATAGCAACGGTCAAAAGCGAGCGCCACGGACAAAATTGAAATAGATGCAAGCCATGTTATCGCTTGTACAGGCTACCCATTTTATGGGATATCTTGGATAGAGAAAGATGGTCGATATTTATGGGATGGAAGTCTGATGAATAATACCCATTAAAGGAGGTGATAATCGCATCACCAAATATGAGTAAAGAAGTTTATATCGCGAATGTATTTCCTAAAGTTCAAAATGATTTACCCACAAATCTCATTGGAACATGGCATAGAGCCAGCGATATTGTATTTTCTGATAAAATCAAACAGGCCAGGGCAGTTCATACATCCACTGCAATTTCAAAGTGCATGAAGTTAATTAGAGAGATGCGTGACGCTCTGGATAGCACACATGCCAATCAAAGAACGAAACAAATCCTTGCTCAAATAGAGAAAGAATATCAGAAGCTAAAATCATATCATGGGCTAATAATAGAAGATATGATAGAAGTTGAAAGAGCTGAAAGAATACACTACATCTTCGAGGATGCCGATTTTTCGGTCGCAACTATAACAGAATTGATTAGGCAAGGAGAGGCCGATGCGGAAAAGGTATTAAATAGAGAGTGAGAGGCAAGTGATGGGGAGATCTGTTATTGCAAATAGCGAGCTTTGATATCTGCTTTGTGAGACATTTAACATAATATTGTGGCCCATCGTGAATGCGCCAGTTCAGACGGAAGTACAGGGTGAAGATGCGATTAGTATTAAACCATCTGTATTTTGTGCGTACTCTTTGTTATCATCTTCGAAATTATTAAATAGAATATCTGTTCTATGTGTATATGTCACGA
>Ga0075312_1000117_pt1 | contig 11494 bp, 15 predicted proteins | sample MayberryNE_Catta_5_FD_120047 | JGI IMG/M metagenome (GOLD analysis project Ga0075312, IMG submission 120047) | Natural and restored wetland microbial communities from the San Francisco Bay, California, USA, that impact long-term carbon... | ecosystem: Environmental > Terrestrial > Soil >... | reverse complement strand
GTTCAGATGCGCCGGTAAAAGCCGGCAAGGTGTTGTGAGTGAAAGTCTTATACAGTGAAGGAATAGCGATCCACACTGGCCCCGAGTCATGTACGTTCGTCGGTAACGGCGAGGGTGAAGCGTTGACAGGGGTACGTGCAGGCCAGCCATTGAGCCGCGAAATTGAACCGCCATCGCGCAAGCGGTGGCTACTCCTTGGTGCCGACGCTGTTGAACTAAGCGGAAGGCAAAATTGGGAGCGTCGATATCGCGAGACGCTTTTGGACCTCGCGCGGTCTGAGACCCTGTGCATGCACGCAAGCACCTTGAGCGGAAACCGGGAGATCCCGCCACTGTCTGTGAGGGAAGTCACAGACCGCTTCGGAAAGTCCAAGGACGCAACCCGACGATGCACGGTGACGGGAAGTCGTACAGTCTCGTAGTACTGACGAAGCTGCCGAACAAAGCCGCCAGTGTGGTGGCGGAGGCAGTGGAGGAAAGGAGACTGGCCAAGGGGAAGACGTTTAGGCGTAACGTGTCCCGGACACAGAGCCGGAAACACATGTCGAGCACGCCTGAACGGATACGTCAGGTAAGCAACAGGGGAGGGAGTGAGCGATATTAACATTCTCATTCTCTGATGTGCCATGGCGTTATCACCCAAGGCAAGAACCGGATGCGGCAATTCCGCACGTCCGGGTCCGTGCGGGGGGCCGCCCGCGAGGGCGGTTCCTACCGCGACAACGTTCAAGGTGATTCCAAGAACCCCATGCGGTTCGATTTCGACAAGAACGTTGAACCTTTAACAGAGCGAAGCGGTTGAACGTTCGTAGGCATACTTCGGAGGCTAGGGATGGATTTCGATCTTCCTGAAGAACTGCAAATGCTCAAAGATACCGTGCGCAAGTTCGTCGACAAGGAGCTGATCCCGATCGAGATGCACTCGATCGATAACATGGAGCTCAAGCCCGACATTCGCGAACGGCTGGAGAAGAAGACCCAAGAGATGGGGCTGTGGATGTTCGATGTGCCGGAAGAGTACGGCGGCGGAGGGCTCGGCAGTTTGGCACAGGTGTTGGTCTGGGAAGAGCTGTCGCGCACCGTGGCGCTGCCGTCACGCGGGCAGGGAATCTTTGGACCGGAGGTGCGGCCGATTCTTTATGCGCTCAATCCCGAGCAGAAAAAGCGCTTTATGGATCCGGTTCTGCGCGGCGAGAAAAAGCTATGTTTCATGCAGACCGAGCCGGATGCGGGGTCCGATCCCGCCTCGATGAAGACCCGCGCCGTGCGCCAGGGCGATCACTATATTATCAATGGCACCAAGCGGTTCATTACCGGCGCGGGCGAAGCCGATTTCGGTCAACTCATGGCGGTGACCGATCCGCCGAAGGGCGCGCACGGCGGTATTTCCTGTTTCATGGTCGACATGAAGTCGCCGGGCCTGACCCTCGTGACGAAATTCAAGACCATGATGGGCGAGGAGCCGTGGCAGATCGCCTTCGATGACATGAAAGTACCCGTCGAAAATCTCGTGGGCAAAGAAGGTGAGGGTTTCAAGCTGGCGCAGAAATGGCTCGGCATCGGCAGGTTAAAGCATGGCGCGCGGGCGTTGGGCGTGGCCGAGCGCTGCATCGAGATGGGCGCCCGCTATTCCAAGGAACGGGTAACCTTCGGCAAGCCGTTATCGGAGCGGCAGGGGATCACATTCAAACTGGCCGACTCTTACGTCGAGCTGCACGCCGCGCGGCTGATGGTTTATCAGGCCGCGTGGAAAAACGACCAGAAGATGGATATTCGCAACGAGGCCTACATGGCCAAGCTGTTTGCCGACGAAATGTCTTTCCGGGTGGTTGATCGCGTGCTGCAGATCCACGGCGGCATCGGCTTGACCCTCGATCTGCCGCTCGCCAAATGGTTCGTCGATCAGCGCAGCCGGATGATCACCGAAGGCGCGTCAGAAGTGATGCGCATGGTCATCGCAAGGGAAGTCTTAAAAAAATACAACTAAGAAATTTAACCGCAAAGAACGCAAAGTACACAAAAAATCGGACGGATGAACCACAAGATGGCATGGCTCACAAAGAATCGTTTGCAAATCTAGTGTCCTTTGCGCTCTATATGGTTAAAATCTGTTTCTTCCTTAGTTACCCTTCGCGAACGACAGCTCCCAGCGGTTGCCGTCCGGGTCGAAGACGTTGATCGAATAGCTAACGCCGTCCCGGTGTGGCCGAATTTTTTCGATGTTCGCGCCGACCTGCTTTAACGCCGATAGCGCTTTTTCTTGTTCCTGCCACGGAATATTCAAAGTATGATGCGGATCGACCGGTCGCGGCTTGACGGACGCATCGAACAGATGGACTTCGAAGTTGCCAAGCCGCACGTCGACTTCTTTGACCTGGCCGGCCTTCAACTGATCTTCAGTCGGTTCGACTCGACGCGTGATCTCGCCGCCAATCACGTTGGTGTAAAACGCCACGGCCTTGTCCAAATCCTTCGCGCTCGTGGCAAAAGTTCTGATTCCCTTGATATCGAACATGGTCGCCTCCGTAGAAAAACCATTATTGGTATTGTGAACTCAAGTTATTGCCGGGAAGCGCAGGTTGTCAAGGCTTTTAGCCCGAATCGAGTATGATCATCGAGGGCTTTTGGAAGAAAGAAAAGCGGGACACAATTTTCATTGTTTTGGCAGTTGTTATCACGGTGCGATCTGATAGAAAATGCTTGCTAGCAGGATGTTCAAATCGAACTCTGAGTTCAGCGTCGCGTTTATCCGTTAACGCTGGAGACGGCACATTCCCGCAATCCGGCCGGGCTCGCGCCGTCTCCCACCGATCACGAAAGGAGATCGCCATGGGATTCTTCAGCAATATTCTCGAGAAACTCGGTATCGGCAGCAAGGCTGCCGCCTCGACTTCGCCCTCGACGGGCGCGCCTGCGGAGACGGGCGCGACCGGAGCGCCGCCGCCCAAGCCGGTTGCTGTTGTGGATGTCGTCGCGCAACTTGAGCAGCGCGCCGCGGCTAACCCACAGAAGCTGAACTGGCGAACCTCCATTGTCGATCTGCTAAAGTTGCTCGAGATCGACAGCAGTTTCGCGGCGCGCAAGGAATTGGCTACGGAGCTGGGTTGCCCGGCGGAGCTGATGGGGGATTCGGCAAAGATGAATATTTGGCTGCATAAGACTGTGCTGGCGCAAATCGCCGCTAACGGCGGCAACGTGCCGAAAGAACTTTTAGACTGAGCAGGCGGCAACCACAAAACTAAGGAGTCACCCACATGCAGATCACCGACATCCTCGCCCAGATGGGCGGCCTTCAATCGATGGCGCGGGAACTAGGCGTCAACGAGAACCAAGCGGCGAGTGGCGCCGAAGCGCTCATCCCGGCGATCCTCGGCGGATTCAAGAAGCAGGCGCAGTCGCAACCTTCGGGCGTCGAAGGACTCGGCGGTCTGCTCGGGCAACTCGGCGGCGGCGGCCTGCTCGACGACGTGCTGGCGCCGCAGCCGACGAATGTCAGTCGCGGTAACGACGTACTCGGGCAGATATTCGGCTCCAAGGATGTGAGCCGCACGGTCGCGCAGAACGCGGCTTCGCAGTCGGGCCTCGAGCCGTCCTTGCTCAAGAAGATGCTGCCGATGCTGGCAATGCTCGTCGCAGGCTACATGGCGAAGCAGCGAAGCGCTGGTGCGGCGCAGCCGTCACAGGCGGGCGGCGGCCTTGGCGACATGCTGGGGAGCCTGTTCGGCGGCCAGGCCGCCGGCGCCGGCAGTGCGAGTCCGGGCGCCCCCGCGGGGGGACTCGCCTCGATGCTCGACCTGAACGGCGACGGCAATCCATTGGACGACATCCTGCGGATGGCCTCCAAGGGGCTAGGTTAACCCTGCTTTGAGCTCGTTTCCGCAGCCGAATCGCGTGCTCCTGGTTTACACCTAAAGGCGCACGCTCGAGCCGTCTGTGCAAGCGTAGACCTAGCTGCCGTAGACCTGGACTGGGACACCGGCTTGTCCGTGTCGGCAGACGGCATGTGATGACGCTAATCTTCCACGATCCAGGACGGACGTCGGGTTCACCTGTCGGGTACAATGAGGCGAAAACCACGCCCGCCGCTTTCCATCGATCAGCCATAGCACGTTAAAATCCCGACAGAGCGTGTCCTCAGCGCGGCGACCATCACCGGGGCGGGCAATGGTCCATGCTCTCGTCGATCAGTTTCCACACACTTTCCGATTCGGGATATTAGCGCCGTGTCGATGATACCGTTCATGTCTCCTCTTGTATCTAAAGTGAATCGATCGAGGACCGGAAGTTTGGGGCAAGCGGTGCGTCCCTGCACAGGCGTAAACAAAAGTTGACAGCGACTCCGGTCGAGGGTTATAGGCAGAGCACAATAAGGAAGGCTTGGAGGAAACCTCATGATCGCCGGTCACGCGGTAGCTCAATGTCTTCGTAACGAGGGCGTTCGCCACGTTTTCTGCGTTCCCGGGGAAAGCTACGTTGCCGTTCTCGACGGCTTGTGCAGTATTCCCCAAATCCAACTCGTCACCAACCGGCAGGAAGGCGGCGCTTGTTTCATGGCCGAGGGCTACGCCAAGGCGACGCGCACGCCGGGAGTGTGCATTGTCACACGCGGGCCGGGGGCGACCAACGCGAGTATCGCAGTTCACAGCGCCAAGTACGATTCCGTCCCGCTGGTGTTATTGGTCGGGCAAGTCGCGCGGTCGGCGCGCGGCCGGGAAGCGGGCCAGGAGATCGACTACACGCATTTCTTCGGAACCCTAGCCAAATGGGTCATCGAGATCAGCGATGCCCGGCAGATTCCGCGCATCATGGCGCGGGCGTTTCATATCGCGCGCAGCGGCCGTCCCGGACCGGTGGTGGTCTCATTGCCGCGCGACATGCTCGAAGAAGATGCGAAGATTCAAATGATCGATCCTTATCCCGCGGTGCGCTTCGATCCCGACGCGAAATCGATCGAGCAGGTCATCGACCGGATCAATGCGGCGAAAAGGCCGGTCTTGATCGCCGGTTCGGGCACTCAGTATTCGAACGCGAGACAAGAGTTGGTCGAGTTTTCCGAAAAATTTCAGATCCCGGTGCTGACCTCCTATAAGCGCCAGGACGCGTTTCCGAACAGTCATCCGAACTACATCGGCAACCTGGCAAACGCCAACAAGCACACGCGTAATCTGGCCGCCAATGAAGCCGATCTGATCGTCGCAGTCGGCAGTCGAATGAACCAGCAAACGACCGGAAGTTTTGCTTTCCCCAAGCCAGGCCAACCGTTCATTCAAATCTACCCCGACGAGCAGACGATCGGCCAGAATTTGCGTCCCGACTTCGCCATCGTTGCCGATGCCAAAACTGCCCTGGCCGCCGCTGTTAAATTTCCCGCTCCTCGACCCAACGAGAGCCGCGCAGGCTGGGTCGCGGAACATCATGCCGCGCAAAAGCGCTACGCGACGCCGCGTGAACGGCCGACCCGACGGGTCTCGATGGAGCGGGTGTTGGCGGATCTCAAAGCGGCGCTGCCGCCGGATGCGATCACGACGACGGATGCCGGCAGTTTCGGACAGTGGCAGCAGCGCTATTTGGAATTCGATCAGGCGGATTCCTATATCTCGCCGACTCTCGGCTGCATGGGACCGGGTGTTCCCTCGGCGGTAGCGGCGAAGCTCGCGCACCCGGAGAGGCTCGTGGTCGCTCACGCCGGCGACGGCGGATTTCTCATGACTGGCCAGGAGATGGCGACGGCAAAACAGTACGGCGCAAACATCATTGTCATCGTTTACAACAATGGAGGATACAACTCGATTCGCATGCACCAGGAAGCGCAGTACCCCGGGCGCCAGTATGGCAACGATCTCAAGAACCCGGACTTTGCCGCACTCGGTTCGGCTTACGGCGCATTGGGATTGAAGGTGAATCGCGATGAAGAGTTTTTGCCGGCGCTCAAACAGGCAATGGCGGTTAGAAATTCGGCCTTAATCGAGATCATGACCGATTTGGAATTTGTCACCCCGAACGCGACCTTGTCGGAACTCTCGGGAAAGCCGTTACAGGGAGGCGATTAGTTGCGGGCAGCGGGCAGTAACTCTGCGGTTAACGCGGGCGCGCAAGGAATAATCGGCGCGACAGGGTGTGCCATAACGATCTTTCAATTGGTCGAGAAGCGTACTAAGAATTTGCCAATCACTTGAACCTTAGGAGATGACGCGTGGGAATTATCGATGCAGATACTCATATCGACGAGACCGATGACACATGGGAGTACATGCAAGAAGCCGATTTAGCATTTAAGCCGACGACCGCCTATCCGGCGAATCCTGACCCAAAGCTCCCGCCGGCACGCTACTGGGTGATCGACGGGAAGCGCCAGGTGCGTTTTGTTCGCAGCGACAAAGACTCAGGCACCACCGCTGAAACGCGCGAGTTGTTGGACGTCAAAGCGCGGCTCAGGCACATGGATGAGCTGGGCACGGATATCCAGGTGATCTATCCCACCTTGTTTCTAATGGAGGCAACCGAAAAACCCGAGATCAATGCGGCGTTGCGGCGCAGTTACAATCGTTGGCTGGCAGACCGGTGCGCTCAATCGGGCGGCAGGCTGCGTTGGGTGTGCATGCCGCCGCTGCAGAGCATGGACGATGCCTTGGCGGAAATACGCTGGTCCAAAGAACATGGCGCTTGCGGAGTCTTGAAGAAAGGCGACCGGGAAGCGGGAAAGTATCCGGCCGACCCGTACTTCGATCCTTTCTACGCGGAAGCCGAAAAGCTCGATTTGCCGATTTGCATTCACACCGGCTCCGGCGTGCCGGATTTCTCGCCGGCCCGGGAATTTTCCCACGGTCAATTCATGCGCACCAAGGCGGCCGCGATCAACGGTGTGATCGGACTCATCCTGCACAAGGTTCCGGCCAAGTTTCCCAAGCTGCGCTTTGGCTGTATCGAAGCGGGCTCCATGTGGACGCCGTTTGTCGCCTACGATCTGCGCCGCCAACAGTTCCGCCAACAGGGGCGCGAAAGTAGCGGCGTGCTGGGCGTGCCGAAACTCGAACTTGCCTCCAATCTTTTCAAGGAAAACCGGATGTATGTCACCTGCCAGGTCGACGAAGATCTTCCCTATATTCTCCAATGCGTCGGTGAAGATAACCTGATGGTCGGGTCGGATTACACTCACCGCGATCCCTCGATGGAACTCGAGTTCCGCAGAGAACTACAAGCGCGCGCCGAGAAGGGCGACATTCCTCACGCTGCGGTGCAAAAAATTCTCTACGATAACCCGAAAAGATTTTACGGGCTGTAGGATCCTTACGCGCTGAGACGGTATCGCAATAAGATCATGCCTGGATATCGCATGCTGATTCATCGGTGGGAGTCAGATAAACTCGTGTTATTTCCGATTTTCGAAAATGCAGGTCCTGAGACATTCCGCGCTCGGATGAGGAGCAACTTCCATTTTTAGGAGGAGGCGAATGATTATTCTGAGTCCCGAAGGAAAGGCGCAGGCAACGGCGGCGCGAGTGGCCGGCCTACCCCGATTTGGCGATTTGCACGGCAAGATTATCGGATTACTCGATAACAGCAAGCCGAATGCCGACAAGCTCGGTGAGCGCTTCGAACAATTGCTTCGTGAAAAGTACGGCGTGGCCGGGGTCGTGAAGCGGCGCAAGCTTACGGCGCAGCAGGGCGCGCCCAAGCAATATCTCGACGAGCTGGCGTCCCAGGCCGACTTCGTTCTGAGCGGTCTCGGCGATTGAGGCTCGTGCACGTCGTGGAGTGTCCACGACTCCATCGAAATTCAAAAGCGCGGCCGGTTTGCCGTAACCGTGATCACACATGCTTTTGAAGCTCTCGCCAAATCCGAACGGGAGGCTTTCGGCGTGCCGGATCACCCCGTGCTGATCGTGCAGCATCCCATCGGCACCGTAAAGCAGGAAGAGGTCAATAGACGAGCCGATGCGGCATTCGAAAAGCTGGTTGAGATCTTGCTCGATCCGCAGCAGAAGAAGGCCGCTGTCGGCTAATCCTGGCGGCGCGATCGCATGATTTGCGACGAACCCCGTCTCCCGCTTAAACCTGAGGCTGATTCGCCGAGGAGGATCGGAGAGCGGGAGAGCACGACCGACGGTGCGGATGTCTCACCCATAACCGCCTAACGAAGGGGTACACGATGACACCTATCTCTATGCAAGCAGAACGGATCGAAGTCGAAGATGATCTCTGGGCGGTGCAGTCGTTTTTCGACGAAAGAGGATGGAGCGATGGGCTTCCAATCATTCCGCCGACGGAAATCCGGGTCGAACAGATACTTGCAGCGGTCAAGCGCAAGCCCGAGGAGGTGATCGGGCTGGTGCCGCCGCGTTGGGCGCCGGCTACGATCGAAAAAGTCGCCATTAACGCGGTGATGGCCGGCTGTAAACCCGAGTACATGCCGGTGCTCATTGCAGCGGTGGAAGCGCTCACCGATGCCAAGCTCAATCTTTATGCACTGCAGGCGACCACGGGGGGGCCGGCGGTCATGTTGATCATCAATGGGCCGGTGCGCAATCAAATCGGAATCAACGGCGGCTCGAATGCGCTCGGCGAGGGATTTCGCGCTAACGCGACCATCGGCCGCTGCGTTCGTTTGGTCCAGCGCAATATCGGCGGTTCGTATCCCGGCACCACTTGCAAAGCGACCCTGGGTTGGCCGGGAAAGTATTCGATCTGCATTGGCGAGAACGAGGAAGCGAGCCCCTGGGAACCGCTCCATGTCGAGCGCGGCTTCGAGAGGGAAGACAGCACGGTGACAGCGATCAGCGCGGACGGTTCGGTGCGCGCGTCCGATCTCGACAGCACAAAGGCTGTGGGGATTCTGAGCAATTTCGCCCAGCGCATGGAAGGACCGTCGGGACCGGAGGCGGTCATGGTGATTTGCCCGGAGCACGCCAGGATCATCGCCGATGACGGCTTCAGCAAGACCGACGTGAAAAAGTTTATCTGGGAGCGCGCGGCGTATCGCATGAAAGACTTGCCGGAGGAAACTTTTGCTCAACGCGCCAAGCGCCGGCCCGATCTAGATCTGACGCGCGAAAGTGTCATTCCGATTACCGACAAGCCTGACGATATTCTCGTCGTCATTGCCGGCGGCGACGGTTCGCAATCGCAATACATCCATGTCTGGGGACAGAGCACGCCCGAGGGCGGTTCGACGCGGTCGGTGACGAAATTGATCCAAGACTGAGAGTTCAAACCGTCCAAGCCGGCTAAACCGTTCGAGGTGATCTCGCTCGGGAGCAGTAAGATCTTTTGCCCACAAATTCGGGCGGCGATACACTCACATTCGTTCGTTAGATTCTTCCCGATACAATCCGAACGCGCGTAAAATCGGCTCGTCATGCATGGAGAAGAGAATTGCTTCGGCCGTTGCCGATCTGTTGGCATGTTCGTGCCACGCCCACAACGGCACGATGAAAGTGTCGCCTTTCTGCCACTGGAAAGGCTCGCCGTTGATGAGCGTCGTGCCGCTGCCGCGGAAGGCATGATAGATACTCGTGCTGGTGTGGCGGTGGGACCGGGTCTTTTCGTTCGGTCGGAGCATTTGCACTCGGCATGACATCGTGGGCAAGGTTGCCGCGCCGGTTGCCGGATTGACAAATTCAAGCGCGGCCCCGTCAAAGATGTCGCCGGGCGTGCGCGCTAATCGTTGCAGCGCGGCATCGGTATCACGCCAGTGATAGTGCAGCAAAGGCGGAGCTTCCGGCTTGGCGCTATCGAGCGGTCGGGTCATGCCGTAAAAGACCGCCGGATCGATAGTCTCGCGTACCGGCAAGCGGCCCGACTCGTACGGATCGAAAGAGATTTGATGCAGCGCCTGAATGAAAGGAACGTCGAGTCCGTCGATCCAAACCATGTTTTCATCACCCTCATGGGCGTGCTCGTGCCAGCAACCATGCGGCGTGAGGATGAGATCGCCGTCTTCCATGACCATCTTTTGACCGTCGACGTTGGTATAAGCGCCACGGCCCTGCAGGATAAAGCGAAACGCGGCCATGGTGTGGCGATGCGCCGGCGCGACTTCGCCGGGTTGAATCAATTGAAATGACAGTAAGATCGTGTGGCTGGTCATCTCACTGTCAGCCATGCCGGGATTGACCAAGCGAATCACCCGCCGTTCCACGCTGCCGCTGGCGACCGAAATTTTCTCTTTCGCTTGAATTAAGCTGTCGTAGATATCGTGCCACTTCCAAAGATGCGGCTGGACCCGCGTCTTCGGATCAGAGGGCCGCTCGGCGTGATCAACGTTCCATAGTCCAGACAGCCAGCGGGGCCGGAGCACATCGTTTAGCTGTTCGATTTCTTTGGACGGTTGCATGTAGCCTCCGCGCTAAGTTGGTTCAAAACGTTTAAGTATTTCAAGCCGTTTCTCGGATTATAAACCCGGTTCGGTTCGGACGTTTTGAACGAATTAAACCTCTTGAACGGAGCGAAGCGGTTGAACCCGCCGTTTTCCCCTACGGGAAACGGCGATACACTCCGTCATAAAAATTCCCGATCATCTGCACGGCGATCTTGCCGCAATATTCCAGCGGCCAGCCGGCGCGCTCGTTGCCGTAACCTTCGTGGAGCGCGACTTCGAGGATCGCCTGATTCGTGCCGCCATGTTCTTCGTCGAGATCGGCTTCTTCGTGAATACGAAAATATTTCATGGCGTCTTTGGTGACGCCGTATTTGGGCAAGCTCTGCTGAAAATCGCGCGAGATGAAACCGAAGATCTCCTCTTCCATATGCACGGCGAAACATTCGGCAAGCGGGATATCAATCCAAGAACGAACGAAAAAATCGACCAGGCCCCGGGCTTCCGGAATGAGCTCGCACTCGATCATCTCGTCTGCGGACACGCCTAGTGCGTTTCCCAAGATCGGCAGCATGCGCGCGTGGCCGCCGATCGCCGGTGTTGTGAATTCTTCGCCGATTTTCTGCGCGATACGATTTTCCAGTTCCGGATGTCTTTTGAAAAAGCCGACGAACTGATGGTACACGGTTGCCATGCCGGTATTGACCTCGAGCGCGAAGGAGTACCAATTCTTAATCCATCCCTGGAGGCGAGGGCGAGATAACGTGCCGGCGCGAAGATCTGTGAAAAACGGCGACGGCTGAACTTCGCGGTAGTAAGTATCGAGGATGATTTTTCTGATCGCCTCAGCCGTTTGTTTTGCTTCTTGCGGCGTCATTTTGCTATGTTCAGCCACGGCGGGTTCCCTTTAAGTGATGAATTGTTTTCTTGCAAAACACTTAGCTGAAGGGCGCGCTGCTTGTCAACGTGCCCTTCGGCTCGATCGATGTGCTCGATGGGGGCTCAAATACGGCAAGCCACGCCTCGTATCTAGTGATGTTGTGGTGAAAAAATGAAGCAAGCCGACGGCAGGAGAAGTTGACTCAAGCAAGCCCACGAGCTCGGTCAAATCCGGACGATCGAAGCAGCGGATTGGGACTTAGAGATCGGCGGCGTTGCCGATATCGTCAATGAACGGGG
>Ga0075312_1000114_pt1 | contig 11539 bp, 9 predicted proteins | sample MayberryNE_Catta_5_FD_120047 | JGI IMG/M metagenome (GOLD analysis project Ga0075312, IMG submission 120047) | Natural and restored wetland microbial communities from the San Francisco Bay, California, USA, that impact long-term carbon... | ecosystem: Environmental > Terrestrial > Soil > Wetlands... | reverse complement strand
TGCTGGCAGAACCGCAGCCGGCTCGATTTCCAAGGCGAGTTCTTCAAGCTGACGTTGATGACGCCGTTTTTCAGTCCCGAGCCGCACGATTACCACCGCATACCAATTTTTATCGCCGGGGTGAATCGCCGGATGTGCCGACTCGGCGGTGAGTTGTGCGAAGGATTTCACGTGCACCCGCTGCACACGGCCCGCTACCTGAGGCAGGTGGTGCTGCCGAACGTGCAGCAAGGTTTGGCGCTGGGCAAACGGAAGCGCGAGGCGATCGAACTATCGAGCAGCATATTTGTCATTCCTACCGATGACCCGAAGCAAGCAGCCATGTACGAATTGGAGGTACGCCGGCAAATTTCCTTCTATGCGAGCACGCCGCCGTACCGGCCGGTATTCGAACTTGAAGGTTGGGGCGACGTCGCCGATCGGCTGAAAGCCATGGCAATAGGCGGCCGGTGGAATGACATGACGTCGCTCATCACCGACGAAATGCTCAAGCGGCTTGCCTTGCGCGGCACGTGGGCGGAATTGCCGGAGAAAGTTTTGCGCAAATATGACGGGCTACTCGATCGCATCAGCTACTACTTTCCCATCGTGCCGGGCGAGAATGAAGAAAATTGGCGAGCGACGGTGGCCGGCTTCAAGAAATAATTTTTGGCTGTTACCGTCCAACCCGCGATGGAAAACCGGGCATTAAAAAACTTACGATAACTCTCTCTGCGCGCTTTGACCGATGGCGATGGAGCGCGGGTCTTGGACATCCGCGGCCGGGAGTCTTTCGACGCGATCCTTGCCGGCTTTCTTGGCCAGGTAAAGCGCTTGATCGGCGTCCACTGCCATTTGTACGTGATCGGTAAGATCTTTGATGAGGTTCGAGCTGGCACCAATGCTCACGGTAACGCTGAGAAGCTTATTTCCGGTCTCGATCGGGGTTTGCTTGATGGCCAGACGTAACCTGTCAGCGGTCTCGAGCGCGCCGGTGAGATCGGTTTCCGGGAGGATAACAATGAATTCTTCTCCGCCAAGACGAGCGACGAAATCCAGGTTGCGAAGGCTATTCTGTAATGTACTTGCAACCTTCTGCAGTACGATGTCCCCACACTCGTGGCCAAGCGAGTCGTTGACTAGTTTGAAGTTGTCGATGTCCACCATCAGAATCGATAAGGGTCTGCCGTATCGTCGGGCTCGCTCGCTCTCCAGCGCGATTGTTTCCTGGTAAGACTGCCGATTCGGCAAGCCGGTCAGGAAATCATGACGCGCTTCTTTTTCCGCTTTTTGCCGGAGCGTATGTTCATTGTTTACGACTTGAACAAAATAGCTGTAAAAAACGGAAGCGATCAAAATAAAAGGCGCACGCAGCATCAAACCCGTCGTCAAAGATTCGGAGATCAAAAGAAGAACACTGTAAACAAGTGAAAGAACGACGGCGAATCCCAGCGACCAACGAAAGTCCTTCCAGAACCCGGCAATGATAATCATCAGGAGATAGGAGAGATAAAAGTCGCTGCCCAACTGTCCGGTCACAATCAGTGAGAAGCTCAAGGCGAAGGTGTCGAAAACGACCAAGGGGGCGACGAACCGCAGCGACTCGAACCGGCTCTTGTCGAGGCTATAAAGGCATACATTGGTCAAAATATGAAAAAGCACAAAGCCTTGGACGATTTCCTGGGCGAGCAATGTTTCCTGAGAAAAGAGCAAGACGTACGAAGCAATCGTCACGACCAGCCAACGTAAACGAATGATGGTCGGCTTTTTCGGCGCATCAAAAAGCGAGTTCGAGATAAATGAGTGTGAGAGCTTTTCGAGGCTAAGTGTCATTGCGGGGCAATTCACGCTTTTCGGATTGTTACAATCCACGATTGACGCCGCAGAATCCTGACGGCCATGCAGCTGAAAATATTCTGACCCAATAAGGCAACCAACATGCCAATCGATTTAATCACCCAAGTGGTTGAAAAGGCGGGCTCTTATTGCGATTCGTTCAGTCTAGCGGCGGGGGCGGCGGAGACAAAATTGTCACAAAAAGGATAAAATTCTCCATTCGACAGAGGGAGCTATCGACACAAACTTAGCGGAAGTCTTTGGACGCCTCAGGGGCGAAATCGTATGCAGCGCCATCTATCAGTGCGGTCGCCCGAGGACGTCCTTGATCAGCGCCGCATATTTTTTGTCCAATTCGGCTTTGAGTTCATCGCTGACCGCGTTCACCGCTGGAAATTTATCGCGCCATTCGTACGGCCGGGTCGCATCGATGATGGCGCGCGAGTTGAAGCCTTTGCGTTCTGTGGGAATCGCCGGGTCGAGTGGACCGCTCCAGCAGCGCCGCAGGACGTCGATGTTCTCCGGTTCGGAGCGCGTTGATATGGCCCATATGACATCGTCGGGATTGTAAATATCGACATCGTCATCGACGACCACGACGTAGCGCCCGAGATAAGCGCCGGGGCGGCATTGGCTGGCGATCAGCGCAGCCTGCTTGGCGTGACCGGGATAGCGCTGCTTGATTTTGATGATGGAAAAAAAGCGATAGCCCGCCGGATGGAGCCACACTCCCTTGACATCGGGCACGCCGGCGTCTTCGAGCGCGTTCCAAATCAAGGCCGAGCGCTGGATCGAGCGATGAAAACCCTGGCCTGCCGACGGGCGCAGCGGCGGCTCGCCGCACAGGATCGGATCGTTGCGATGATAAAGCGCCTTGATGCGCACGACCGGCTCCGGCCGCGTGTCACTGGCATAATAGCCCGGCCATTCGCCGAACGGTCCTTCGGGTAGATTATCGCCGGGCCGCAATTCACCTTCGATCGCGATTTCCGAATAGGCCGGAATGGGCAATCCCGTGTGCGGCCCATGCACCAGTTGGATCGGTTCGTTGAGCACACCGCCCGCGTAGGCGAACTCGCTCATCTTGACCGGCACGTCGGTGCAACCGGCAATAAACAGCAGGGGGTGGTGGCCGAACGACATTACCACCGGACAGGGCTTGTCCATGTCGAAGTATTTCTTGCGATGAAGGCCGCCATGTTTGCCCGGTGAAATGTAGAGTGCGACCGAATCCGGTCCCTGGAGCATAACCCGATAGGTGCCCGCGTTGACCCAGCCTTCTTCGGGATCTCGAGTGATCACAAGATCGTCGGTGCCGATGTAGCGGCCGCCGTCGAGCTCGTGCCAGCGCGGGATCGGAAAGGCTTCGAGGTCGATATTCTTCTCGACCCGGTTCTCGAATATTGGCGCATCTTTGACATATTCCGGATCGACGGGCTCTAAGTTTCGGACTTTCTGCCGCCAGGCTTGAATGAATTCCGTTATGCCGACATTGGGGTCATTCCCCATCGCAAGCGCAAGCCGCTGGATACCGTCAATTTGACTACACAGAACGCTCATGTCCTGGCGCGCGTCGGGAATTTGTTCGAAGAGCATCGCAGGCGCGTGTTTACCGCGCTCGAGAATCAATTCGACCAGCCCGCCCATATCTTTGTTCCAAGGGATGCCCTGGATGCGGTGCAGTTGCCCGATCTTCTCAACTTCTTTCAGCCAGGCGCGTAAGTCGTGATTCGATGGAGTCATAATTTTACTCGGGTTTCTAGTTCCTAGTTTCTTTTTTCTGGTGAACTCGAAACCAGGAACGTGTAACTAGAAACTCTGCTTTCCTATTCCGCGAGTTCTACCGCGGCGCGGTGCATGACGCCGTAAAGATCGACGGCGGCGATCGCGCAGTATTCCAAATTGTAGCCTTCGCGCGTGTCGGCATAGCCGTCTTCGAGGATGCGCTGCATCACCATTTTATTGAAACTGCCGTGTCCCATCAGGCCGTCTTCGTGTTCCTTGAGATCGGCTTCTTCGTGGGTCGAAAAATAGACCGCTTGCTGCTTACTGAAGCCATATTTCTCCGTCAGGGTTTTCAACCACATGGCCGACCAGTGGCCGATGGGTTCCTCGGTCAGCATGGAAAACCACCACTCGGCGACGGTGCCTTCCCACATGAGCTGGCGCTTGAAATCTAGAATAGCGCGGCACTCGGGCAGCATCGGTTCGCGCAGGACTTGATGTTTGGAGAGCCCAAAAGCCTCGGCTGTTTGCAGCATGACCAGAACATGGCCTGGCGGCTTGGGATGAATGAATTCATCGGCGATCTTGGATCCGAGCGGCCCCATGAGGTCGGGGTGGCGCTTAAAGAAACCGATATGCTTGTGATAGGAGACCGACACCAGCGTATTTATCTCGACCGTGAAGTTGCCCCAATTTTTGAAAAACAATCGGATCGCCGACATCGGCAAAGTTCCGTCGAGAAATTTTCTCATGAACGGCCCTTCGGTGACGCGCTCGCGCCATCGTCGGATCACTTTTTGGTTGACCGCATTGATGTAAGCTTTGGCATCCGCAGGGCTCATGGGAACCCCCAATTTGGGCGCGATGTTCGTCACAGGGGTCGGTTTCTTCATTGAATTTTAAAGACGCTTATTAGCGGGTCCGGCCAGGGAACATGAAGCACCGCGCCGAAAATAGCATAGACAAGGCCCCAGGCGCAGGTGGCAAGCACGACCGAAAGAAACCAACCACCGCCGTAACCTTTCGTGTACAGAAATGTAAATAACGGTATTGCATACAAGAATCCGATTAACTGGATCAGCACAAGAAACCCAATAATCCAGCCCCAGATCTCGATGCTGCCCCAACGGCTACTTGACTCGAAGGTGGGCGCTTCGAGATTTAACGCCTCGGACGGAACCGAATCCGGCGCGATCGATTTAAGATCAGAAACCAGTTGCACCAATGTGAGGGCAATACCGATGGAGCCGAGCAACAAAACTATAATCGACGCGCGCACCGGCCATTCCCAAGCCACGACCATGGCGAACACCAGTATCGTTCCGACAAAAGCCGTGAAGAGGGCTTTTTCAACGTTCCGCTGCCGGGGTGTTCTGGCCGGTCCGTCCATCGTCGCCTAGGCCGCCATCGCGGCGCGCGTTTTTTGCCACACGGGATAGAGGACGGATGCCAACACCAAAACAAACAAGATGATGACTCCGGGCCGCGACAACCATTCCAAGCCGAAGCGCGTGTAGGAGAGCCAAAGGTAAAGCTCCATCTTCGCTCCCAGAACGACCCCAAGTAATAACGGCGCGCGCGGCCAGCCGTGGCGCCGCATCATGAAACCCAGAACGGAAAATACCAAAAGTACCAGCAGGTCGGTATTGCTGAAGTGTGCCGAGAAACCGCCGACGATGACGAAAACCAGAATTAACGGAACAATGGTGTAGAACGGAAAGAAGCATGCCTTGGAGATCGGCTTGACGAATGCCATGCAGGCTGCCACGGCGACAATGTTAGCGATGACTAGGGTCCAAATGACCGCGAACGTGAAGTTTAATTTGCTCGTCAGCATTTCCGGACCGGGCTCGATGCCGACGGCGACAAAGGCCGTCAGAATCAAAGCCGTCGAAGTGCCGCCAGGGATGCCGAACGCCAGTGTCGGAATATAACTGCCCGCTTCCTTGGAATTGTTCGCAGCTTCGGGCGCAATAACGCCGCGCACATCGCCTTGGCCGAACCGACCTGGGTTTTTTTCGGTCTGAATCGCGTGGGCATAGGCGAACCAATCGGCTACCGAGCTGCCCAAACCCGGGAGGAATCCGACCCATACACCGACCGCGGACGATCGCACGGTGAGCCACCAATGGCGAAAAACATCTTTGATCCCCTCAGTAAAACCGGAACCTAGCTCTGTTCTTTCCGCGATGCTGGTTTTGCGGCTCGCCAAGTCGATGCACTCCGGCACGCCGAATAGGCCCAACGCCACCAGGATTAAACTGATGCCCTCCCAAAGATAAGGCTCGCCAAAGGCGAACCTCTCGATCCCAGACTTCACATCGAGCCCCACCGTGGCAATCAGCACACCGATGATTCCCGCCAGGAGCCCTTTCACCGGCGCGTTGCCGCTGAGTACACCGACCATGGCCAAGCCCCAAATCGTCAGAACAAAGAACTCGGGCGAGCCGAAGGCAAGAACCAGTGGCCGCAGGAACGGCAGGGATGCTAACAGGACAATGGGACCAATGAATCCACCGATCAGCGACGCCGTGAAGGAGGCCGACAGGGCGCGCGCGGCTTCGCCGCGTTTGGCCATGGCGAAGCCGTCGAGGATGGTTGCCTGCGAGCCCGAGCTGCCGGGAACTGAAATAAGAATCGACGTGAAAGCGCTGGCCGTGTTGCCGACGGCGTCGAGACCGACGAGCAGAGCGATGACGGCCATCGGATCCTGCATCGTCATGACAAACGGCAGCATGATGGCGAGGGTGGTAGGGCCGCCGATCCCGGGTAGAAACCCGACCAAACTACCGATCAGGACGCCGACGCACATCAGCCCCAAAGAATTCAGGGCGAGCACGCCTAACAGACCATCCAGCGCCGCTTCTAACATTCTACAAGCTCACGCCGCACGATAGTCCGATCCGCCGCCTACTGCTTCTGCTCGCCGGTCGGCAGGTTGTATTTTTTTCGGAGTGTCGTCAGATACTCGTTTGCTTCCTTGGAAACCGTCGTCGCGTCGCGAATCAAGGCCTGAGTTCTGTCACCTCTACGGATCCGCCACGCGTCGCCAAAAAATTGCGTCGCCTGTTTCTTGAAGTCCTCGTCCGAGCTCATTTTAAAGAACGCTTCGCGCAACATCGCGACCAGATTCTCCGGGGTGGACTCCGGCGCGACGAGAAATTTATCGATATCGTTGGGGCCCGTCCAGGCGTTGTAAGCCTCCCAAGCCACCCCCTTGGGCTTTTTGTCTCCGAGTCGCTCTTCGAACGTCGGCACGTTGGAAAAACCCGGCCGGCGTTCGTCCTCTTGCTGACACAAGACATCGAAACCGCCGTCTTTAAGAAACTCGTTGATAATTTTCGCGCTCTGCGTTCCCCAGATATCAACTTCGCCCTGGCGCAGGGCAAGCGCTAGCTCGCGGGTCCCTGGATAACCGTACACGAAGCGAAGATTCCAGCCGAGGAATTCGGCGCCGTACACGCCCATCGCAAGCCACGTGCGAATGCCGTCAGTGTCGCCGACGACGACTTTCTTGGCTTTTGGATCGGACAAGCGCGGATGGGCGTCTTTGCGAATCATCAGCAGGGAGCCGCCGCGGGTGACCGAGCCGATCGCCTGGTATTTTCTTGGATCGTATTTGATCCGTTTCCCGCCGCGCGTGAAGTTACCCAAACCGGATGAGGAATCCTGAAACAGCATCAGGCCGTCGTTCTTGCCGTTGGCGGTAAAATAATTGTTCGCAATCGTGCCACCGCCTCCCGGCATGTTTTGCACGATGGTCTGAGGATTGCCGGGAAGGTACTTAGGCAAAAATTGCGCAACCAACCGGGCCGTGGTGTCGGTGCCGCCGCCCGGGCTGGAGGACACCAGAACCTTGATCGTTTTGCCTTCGTAAGAAGGTTTGCCGGACTGAGCTGCCGCCGTCGCCGCATGAATGGCCCAACCGAGAAAAACCATGAGCGAGATCGCCGCAAGCCACCGATTACGCTGCAATTGCATAATTTTCGCCCTCCGTCTGTTTTTGTAGGTTCTTCACAAAGAACCGTGGGGTCAAAGCCTGTAAAGATTATCGATGAAGCCGCTGTCGTCGATCCGTCTGAGATAATGAAAATCCCACAGCGCCATCGGATCGGTCTTCTCCGCCACCTTGTCCTGCTCGATGGAGATCTCGTAGACGTTGCTAATCGCCGGAATGGTCGCGTAGGGCTTCGCCTGCAGGATCATTTTCAAATCGTCATACAGGTGGGTTGCGGTTTCTTCGTCGAGATCGCCTTCCGCCTGGTATTTCTCTTTGATGATCTTGATCGACTCGGTGCGATGGGTTTTGAAATAGGCGATGCCTTCGCAAATGCCGCGTAGCATCTTGTCGATGATGTCGGGATGCTTTTCGACAAACGGCAGGCCGCTCGAAACCGTGGTGAACCACACCATCGGTAAAAACGGCACGTCGATGACTTTGAGTCCGGCGCGCTTGGAGAGAATATCCGCCGGCGGCGTGACGAAAGCGGCGTCCGCTTCGCCGTCGCGCACGGACTCCCAATGGAACTTGCCCTTGGCTTTTTCCACCTGGCAATCGTCGAGCAGCCCGGCCTGCTTGATAAAGAGCCAGGTGTTGAGCCCGGGATGTTTGCCTTTGGTCGCGACCTTCTTGCCTCTTAAATCGGTGACTCTATTGATGCCGGAATCGGCGCGCACCACCAGGCGGTGATTCAAGAGACTCACGGTCTGTCCAAGATAGACCCACTTATCGCCGGCGGGCCGGCGGATGTAGGGCGAGAGGTGGTTGCCGCCGACGAATTCGACGGTGCCGTTGGCGACGTTCTTGTGAGCATCTTCCGAACTAATTTCGTAATCGTAGTTGACATCCAGCCCATGCTTGGCCCAAGAGCCCGAGTCGTGGACGACGTGGAGAAACGGCAGATGGCTGTCCGAGCGATAGGGGAAATTAACTTTGTCCATGGTGTGGCCCTCCTTTACCGCTCTTCCTATGCGAAGCGGTCCCCTTGGTCAACATGGAAATTTACTTAAGCTTGAGCTTGGCCGCCCACTTTTCCCGGATCTGCTCGCGCTTCTCGGCACTGAATTTGTTGGCGACGGCGAAGCGATCGCGCCACTGAAAAGGCTTGCAGGCGTCGATCAGCATGCGGCTCATCGTAAAATCACCTTTGTCGCGTTTGTCCGGCGGTAGACGCGGGTCGAGATCGCTGGTCCAAGATTTGAGAATCTGCACTGACTCCGCCGGATCGACGCGCGTGCACAGCGCCCAAATCACTTGTTTCAGATCCACCGGATCGATGTCGTCGTCGACGGCGATGTAATAGCGGTACATGCTCGCGCCGGTCTGCATGCCGGCGACTGCCGTGAGCGCCTGGAGCGCTTGGCCGGCATGGCGTTGCTTCAGTGAAATGACGACCATCAAGGTGTGGCAGTGGCACCAAACGCCCTGGATATCCGAGATGCCGGACTGTTCGAGGTGATCCCAGATGCGCGCGGCGTAGAGCGGAATGCCGTAGCGCTCGGTGATCGGCAAGAGCGGCGGATTGCCGAGCAGGATCGGATCATTGCGGTGAAGAATCCGCTTGACGCGGACAACGCACTCATCGCCGCTGTGGGTGTAATAGCCAGGCCACTCGCCGAACGGCCCTTCGGCATGTGACTCTTCTTCAGGCGGCGGGATCTCGCCATCGATGACGATTTCCGACGTCGCCGGAACCGGCAGACCGGTGAACGGCACCCGGATCACTTCGAGCGGCGCGCCGCGCAGCGCGCCGGCGTATTCGTATTCACTGACGCCGGCTTTGGCGGCAGACGGCGCCGCCATCCAGGTCGCAGGCTCGCAGCCGAGCACGATAGCGACGGGGCAGGGGCGTCCCGCTTGCCAATATTTGCGCGCGATCTGCTTGCCATGTTTGTGCTCGATGATCCAGAGCGTGAGCCGATCTCTGCCGACAACGCAGGAACGGTAGGTGCCGACATTGACCCAGCCGCTCCCGGGATCCTTGGTAATCACCATGTCGCCGGTACCGATGTAGCGGCCGCCGTCATGCTCGTGCCATTTCGGCGTGGGAAAAATGCCCAGGTCGATGCGCTCGCCTTCAAAGACATTCTCGGCAACCGGCCCGGACGAGATCTCCACCGGCGCAAAAGGTTTGAGGTCGCGGAGCTTGTTGCGCCAGGTTGTGAGAATTTCCAGCTTGGGCGCGTCGGTCGGAAGGCCTAACGCGAGCGCGAAGCGGCGCGCACTGGCAAGCACGTTGGTTGCGATGCGAAAGCCTTTGGGATAACCGATGATGCTGTCGAAAAGTAAGAGCGGACCGTCCTGCTCGGCCATCAATTCGGTCAGACAGCCGATTTCAAGATCCCAGTGCGCGCCGTCGATGGTTTTCAGCTCGCCGATGCGCGCCGCGCCGTCGATGAAGCTTCTTAGATCAGCAAAGGCCACAAGTTTGCCAGATCGTTTTTAGAGTCGAGTGCCCAACGTTTAGAGTTGCCCAGGGCGAAACTCAAGACCCTAGACATCCTCATCCCCGCGTCTCTTCGCGAAAATATCCCAATGCTTCGATCGCGGGGCGATCATTGATTGAAAACAATATTGCCGGCTCGCGTGAATTGCTTTCATGGCTGTGCCACTTCCATAGCGGCACGACGAAGGAGTCGCCCTGTTCCCAATCGAACTTCTGATCGCCAATCCAGGTCGTGCCCGAGCCGCGGAAGGCGTGATAGACGACCGTATACGTGTGCCGGTGTGAGCGACCCTTTTCGCCGGGGCGAAGCATCTGTACTTCGCAGTTCATGGTCGGCAACGTCGAGCCGCCGCTGATCGGATCGGAATAACGCAGCAAAACTCCATCATAGGGGTCGCCCGGCCCTTCGCCGATCGACTTAAAGGCCTTTTCAGTCTCGATCCATGCATAGCGATAAGGAGGACGATAATTATTTGACGCCGGCGTTGGAATTGGCTGCGGCCGCAGCAAAGCGTAAGCCTTCTGTGACCAACCGACCGGTTTACTTACGGCTTGCTGGTGTTCATGAAATGGATTAGCGAAGCCCGCCTGATAAAAATGCAGCATCGGTCCGTCGGCGCCGTCGAGCCAGATGATCGGCGTATCGCCGCTGTTGACGTGATCGTGCCAACTCCAGCTCGGCGTGGTGATCAAATCTCCGGGCTCCATCGGCATCGGCTCGCCTTCGACGATCGTTGCGGCGCCATGGCCTTCGACGACGAAGCGGATGGCGCCCATAGTGTGGCGGTGCGCAGGGGCGAATTCGCCGGGGCGGACCATTTGCGCGCCCATGAGCAAGGTGTGCGCCGTGCCTAATTTCAACTCGGGGTGCTGGTAACCGATAAAGCGCCGGAACGCTTCCTCGGGCCGAATGAATTGAGCCGCCTCGTCAAGCGCCGCGCGGATCTCGTTCCACTTCCAGATAAACGGCCGGAAGTTTGTCTCCGGCTCGCGAAAACCGGTGCTGGTGTTGGGAATCGTCCAGTAGCCGATCAGGTTTTGCGCCTTGAGCTTGCGGTTCAACTCTTCCAGCGACACTCTATCCTCGCTTCGCTCGGAATTTCAGATTGCAAATTTCACATCTCGCAGTTTGCGATCTGAGATTTGAGATCTGCAGTTTGACATGGCCGAAAGCGCATCGCGTTTTCGGCTAGTGCGTGGCGCTATAGCAGCCGTCCATGAACATTTTGTTCAAATCCGCCGGCGTCACCGCGCAGTACTCGGCCGAATAGCCCGGGCGCTCCTTGATGCCTTCTTGCAGCAGCCGGACCAGGACGGCCCGGGTCACCGCACCGTGCGCTTTGCGATCCAGATGATCCATGGTGTCGGCTTCGTGGTGCTTGGAAAAATAACTCGCATCGGCGGTGGATAGGCCGTAGTGCGTGGTGAGAGCCTTGAAGAAATCCAGGCAGGAGTTGCCGAACGGATGCTCCCAAAGGACCGAGAACCAGTACTCCTGGATCTGGCCGTCGTTGATCAGGGTCCGGTGAACGTCCGGCAGAGCGCGGCATTCC
>Ga0075312_1000112_pt1 | contig 11579 bp, 12 predicted proteins | sample MayberryNE_Catta_5_FD_120047 | JGI IMG/M metagenome (GOLD analysis project Ga0075312, IMG submission 120047) | Natural and restored wetland microbial communities from the San Francisco Bay, California, USA, that impact long-term carbon... | ecosystem: Environmental > Terrestrial > Soil >... | reverse complement strand
TGCAGAGGCAAATAAAACTGATTTAAGAAATGGAACAAATGGAACAAATAATAACAGTGGTACAGATTTTGGTGGACTGCCCGGTAGATCTGTAGATATTACTAAATAATTCTTTTTAACGTCTATTACTCAAGCTGATGAATCATTGATAATCCATTGTCAAAAACCAGTATCCCCCCTATTAACGAATGATAAGTTATACTTGTCTGCATTAAATGAGTCGGATAATGCGGGCATCAATGAACACTTGCTGACAGACTTGAATGACTGGACATTTGATGAAATAGCGGATTATATAGATGGTACATAAGTTAACAAAATTTGGAATAAAACTCGTTCATTTACATCGCCAAATAGATTGTTGATTATGATGGTAGCATGTAGCCGGATGGGGGACTACAGGGATTCACGGCAAGTCGTCAGCACAGATTCGGAAAGATTGTTTTATTAAACTTAACTTAATAAACTTAATTAGCAAAGTAAATATGATTGATGGATCTCGTATCATTTTCTCTTTCTAAACTATTAGAAGAGAGCTTTGTTTTTTGAAGTGGACATAAGCAATGTTAAGTCCGACAGTTGCCATAACATTCTCGTTACACCTCGATCGCAGATTTAATATTTAAATTTTATAGTATGTTCTCAATTATAATATATTATTGCCGCTATTGAAATAAGTATGCATCTTATTGGATTTAAAAGCCATTAGCTGTACTCAATTAGATATTACATCCATGTGTATGCATTGTAAACCCAATACGTCCAAATGTTTTGTGTCAACAAAGCTTAGCCAAAAACTTTATGATTTTCAATACTAGTGTCACAATAGCAGTTGTCATTCAACATGCTTATTGCTGATTACAACCTCCTATGATAGTTATAGTACATACATCCCTAAAGTATGTATAAGCATTCGCATAGAATAATGTACTTATGTTTAAAACTATATTCGCAGCTGTAACGGTAGCAGCCTGTCAGAGAAGAGAAAATGAGAACGAAAAAACGTTCCAGATCTGAAATATTTCCGTTTATTCTTAGAGCTGTCAATACCAAAGCAGCAACTGCAAGCGAAATTCAGTTCAGAACATATCTATCTTTTCAACAATTAAAAGAATGCTTAACCGTTTTGATCGAACATGATCTGATCGACTATACAACAAAAGAAAAACGATTTAAAATAACACTACGTGGAATTCATGCTCTGGGAGCATACAACAAAATGGATGAGTTACTGGTTGAAAAACAAGTGTCTAAAAAAATGGAATCAGAATATTTTGACATATATCCATAAAGTATAGAGATCAGTAAGTAGTACAGAAGATACTTTGAGCTCCCAATGATTCATTCTCATTACTATTTCGTATCATAAAAAAATGGCTGATTGACAGGCTTGCTGTCACTTTAGATTTCAGTAACCAACTAGTATTACGATCTTTCCAAATTATCTTTCTTAGATTTAGTATCATCTAGGATCTTTCGAAATGTTGGTTTTAGTTTAGATGGTTTGTCCCTTAGATGCCGCTCGATAGCCCATCCAAGACAGCCCAAGGCCCTAGCATCATTTTATTCGATGATAAAACCTGTATGTGGTCCATTCGGCTTTATGCGATTATTATCTGAATCATCACATATTTTATTAGCTATTTTACCCATTCGCTCAACCCATTCTTCTGCAATATCAATCTCGATTTTATTCTTGTCCGAACCCGCCGACATATTCAGGTTATATCAGAATGACGAATAACTGTTTCCACACCTAAGTGAAATAGCTATTACCTCCAATTTCATGTTTCAGAACAATTAACATTCTGGCTTTAGCATTCTTAATTAATCTGATCCCATACTTGAATGCTATGAATAATATTGTTTCTACGAATAATGAATGGGTGCCTGCATTGTCTTTTGGACTCATCTTTTTGCTACTGATTGGGGCATCGTATAATACATCAATTGCAACATCATCAACAACAGAAGAAACAGAAAAAATTCCGTTTTATTATGTAAGTACCCGAGATCCACACAATCCTACTTATGAGGTAGTGACAGGGCCAGGATATGATAATATTGATAAGTATCGGGATCTCAGTGAACTAACAGAAAAACCATGTCAAAATGAAACTGTAGTAATATTTGTTCATGGATGGGAAGAGAGCGAAGCTAATGTAAAAGAGAGGTTAAACAGAGTAAAGTTGTCGCTAGAAAATAATAGTTATATTCATCCGTTGATAGGCTTTAGTTGGCCCTCTGACACACAATGGGATAGCGCCAGGTCTATAGCCACTGAAAATGGTCCAAAACTTGCAAACTTAATTTCCAATATAAAGAATGAATGTCCAGGTACTGACATAAGATTACTTGCACATTCATTGGGGGCTAGAGTTGTGCTTAGCAACCTAGAAAGTTTACATGAGAACAAAACTTGGAATAACAATAATTTCACTATTAAATCTGTAGATTTATTGGGCGCGGCGGTAGATGATGAAGAGGTTTCTACTAATCCAATAGACATTCTAACTGATCTGACAAATTTGGGTACTCCTAAGTCAGACTATGGACAAGCAATCGAAGCAGTGGTAACAAATTTCACAAATTATTTTAGCAGTAAAGATAATACGCTTGAACCAAACCTCGAAAAACCGATTTATCCATTTTTTGAAACCGATTTGGCACTTGGGCAGAGTGGATATCAAAAAATTCCATACGACATCAAAATTACAAAATCACTCCCAGATAATTACATCGAGAAAGATGTAAAAGAAGAATTAGTGGCAGAATGTGATGCAGACGGTGACGGAAAGAGTGATTTTCCGTTTGAGAATAATCAAACTATTACCATAGGGGATAATCACAGGGGCTATCTTGGCTATAGAAACATAACCGACAATTCAAAAATAACTTATGTTGGAGCGATCGATATGGTTATCAATAACTGGAATAATAATAGAACATCTAATACAAGCCCGAATTTGGAATTAAGTTCTGTATGTCATGACAGTCAATAGTGTGTCTGTGTAACCATACGGGCCAAATGCAAGCAGTTGTAAGCTATTTTGCCAGTATTTTCGATAGCTGTTGAGCTATCTGTAAGATCGTTTTATTTATGTAATCGAGATTGTAAAGTTACCCTGAACTCAAACAATCTCTTTGATGGTCACGTACGTAATCCTGACAGGTCTCTGGCCAGTAAATTAGTTTAACTCTATGCACCGTAACTAAAATACCCCGGACTGTCTTTTTCATATTTTGATTTTAGCTCTTGCTCATTAATTCTCAGCTTTACTTTTCCGTCTTGATACGTTTCTAATAGCTCCCTATCCATCCTATAGTATTTGGCATGGATTATCTTATCTTTCACAATAAATTGATCCGCTTCTAGTCCATCCACGTGACCCACATGTTTGTTGTCGCTTGTATAAACAGGTTTGGTTATTATTTCGCCCCAATCAAAATCTCGTTCATTATTCTTCATGGGTGCGTTTACTTACACAGTTGAGCTTAATAAAGCCTCTTGACTCCATAGACTGGGTATATCTAATGGTAAATCAAAAATGATTCTGAGCTGTAACATGCTATGCTAGACTCTTAGAATAGTTTATTATAAATTTGTGACGTTGAAGTTACCCCGAACCTCAACAATCTCTTTAATAGTATTGACTTCTCCCTCAACTGTCCATCTGCCACTGTTGAGATGCGATAACCTAGATGCTCCAAAACTTTGAATATTTAATACATTTCTATACAGACCAACTAGTCAAGATCGTGAACTCTGCCATATGGAAAAATCATTGGATTGACACAACAGATAGAGTCTAAATAGTTTATTGATCATATTGTTAGTACGTCTATGAGTCAACGGCAGCTGTTGTTAAAAGAAAAGCTATCTATTTCACAAATTCTACGCGCATATGGAAAACAGTTTACGCAGATTACTGGGAGATACTCTGATGGACGTAATTGTAGATGTTCCATTGGTGTCATCATGTCGTATTATGGCTGGAATGGTAAAGATAATTCACATGCTGCAATAAAACTATTGGGCGCATTGATTGCATTAAGATATGCAGGAATCGACAAGAACTTGATCATTCAACTTAATGATTCGGATGCAACATTTGATGAAATAGCGGATTACCTGAGATGAGTATTAGCTCGGAATCGTCATGGAGTTTTGAAACCTGTTATACCAATATAATGCACCTATTATAAGAATATAGTCTGTGATGTAAAAAAGATCCCACGTCCACATTTCTTTTGTGCTGCCCTCCAGAAAATGATGTACAAATCCCTCGTCAGCAATAGCATTTGTAAGTAAAGAGAGTGAGAAAAGCATCCATGATATGAAATTATAATAGTCTTTTCGGCTTGCAGTGAGAATGATAACAGCGGGTATGATAAAGATCAAATCTAGAACGACGTACAAGATTGAAAGTGCTAGGTCAATGAAACCAGCTCTAGTCTCTCCTACCAGGAATTCATCTGCTGACACAAGAAGTTCTGACGGGAATATTACATTATAGGCGATTGATAATCCACAAATAACAATAACTACTATAACAGTGAGTGCATGGATCTGAGTGCGGTGTACTAGTCTGAGAACGCTAAAAAGATGCAATGACAAAAAGACATATCCTATGATCCAGAAAAGATCTCCATATGAAACCACCAACGATTGTTCCTCTTCGAAATGAAATACAAAGTGTCCGTATGCAAGAGTTAAGTCAGCTAAAAACCATCCAATTATTCCTAATGTCAAAAATAGTAATGATTGACCGTGTACTTCATAGAAGCCATACCGACAAACCGTAATAATTCCCGCAGCGCTCGCAATGCATGCTGTTACGTTTAATGCGACTACAGTTATAGAATAATGCTGGCTCGGAAAGTATGATAATAGGGATACTACAATTAGATTCGTAGTTACGATAACCGATCCCAAGATTATACCAAATCTTATCAATATGCTCTTACGTTGGTATGGGTGAATGCGTTTATGCATCAGGCATACTAGACCTCAATACTTATTATTTGAACCGATATTAGGAAAGAATCATGTAATCACTTTCTATCTATGTCCAGAATGGTCTCTTTCATGGTGATTGAATACAGCGGCTGCGGCTACCACAAACAAATTATAAAACTGAATTATCCATAGTAAATCTATGATCTTTCTAAATTTTCTTTTTTCACTTTAGTATTATCTAAAATTTTTCGAATGGATCGCCCTTAATCGCAATAGACACCATAAGGGCGGGCGACTCTGTCGGCATCCAATCTACCATGGTCGCCTGCCTTTTCGATTCAAATTTCAATTCCGGATGATGTAAATTTGCGCGCAGAAAATAAAGAGGATAGTCATCGCATACTGCCTACTCATCATCGAAATCACCACCGGATCCAGATCCCTCATCAGAGCCACCATCACCGGATCCAGATCCATCTCCCTGTCCCTCAGCCGTTCCGAGATCTACGGTTTGATTCGTTACTGTAACGGTATCACTTGAGATAATGACGTTAACTCCTTCAGGTGGAAATGCATCCATGTCTGTATCTGTTGCACTTTCTGTACTGATAATTACCGTCCCGTTTGGCGGCAGGGGTTCCGCAGGATCTATTGAAATGTCTACTTCTGTTACATTTCCAGTTAAAGTGTCCTTTGTAAGAGGTTGAGCCGACACCTGAATAGTACTTAGTATTAATAATCCTAGTCCTGCCCCAAAAACAAATTCTAAAGATGTTATCTTCACATAGTTATGATGGTTTTGCATGATTTAATACTCTTTCTAAATGAAAAGTTTTTTTCACATAGTTCTGATGCGCATTCAAATAAGTCTCATCCTTAATCTAGGATATGCGGTTTTTGCGCGCAAAAAATCAAATTATTTCGTTCGTTGATCTAAGGGGATTTAACGAACAATTCCTCCATTTGGTTGTACGTCCGTAAGACCTGCATTCCTTTTGGAGTAGTTTTGAATGCCCTCTCGCCTTCAATATATTCAATCAAGTCGCACTGAAGTAGTTGCAACAAATATTCCGTTAGGATGTTGTACGACAAATACGTCTTGTACTGAATCTCTGTCCTTCTCACCTTGTTCCCATTGGTTACTTCAAGAATAGATGAAATTATTTCTGATCTGGATCTATGTTTGAGTTGCCGAGGCATCTCTTATTCTGTTTTATTAGTGAAGACATCTATACTTATTTATGACTAACATAACTACTAGAAGAATCATGTACAATTAGCATCTAAGGACCAACTTCAAGGTTTGAACTAATTCTCCATCACATAACTATCGCCGATAAATCTAACATAGACGAAGTCTGACGTGACAATAGGAGGGGTATGTATATCTGCAAGTTGACTCCAAACCAGACACATGTTATTGTTGGCAAAGATTGTATGCAAGGTCCTGAAACCAAGATCTGTGTCTAACTTCTACCGCATATCCAAAACCTTCATCAAGATAAGGAAGGACATTTCTGAGGGCATCTAGGGCCTTCAACACTATTGACATACATGACTTACATGATAGTCTGTTCCGGGTTCCAACAGAATTTACACGGTTGTGCCAACTTGGCTGGGAACAACTATTTGCATTAGAACTATCAAAGGAACTTAAAATAAATCCCGATAGTATTAGAAGAGACGAATTCCTATACGACAAGGCAAGAGAAAACCTAACACTGTAATTCGAGGAAATCTTTTCGCACGTGCAAAATCCATCTTCCTTAGTTGCCAACCTAAACGGATTTGTGTTTTACGTAGAAAAAGAGAAAGTTTGTGCGCAGTGGTTTGTCTATTGTTTACTGTAATCCCACGTTGAGAAATACTTAGGACTAATCTCCAATACGACTGATTCACCCTTTTTCAGTTCATCTCGAAGTGCAAGTGCCTTCGGGTCTTCTAAATTTCCCGAATATCTGACCATAATCTTTTCCCAGATAACAATGTTAAAATCCACATCTTCTTATATTCTTGCACTTCCCTTTCCGCGTACTCCTTTATAGGGCGGATTCGGATCGTCGATACAAAAATAAACCATCTCATTCTTTCTGGGATTATGGGTTTTCTTCGACTCTCTTCCTGTTAGGACGTAGAACCTGTTATTTGAATAATCGTAGACGCCGAATCAAGAACCATTAGACCAATTCTAAATCATGATAGTATTAAATCCATTATTGTAGAATAATAAATATTGTCTATCAAAAGAAGAATTGCTGTTGCCGTTGCCTCAGTTGCAGTAAATTATTTTATGAAGAGGTACATTCTGAAAAAAGACAAGAAGAGGAGCGTTAGTTCTAGACTATAGGCTGTATAGGGTTACTAGAGGCCAGCATCCGCTACACTCCCCCAGTTCTCTTCGTGATCCATTGATTATATCGTAAATTGACTATTGCGTTACAATGCATAAACACAAACTCATTGAACTACAAAAGATTGTCGAAGAGAAAATTGGTTCGCTTAAAGAGGAAGTTGAGATAGCGACAAACGTGGAGCTAAACCAGCTATACATAGATGATGGGCGTGATGAGGTAGAATTCTTACAGTGGGTCATAAGAATTATCCAACCTATCTTAATTCGAGATCACGACGAGCGACAACAACCTGGAACAACAAAAAAGCGATTAGAGATAGCAGATTGTGTCGAGTTCGAAAACACGCTCCAGGAAAGAGTTCAGGAGCTAAATTTGAAGTTAAAAGAGTGCAATAATTTACGAGAGTCAGACATTTTGATTAATGAAATAGATACACTCGAATGTACATTGGGTCATCTGTCTGATTTAAAATATGGCGATAGAGTACGCGCTATAGAGATAGCAGAAGCCAATAATAACTACCAGCATGCAAATCGGCAAAGAAAGCAGATAATTAAGATGCAGGACACAGAATCAGAAATTAGTTCTCAATGCTCGTATACAAAATTAAGATTGACGTCTTAGTCAGACGGACATCTTATGATAAGCCCTATGGGATAGGAATAATTAATGTCCTCGCTCTAAACACATTTCAATGTAAGAAATGCGGATATGAATATCAATCAAAGGTGTTACAAACCCCCGATGAAGAGACTCTCGTATCCGAGCCCCATGAAGATATAGTGGAGAACTGTCAGAAATGCAACCAGATTCCAAGCCCATAGCGGAATAGGCACTGACGATGCACAATGCACTGCATATAAACGCGATTATTTGGTTGGTTGGAATGCTGCCGTTGTTTCAATCACAGGCTACAAATTGCAGCTGCATTTTCTCTCTAGTTAATTATCGAAAAAATATAACATAAATCTGAATTAACCAAGATAAGATTTGTAGCCAAATAGCGTCTTTGAAGAAGAAATTGATTAACATGCAACATGTCAGATTCAACGCACTAGCAATGATTTTAGTGCTTTCCACGGTTATGCTAGTTACAATTGATGAAAGCCAAGGTTCTGTGTTTGCTCAGAATAGTACCTCTACAATGAATAGTGTGCCTATTATGCCAGCTTCCGAAACTTCCGGCAATGATGATGATGATGATGATGATGATGAAGCAACCAATCCACCTAATTCGGATGAAGATGGTAATGGAGGTGACGATGATCCACAAGGCAGCTCATCAAATGACGGGGTTACAGAAGAAAATTCGACCGAAGAAGCCGCCTCGAACGATGATAACGATGGGCAGAGCCCAAGCGAAGAAGAGAATGAGTCAACTCTAAACCAAGAACCAGCCGATGACGACTCTACTAGCACCTCAGATTCTGACGATGGTAACAGTGATGCAATTGAAGATGACGACTCAGAAGGTCAGTCATCCAGTGAATCACAAGCCGACGAAGAAACTGGTACCGGAGAGCAAGATGATAATACCATAGACGAAAACCAAGCTGAAACATCAAATGGTGATGAAGACGGACAAGACACACCATCCAGCAATGTACAGGACGCAGATTCAACTGATGGACATGAAGAAAATGAGGGGCAGAATGTTGATACCAGTGAAGACCTAGTGGGAACGTCAGAATCCAGTGATAAAGGTGAAGTACAGAGTCCGAGTAACGAACAAGATGATGAGTCATTAACAACCACTGGAGATACGCTTGAGACTTCAAGTTCAAATGATGATAATGAAGAAGTAGGCGGACAAGTGTCACCCGACACATCGTATTCGAATGATGGTAACGATGGGAAGAGCACAATTGGTGAAGAAGATGACGAGGCAATAGTAGAAGTCATAGTGAAGAAAGTTGTCGAAACACTATCTGCTTCTGGAATATTGGGTTCGGAACACTGATACTCAAACCCGCTCTATTTTCTTCTCAAGATCTAAATGATCATATTCATAATCAAACATATGCTTGCTTCGACCAATAAGAACTGAGTAAACGGCCATCCACGGAAGATAGCACATGGCCTGCCCAAACGAAAGAATGAATCGGATACTAAGAATGATTGAAGCGAAATAGAATGGATGCTGCATTTCATGTAGGCAACGTATAACGAATGAACATATCATGGTAAGCAGAGGGTGACCAAGAAGTTATTATCACAAAGATTGCGCTAAAAAGCATCATATAATATAGTCTACCATTTAGGCCGAATTTCACTATAAAATAACAACTAGTATCAGTCGGTAACCCTGTCCCCCTGATTCTAGATAAGAAAAGATATCATGATCGTGCTAATCAAGTTGTATCTATATTATTCGACAATCTGAATGATTGCTAGAGATTCAGTCTACACAAATCCCTGGAACTGCGACCTTTTTGAATAGATGAGGAGATACTACTGTACTCGCAGGGTAATCTGATAGCTTGGCCTGGAATTGAGGATTATTTAGGGCCCGCTTAAACTAGGACGTGGACCCCCAGACGGCATAATTAATGAATGTACAGCTTTCAGCAACACTGCGATGAAGTTGGGTTGATAAGAATCCAGGTTGCTGTTTCATGATTTCAGCGTCTGAAGCCAGGCCTTTAGAAATTGATTAACGTCCTCCGGATCTAGGTTGATTTTATTTATCAGAATAACGGGGCCAATATTTTCCGCCAATTGTTTATCAAGAGTTATTGTTTCGTCCATTTCTACAATTTTTACCATAGTCCAGTTCGTGCTGAGTTGGTATTCAGTTTTTGTTGATATATTAGATAATCTGCGATTTCCACAACATGTCCAACAGCCCAGTCAGGCATCCAATCGATTGCTATCTTGAACTCAATATGAATGGTGAAATCTGCTCCACTAGATAATCCTATCTAACAATTAATGTTAGTAGACTGAATGGTGGTTGAGTGCTATCTAGGCTAAATATCCTGAACATATTGAATGATCTAATTAATATTTATGACATTTTGTAAAGTTATTACTATGGAAAATTCCCTACCTCAATGTAACCAATGTAGTTCCCCTGTTACCGATTCTATAGAAATAGAAAATCTTGGAAGAGTAAAATTGGGTAAATATATCGATGGTTCATGGACATGCAATGATTGTATGACAGAAGAGAAACTTTCTACCGCCTCATTAAACCACGATGACAGTAATAGCGTGCATCATGAACATATGGGAGTTGCAAACAAATCTGATGTATCTCCTAATACTCCAAAGGCATATGAAGTCAATCAATTACTATAACAAACAGACTCTCATAGAGGAGTATAATTCTAAATTGGTAATAGCTGAATTGTTGTTTGATATCTCCATCGATCGGTGTTAATGCCGTCAAAAAATCATATTCATGAATTTGCTATCTGAATTCTGTAGCGAAATCCGATCAACCAAGCGATGATATCTAGTGAAACTAATGTCACCTAGATGATAGTACAATTCAATAGTGATAGACAATCGCTATGAGAACGAATCTGCATATTCTCTTTAATCTTCAATCTCGTAGACGTAGTTATTTCCTCTGGATTAATTGCATGATATTCATACATGTGTAGGAATGTCTCATTCACGACTTTCTCTGCAGTGTTTCCATAAATAATGCAATCACAGTCCAGTCCTACATCCTCGCAGCGAATGCAGAATGATCTTATACATTCTTCGAATAATTGGGACATCAGAAATATATAGTAAATTTGCCTATTTTAACTGAGTGATAAATTTTACTAGGAGACTACTGTCGATGAAATTTCAGGTACACACTATTGATACTAATGTTGAATATTTGAAATCAATATCTTGAAGCCAAAGCCAACTTATTGTCCAAAAATGATGCTGATAAGGTAATTGATAATGATATCTTAAGCAATCTCAGCACAAATCCCGGGACTTTATTCTCACCAGTAATAGCCGTTTCTTAATTATTAGCGCTCCCGATCCTTTGTTCTTTTAGTTAGTAACCTATTATTATAGATAAGCTTTCTATTTGTTTAGAACGGTAGACATCGCATTACACACTTCATGAATCTTGTGGATACAAGATCAGAAGTTAATTTCTATTCTAAATGAACGCCAATTGAACGGTAGCTGAACGATGGCTGAACGCCAATTGAACGGTAGCTGAACGATGATAAGGTAAATCTTTCTGAACGTTCTGAACGTTCTGAACGTTCAATATGTTGGCGATGACCGATTTTGAAACTAACACAATAATA
>Ga0075312_1000108_pt1 | contig 11722 bp, 8 predicted proteins | sample MayberryNE_Catta_5_FD_120047 | JGI IMG/M metagenome (GOLD analysis project Ga0075312, IMG submission 120047) | Natural and restored wetland microbial communities from the San Francisco Bay, California, USA, that impact long-term carbon... | ecosystem: Environmental > Terrestrial > Soil > Wetlands... | reverse complement strand
CTACTGTCAACAGTGAGACCAAGCAGAGTAAAATCGTGCACCTAGAAAATGGCACCCGCGTAACTCGGATTATGCGTTGGGACTTGCCCCAGGAATTTCCGATCTACGCCAACATGAAAACCCAGCAGGAGTGATAGGGTAACCGGGTTCTGATCGTTCGTCAGAACGCAGGGGAGGTTCCGGATTTTCCCTAAGTGTCCGATCGCTTGATTCAATCGCCCTCCCAGTGACTGCAGTTCACGTACACCGTTCCAAACATTTGCCGTCCAGGATCGCAGCATCGAAAATATACGACGGCGAAATTCGCGTAAACAACTTGCACACGCCGTCACGCATTTTTCTTATATCCTGCGAGGAATAAGAGCTAGAAGCGGAGTGGTTGGTCGCGCCCGTGTGCATAAAATCTGCAAGCACGGCGTCAATCGTCTCGATGATGTAAATATATTGCACACGCTCCTTGCTGTACTCCTCGCGCATTCGTCGAATCGATCGTAGCCACCCGTTTTCTCACGCTTATCTTTGATGGCATTGACGTTGCGTTGTTGGCGAATGAGGCGACTATCGTGCCAATTCGATCAAGCGGCCGAACTTACAGGAGGAGTACGTGAAACGTTTTAATATTTACACAATCGTTTTCGCCGTGGCCGTTGCGATTCTGTCGGCGTACGCAAGCGCCGAAGCCAAATTTACCATGGCTTACGTTTCTGATTCGCCCAGCTCTTCCGTGCCTTTTTGGGTGGCCAAGGAGGCCGGCCTGTTTAAAAAGCACGGACTGGATATAGATCTGCTCTTCATCAACGGTAGCACGCGCGCGGTTCAGAGCCTGATCGCCGGCGATCTCAATTTTTCCGGCGCCGTCGGGACTTCGGCGATGAATGGCGCGATGGCTGGTGGCGATGTCGTGATCATCAACGGCCTGGTCAACACGTTGCCCTACTATTTGATCGGCAAACCCGAGATCAAATCAGTGGAAGATCTCAAAGGCCGCTCAGCGGCCGCCCACATCCCTGGAACTTCTGCGGATTTTGCTCTGAGGCTGGCGTTAAAAAAAGTCGGCATTCCGTACGAGAACATCAAAGCCGTCATGGTGGGAGGCGCGCCAGCCCGAATTGCCGCCGTCATGAGCGGACAAGTGGATTTCACAGTGGTCACCGAGCCGGGAAAAATCAAAGGCGAAAAAGCCGGTCTCAAGGTCATTATGGATATGGCCAAGCTCGATGTCCCATTTCAATTTACCTGCACCGTGACCACCCAACGAATGATCGCCGAACACCCGAACGCGGTCATGGGTTTGGCCAAGTCGATGGCCGAGGCGGTCCACCATTACAAAAACAACAAAGAGCAGGTCATAAAAATCATGCAGAAGTACACCCGGGGACAAAGCCGGGGCGTGCTGGAGGGAACCTATGCGGCTTATGAAGAGATCTTTGTCGAGGACACCCGGCCCACGATCGAAGGTTTAAAGAACACGCTGCAAATCCAAGCGTCGTGGGACCCCAAGGCTGCCAAGGCCACAGTGGACGACTTTGTTAACCTGCGGTTTGTGAACCAGATGAAGCAGAACGGCTTCCTCGCTCAACTCTATGGCCAGCAGAAAATGAGTGGACGATAGTTTGTCCGCTCGTCGACTCCGAGCCGATTCGATTTGTATCGAAGAGGAGGATTAACAATGAAATACCGAAACCGATTTGTTGCCGCGGCAGTCGCGGCCTTGATGATCGGAGTTTATAGCGGTGGCGCTCTAGCGAACGATTTCTACAAAGACAAGACCATTCGGGTGGCGGTCGGCTACGCCGCGGGAGGCGGCTACGATACTTACGCCCGCGCCGTCGCTCGCCACCTCGGAAAACATATTCCCGGCAATCCTGAATTCGTCGTTGAAAATATGACCGGCGCGGGAAGCCTCATCGCCGCCAATTACACTTACAACAAAGCCGACCGTGACGGTACGTTTCTCGGTGTTTGGAATAGCTCCTTTGTCCTTTTTCAAGCGCTCGGTGACCGGGCTGTACGACTCGACGCTTCGAAGCTCAACTGGATTGGCTCGCCGGTCAAGGGATCGCCGCATTGCAGCATCATGGCTTTTACCGGGATGAAGAATCTGGAGGACGTTCTGAACGCGAAAAAACCCATCAAGATGGGAGCAACGAGAGCGGGATCGACCTATGCCGATTTGCCGAAGATTTTGAATCAGACGATCGGCACCAAATTCGACGTCATCACCGGCTATGAGGGAACCTCCAAAATTCTTCTCGCCATGCAGTCGAGGGAAATCGAGGGCGGTTGCTGGGGTTGGGAGTCGGCACGAGTAACAGGCACAGCGTTGTTGAACGCAAAGGGGGATGACCGGCTTATCCCCTACATCATTCACAGTAGGTGGGAAGATCCTTTGGTTAACGATCTGCCCCTTATTCCTGAAGTCATCAAAAAGAGGGCGGATAAAGACGGTCAGGCTGTCTATGCCGCGTGGGGCGGGCAATACGAATTTCAGCGCCCGTTCGTGGCGCCTCCCGGAGTGCCCAAAGATCGCGTGGAGACTCTGCGCAAGGCCTTTGCCGCTACTTTTAAAGATAAGGAGTTTCTCGCCGAGGCGAAAAAGTCGAAGCTTCAACTCCATTACGTGCCCGCGGACGAGATTGAGCAACACGTGAAGAGCATCCTGGATATTACACCGAAGGCGAAAGAGGACCTCCAATTTCTCATCCGCAGGCAAAAACAAAACTAGCTGATGCCCCCCTCCTTCGTCCTGCCCCGCACGGCGCGGGGAGGTCGAAGGAGGGGGGACTAAAAACAGTCATCGAAAACTTTTTTTGGATCTGGGAAACCTTTCAGCCGTAATCGTGCAAAGGAGACATTTATGAAAATGCAAAAGCGACTCGGCGGGTTGGCTCTTTCAATCCTAATTATAGTTTGTCTGAGCCTGCTTCCTCGTCCCGCCGCGGCCGCAAGCGAAACCATCGACGAGCTTTATAAGAAGGCTTTGAAGGAAGACGGAGTGGTCAACTGTTACTGTTCACTGGCGCAGATTAACGCGCAAAAGATCTTCCCGATGTTCGAAAAGCGCTTCCCGGGCATCAAGATCAACCACGTCGATGCCACGTCGGATAAGCTCGCCGTGCGCGCAATCACCGAGGCGCGCGGCGGCAGGGTGATCGCCGATGTTTTTGAATTCGGGCTGGAAAACATCACCCAATTGCACGATCAGAAGCTGCTATTGGATAAACCCCTGCCGGAAGCCGCGGCTTATCCGGATAACTTGAAAGGCTCCTGGTGGACGGCGAACAATCTGATCTTTTTTGTCGGCGCCTGGAATACCCAAAACGTCAAGGAAGGAGAAACGCCGGATTCGTTCGACGATTTTGCCGACCCGCGCTGGAAAGGCCGGCTGATCGCGGAGCCCCGCGACGCGGAGTTGGTGATCGGCTTGATGCACAAGCATAAGAGCCTGGAGAAAGCCACAGCGATTCTAAAAAAGATCGCGGCCAACAAGCCGGAGTTTCACAAAGGACATTCCGACCTGGCGGAGTTTCTGGTCGCGGGGCAGGCGGCCGCGTGCTTCACCTGTTACTCACATCATTATCCGCCGCGGATCAAAAAGGGCGCACCGCTTGGTTATTTTCTCAGCGAAGGGATCGGCGGAATCATCGCAGTTGCCGTTTCAAAAGACGCGCCCCATCCGAACACAGCGTTGCTTTATGCCCGCTGGGCGGAGTCGGAGGAAGGCCAACAGGCATTTGCCAAAGGCGGCCGAACCCCGGCGCACCCGAAAATAGAGCCGATGCTGCCGGTCCGGCCGAAGAAGATTTATGCCGTCGGCGTGGACGACATCAAGCAGTTCAAGAAATACGAAAAGATCTGGAAAGAGATCTTTAACTTGAGGTGAGTAGCAGAAAGAGCAAACTAAAAAAACAGACGAGAGGATTTTGCCAAGGACACACACACCGGGGTTCTTGGCCGAAGCGAAAAAATCGCCGCTCGATATCGAGTCGTTTCCGGTAAAGAAGTCGACAGACGGGTCAAACAGATCTTTTCCATACGCCTCAAAGGAAAGAGAGCCTCGCTTTTATAGTATGCAGACAAAATGAGGAGGTCGACATGAGAAAGCCAGTTTACGGCAGCGTATTCTCGCTGGGTTTCTTTTTTCTGGCGATAACCTGGAGTTCAGCGGTAGCCGATGACTTTTTCAAGGGGAAGACGATTCGTGTCGTCGTCGGTAACGCAGCGGGTGGCGGTTACGACACCTACTCTCGAACGGTTGCGCGCCATATGGGAAAACATATTCCCGGCAATCCCGAGTTCGTCGTCGAGAACATGACCGGAGCGGGAGGTCTCATTGCGGCGAATTACACTTACAATAAAGCCGAGCGCGACGGCACCTTCATAGGAAATTGGAATAGCGCTTACGTTCTCTATCAAGCCCTCGGCGACCGCGCAGTCCGGCTTGATGCAAAACAACTCAGCTGGATCGGCGCTCCGGTCAAGGGATCGCCCCATTGTAGCGTGATGGGATTTACCGGGATCGAGAATTTCGAAGAGATCTTAAAATCCGGTCGTCCGCTGAAGATGGGCGCCACCCGAGCCGGATCTACCTACGCCGATTTGCCGAAGATTTTTAATCAAACGATCGGCACTAAGTTCGAGGTCATCACAGGTTACGAGGGGACCTCTAAGATCTTGCTCGCCATGCAGTCAAAGGAGCTAGACGGCGGCTGCTGGGGCTGGGAGTCTGCCAGAGCGACAGCCAGGGCTATGCTCCAAGCGAAGGGCGATGATCGTCTCATCCCGATTATCATTCACAGAAAGTGGGAAGACCCGCTAGTGAAAGATCTGCCGCTGATTCCTGAAGTCATCAAAGCAAAGGCGGATAAAGACGGCCAGGCGGTCTACGGCGCTTGGGGCGCGCAGTATGAATTTCAGCGGCCGTTCGTGGCGCCTCCGGGAGTGCCTAAAGATCGTCTGGAGATCTTGCGCAAAGGCTACGCGGCTACTTTCAAAGATCCCGAATTTTTAGCTGAGGCGAAAAAGTCGAAGCTCCATCTCGACTATGTATCGGCGGCGGAAATCAACGGCCATGTAAAAGAAATCTTGGACATCACTCCGAAGGCGAAGGAAGATCTCCAGTTTCTGGTGAGGAAGCGAAAAACTAACTGACGCAGGAAAACTAAACAGGGCCCCACCGAAGGATAAACTCCATCCGGAGCCCTGTGGCGCTTTCGCGGCATGACGGACTTTTTATGTACGGGACCGTTAAATCAGGAGGTTAATATGAAACGGCCAATTGTTTTCGCCGCGGTTAGTGTGAGCTTAGGTCTTTTGCTCATGACCTCGAACCAAGCCCTGGCAAATGACTTCTATCAGGGAAAGACGATTCGTTTCATTGTCGGTTTTTCGGCGGGGGGCGGGTACGACACGTACACTCGAACGATTGCGAGACACATCCCTAAGCACATCCCGGGAAACCCGTCGACCACGGTCGAAAACATGACGGGCGCCGGCAGTACCCTTGCCGCGAATCACATGTACAACAAAACCGAACCCGATGGGCTCACGGTGGGAATTTTTAACTCGCACAACGTGTTCAACGATGCCATGGGTGACCCAAGCGTCAGGATCGACGGCCGAAAGATCGCTTGGATCGGCACCCCGAGTAAAGACTCAGTAGTCTGCGCGGTCATGGGTTTTACCGGCCTGAAGACGTTCGATGATATTCGCAAGTCAAAAAAAGCTATCAAAATGGGAGCGACGCGGGCGGGAAATACGGTTCATCTGCCGATGATGCTCAACAAATGGGCGGAAACCAGCTTTGCAATCATCCCGGGCTACGAAGGCACATCGAGAATTCGACTTGCCATGCGATCAAAAGAGGTCGACGGCGCTTGCTGGACGTGGGAATCGATGAGGACTACAGCCAGGGCCATGCTGGATGCAAATGGAGACGACGAGCTCATACCAATTATCATCCAAAGAAATTGGGATGAGCCCGAGGTCAAAGATATCGCGACTTTTCCCGGGGTCATCAAAAATAAGGACAACCGGATTGCTTACAATGCGTGGAACGCAGCGAACGAGTTTGCCCGTCCGTTTTCGCTTCCTCCGGGAACATCCAAGGAACGGTTGGCAATCTTGCGCCGAGCTTTTGCCGCCACCATGAAGGATACCGCGTTCATTGCCGACGCCGAAAAAGCCAAGCTCGATCTCAACTACGTCTCTGGAGAAGAAATCGAAAAGTATGTGGATGAGATCTATTCCATGCCCGCTCGCGTCAAGGAGAATCTGCAGTTCCTGATGAGAAAGACCGGCAAGAACTAAGCGCCGGGGCAATGGAGCATGAAAGAGAGAGCTCCGTTTAGAGATCTGATATCCGGCATCCGGCTTTTGTGACATCTAATCAATAGCGGAGATCGTATGCTCGAGTATCTGGAAGCCTTTCAGACCGGCTTGATGAACATTCTGCCATTCAGCGCGCAGGGCCAGCAGTCCTTTCTTTTCATGCTCGCCGGCATCTTTATCGGTTTTTGGGTCGGCATCCTCCCCGGACTTGGTGGGGCGACCACCCTGGCCCTGATGCTGCCTTTTATTTACACCATGGATCCGACCACGGCGTTTGCCTTTCTGCTCGGGGCCAATGCGGTCACCAGCACGACCGGCGATATCACTTCGATTCTCTTTGGGGTTCCCGGCGAAGGAATCACTGCAGCCACCGTTGTCGATGGTCATCCCATGGCCAAGAACGGCGAAGCCGGGCGGGCCTTGGGCGCTGGTTTGATGAGTTCTCTGGTGGGATCGATCTTTGGCGCGATCGCCTTGGCTCTCGCTCTAGCGGTGGTCCGGCCGCTGGTTCTTTCCATCGGCTCGGCGGAGTTCTTCATGCTAGCTCTCCTGGGCATCACCTTTCTTTCCTCTCTTAGCGGCGGCAATCTTATTAAAGGGTTGATCGGCGGCGGCTTGGGGTTGAGTCTCGCGATGGTCGGACTTGATCCGATAGAAAGCATCCCGCGCTTCACCTTGGAACCGGTCCTCGGAGAAGCCAACGCGCTGTTTCTATGGGACGGAGTCGCTCTGGTTGCCGTTACGGTCGGGTTGTTCGCCATCCCGGAAATAATCGATCTCGGGGTTCAACGAACGAGCATCGCCCGCGCGGCGATAAACAAAGTAGGGGGGGTGATGGAGGGCGTTAAAGATACTTTTCGCCATTGGAAGCTGGTGATGCGGTGTAGCGCGCTGGGTGCCTATGTCGGCGTGCTTCCAGGAGTAGGCGGGGGAACGGCTCAATGGGTAGCTTACGCCCATGCGGTGCAGAGCTCGCCTGATAAAGAGCGTTTCGGCAAGGGCGCCGTCGAGGGTGTGCTTGGCCCTGGGGCGGCGAACAACTCGACCCGCGGCGGCGATCTCGTCACTACGGTTGCTTTTGGCATCCCGAGTAGCGTCTCTACAGCGATTCTCCTGGGCGCGTTCATTATTCAAGGCATCGTGCCCGGTCCGGATCTATTGAATCCGGCCAAACATCTTACACTTACAGCTTCTTTTGTCTGGATCCTGATCGTTGCCAACATCATCACCGTGGCTATCTGTTTTCTTTTTCTTAACCAGTTGGCGAAGATCACATTTGTCAAGGGAACGTTGCTCATTCCATTTCTGCTGCTGTTGGTTTTTCTCGGTGGGTTCGCGGTCAAGAACAGCCTCGGCGACATGATCGTGGTCCTGCTCTTCGGAGCGCTGGGTCTGTTTATGGTGAAGTTTGATTGGCCGCGGCCGCCGCTGCTCCTGGGATTGGTTCTGGGCGGCATCGCCGAGACGAATCTTTTTATTGCGACGAGGATCTACGGCGCAAGCTGGATTACGCATCCGGGCGTCCTTATCATCGCCCTGCTTATCCTGCTCGGCTTGCTCTATCCTCTGTATGAAAATTGGAAAAAACGCCGGCGCAGCATCGAAGTCCGGTCAACAACCGAACCCGCGCCGCCTCAGCTCGTAGAGCCGGTCCCGATGAAAAGCCGCATCGGCCATGGTCTCTTTGCGCTTTTCTTCGTCGCCCTCTTTGCTTTTATCGTGTACCAGGCAAAATTCGGCTTCGGTTCCTGGGAGCCGCGCGCCGCGCTGTTTCCTCTGGCCATCGGTATCCCGTGCCTGATTCTCGCCATTCTGATCGTCGGTTTCGAGCTATTTCCTTCGAAGCGACCGGTTGCGGCTGAAAACGTTTCACCGGCGGAAGCCGCGCACGAGATCGCGCCGTATGAGGCACGCAATCGGACCATTGTTATCGCCAGCTGGATCGTCGGCTTCTTCCTTATCATCTGGTTTTTGGGATTTCCCATCGCGTCGGCGCTCGCGACATTTCTTTATCTTAAATTTAGCGGCGGCGAGCGCTGGGCAACCAGCGTCGCTCTGGCCTTGATCGCCTGGGCTTTTTTCTATGGCATGTTCGATTACGCGCTCAAGCTGCCGTTTCCGGAGGGGCTGTTGATCGATTGGTTGAATATCTAACTGACTGCATCAGAGTTTTAGACAAACCATAGCAGGAAAGAGAACAACAATTCAAAAATAGGAGGAATCATGAAGAAAAACGTTATTGGGCTTCTAGTCGCAATCGGCTTGATTTTGCTAGCTGGGCCGCCTGACACGCGCGCGCAAGATTTCTATAAAGGGAAAACCATTCGCTTTATCGTCGGCTTTGCCGCCGGCGGCGGCTTCGATACTTATTCGCGCATGATCGCGCGGCATATCGGCAAGCATATCCCCGGCAATCCCAATACGATCGTGGAGAACATGACTGGCGCCGGCAGTCTCATCGCCGCGAATTATATTTACAACAAGGCGGATCCCGACGGTCTGACGATCGGAAATTTTATCGGTCCTTTGGTACTGCAAGACGCGGTCGGCAATAAGGCCGCCAAGTTCGACGGCAGAAAATTCGGCTGGCTGGGTGTCCCCACGCCGGATTCCGGCGTCTGCGTGTTGACCAAAGCGAGCGACATCAGCAGCGTAGACGAATGGTTCAAAGCCAAGCAGCCGGTCAAGCTTGGCGGTACGGCTCCCGGCTCCACCACCGATGACGTGCCGAAGCTCATTAAAGCCGCCATCGGCCTGCCCATTCAGATGATCGAAGGTTACAAAGGCACATCGAGAATTCGCGTGGCTGCCGAAGCAGGAGAAATCGATGGAGGGTGCTGGGCCTGGGAATCGATCAAACCCACTTGGAGTAAAGCGCTCGAGTCGGGACAGGTCCAACCGGTATTGCAAACCATGCTCGAATCTCATCCTGAGCTTAAGCACGTTCCTCTGGCGAGCAAGTATGCCAAAACCGACGAAGCGCGTGAGCTGCTCAAGATTATCGACGGGGCCTACGGTGTCGTCGCTCGGCCTTACTCGGTGCCTCCCGGGATGCCCAAAGAGCGTTTGGCGATGCTGCAAAAAGCGTTTATGGAGACTACCAAGGATCCCGAACTCTTAGCCGAAGCTAAAAAGGCCAAGTTAGAATTCAAACCCGTCGATGGCGCGACGATCGCCAAGACCTTTGCCGGTTTTTACACTCTCAAGGACGCCACTAAAGCGAAACTGAAAGAAATCGTTCTACCTGGAAAACAATCGACAGCGAAAAAATAGCTGTCAACCAGCTAATAAGCTGATCGTCGTTAGGATTATGTAGGGGCAGGTTTGAAACCTGCCCCTACATAACATTGGCCCAATAGAATGGAAATTATCACCGCTGAGACGCCGAGTACGCCGAGATCCAAATGGTAAATAAACTCTCGGCGTAATCTCGCGCGCCTCTACGGTGAACATCCCCTATTCTTCCGTGCTGCTTTCTGTGCCAAACCTAGGTTAAAGCCCGCTTATGCTGCTCGAGATGCTTCAGGCCTTCGTCGACGGGCTTTTCATGGTGCTTTCCTGGAACAGCATCAGTTTGATGCTCGTCGGAATCGCAGTCGGTTTTGCCGTGGGTATCCTGCCCGGGCTCGGCGGACCGGTAACCCTGGCCCTCATGCTCCCTTTCGTTTTCACGATGGAGGGTATTGAGGCGTTCGCTTTTCTGCTCGGGATGTCGGCGGTCACGGCGACCACCGGCGACATCACGTCGATCCTTTTCGGGGTTCCGGGCGAAGCCATCACCGCCTCTACAATTGTCGATGGTCACCCTATGGCAAAAAAAGGCGAGGCCGGGCGCGCCCTGGGCGCTGCTTTGATGAGCTCGCTCATCGGCGCTCTCTTCGGCGCTTTCTGCCTGGCGCTCGCAATACCGATCGTTCGTCCGCTCGTGCTGTCGGTCACTTCGCCAGAATTTTTTATGCTCACTTTGCTCGGCGTCACCTTTCTTGCCACCTTGAGCGGTGACGCTGTAGTCAAGGGCCTCGCCGCCGCTGCCATCGGGCTACAGCTTGCGACGGTTGGACTCGACCCAATCTCGGGGATCGAACGATTTACTTTTGGAACTCTCTACCTGTGGGACGGCGTCCGTCTGGTTCCGGCGACTCTCGGGCTCTTCGCCATTCCGGAGCTCATCGATCTGGGAGTCAAGGGAACCAGTATTGCCGAAACGAAGATCGGCAAACTAGGCGGCGTGCTTCAGGGAGTCAAAGATACGTTTCGCCACTGGAAGCTGGTCCTGCGCTGCAGTGCGATCGGCGCATACATCGGTGTGATTCCCGGCATGGGCGGTGCCGTTTCTCAGTGGGTCGCCTATGCGCACGCGGTGCAAACCTCTCCGAAAAAAGAACGTTTTGGCAAAGGCGCCGTTGAAGGAGTCTTGGGTCCGGGCGCAGCGAACAATTCTACTCTCGGCGGCGCCTTGGTGCCGACCCTCGCCTTCGGCGTTCCCGGCAGTGTATCGACGGCAATCCTGCTCGGCGCCTTTATCATCCAGGGGCTGGTCCCAGGCCCTCCAATGCTGCAGCCTGAAAGCCAAGGCGGGAGTCTTCCCCTCACCTTTTCCTTTGTGTGGATCCTTGTCCTGTCAAACCTCTTCACCGTGTGTATCTGTTTCGTGTTCCTTAACCAGCTCGCCAAGATTACCCAGGTCAGAGGGAGCCTGGTCATTCCCTTTATCCTTCTGTTGATTTATCTCGGCGGCTTCGCTGAAAACAATGCCTTCCAGGATCTTTTGGTAGTTCTGTTTTTTGGCGCGCTCGGTTGGGTCATGGTGGAGATCGACTGGCCGAGACCGCCCCTGCTTTTGGGTCTAGTGTTGGGGCCGCTCGCAGAAAACAATCTGTTTCTCGCCACCGACAACTACGGCTCGGCTTGGCTCTGGTTCCCCAGCGTTCTTTTCCTGTTTGCGGTCATTCTTGCAGGCACGTTATATCCGCTGGTCAAAGCATGGCACGGAAGCAGCAACAAGGCCTGGCCAATACCGGAAGGACCCGTACGCGAAGTAAAGGAACAACCTCCAATCTCATTGTGGGTACCGGTTTTCACCTTGATCGTCGTCGGGTTCTTCGCCTGGACTTTGTGGGAAGCGCGCGAATGGTGGTTTCGCGCGCGTCTATTCCCATGGGCGATCGGCTTTGCGGGGCTGGCGCTCGCGCTGCTGCAGTTCATCTACGACGGCGCGGCTCTAGCGAAATCTATGCGCGCAGGCAGAGAAGTAAAGAGCGATGAAGAGTCCGCTGTGGCGCAACAACGAACTGTCAAGATGGTGGCTTGGATTCTTGGCTTTTTCGCCGCCATATGGTTGCTCGGTTTTTCCGTTGCCGTTCCGCTCACGATACTTGTTTACCTCAAGGGG
>Ga0075312_1000099_pt1 | contig 12334 bp, 10 predicted proteins | sample MayberryNE_Catta_5_FD_120047 | JGI IMG/M metagenome (GOLD analysis project Ga0075312, IMG submission 120047) | Natural and restored wetland microbial communities from the San Francisco Bay, California, USA, that impact long-term carbon... | ecosystem: Environmental > Terrestrial > Soil >... | reverse complement strand
GGAGTAACCCCTATGCCACCGGACAGAAATACAACACATTTCGAATTGTCACCTTCAGGAAGGACAAAGCTTCCTACTGGTGCTGTAATCTTTATTGGAGTTCCAATTTCTAGATTTGCGAGCGTCTTTTTGAACGGTGTATCCCTTATCCTTGTACTAATCAAGATGAATTCCTGCTCTGTCGGAGAAGAAGCGATCGTAAAGGACCGCACAGGTCCCTCTACATCCTCCTTAGTACCAAGATCCATAGCGGCATACTGCCCGGCTTTGTAATCCAAGTAATGATTCTCCTGCTCGACATCTCCGAGACCAAGTTTGAAAGACATCATATCAGTGCCCGGATGTGACGTTACCTCTAACAATTTCAATTGAAACTTAGACGGTCTAATAGACACGATTAAATCATCTAATATTGTCGTTATGTGGTCTTAATAATTTTGTCCTAGGTCATATCAGTCATGCACACACCTCAAATCTACAATAATTCTCATTTGTTTGTCCGTTAATGAAATCATAATGGTAATGCTAAACTTCTACATAGACAGAGTCATTTTCTACCGTAATCTTGTATGATCCTAGCGGTTCTAGCTTCTGCGGAAACCAATTCAAATTGCCTGTTGTAACATCCCATTTCGAGCCATGCCATGGACATGTCAGCTCGCCACCATTAAGCTCTCCCTCATGAAGTTCTGCTCCTTGATGAGGGCAGGTATTGTTTGTAGCATAATACTTTCCTTGAACATTTGCTACCAAAATATCTTTCTCGCCAACTACAACATGTGTCATTTTTCCCTCAGGTATTTCAGAAACATTTCCTACGTTAATTTTTGCCATACCCTTGGTCTACTTTGTACCACTTGTACATATAACTTTCTTACTAATTCACTAGCAAACATCATGTATCGCCACCAGACGTAGAAGTATTTATGTGAAACATGGTGCGTCGGATCAAATAAGCGGGCATGATCACTAGTAAAAGTATAACAAAGGATATGATCATGTAAATACCTGCGTTATGATGGCTGCTTATAGAATATACTCTATAAATCTGACTATCCGAAATAGCAAGGATTAACCCACTAAAGCCCATCATCCCTATTAATGAAAATATTAGAAACAAGTTAAATGATTCTCCAAGTAGCCTTATTGTCACAAACACGCCTGCTCCAACCATAATGAATGAAATGTGTTGCATAACATGGACATTCTCGTGAGTGGAAGCATAGTCAAAAATTTGAGGTATGTGCCATATGAATATGAGAAAACCGACGATAACTATCCAGCTCCATGGATACGTGTTTAATCGGAAGATTGTTCGCAGAATTGCTTTCCAATATTGGATTGCATTCATGGTTGCTCTGGAAGAAGGGTACAAGATTCCCGATTTAGTCCTGCTCAAAGATTTCTTTTCGATGCTTATCATGAATCTCAAAATGCGCTCGGCGACAAATACTGACAGGGCACCAATAGAAAAGAATAGCATATGTTCTATAACCATGTGATTGCCCAGATCTCTTTCCAGTTGTACGAGTACTATTTCATTTAGTGATAATACGACAAGTAGTATGAAAACAGCCATAACTATGAAATCATAAAAATGGAACACCTCCATCTATCTAGTCCGAATGTAATTCATCTCCTTTGTAATATATAGTACGTTATGTTCCGTCAATCAACAAAGAAATTATTGAATTTCTCTACTCTGTCTGATTACGATTTTTTTATAACTTTTATAGATGAATATTGCGAGATGTTTCGGACGGGAAAATTATCTAATTATTTAGAGATAAAATATAATAAGCAAGATTAATACGTGATACCAGTTGGATGCATCAGAGCTCGTAGAAGCTGCAAAAAAAGTACTAGATTGCAATTGGACTGGTAAATTTACGATACCCTCCGCAACGTTATATCCTCATCAATGGAGTTGGGATTCATGTTTTATTGCAATTGGGAACTCATACTTTGATACGGATAGGTCAATGAAGGAACTCGAGTATCTATTTGATGCTCAATGGAAGAATGGGATGATCCCCCACATAGTATTTAACGAGAAGGAAAAAACTTACTTCCCTACTGCTGAATATTATGAGATTACGCGTTCTCCTAATGCCCCCCAGCATATTGGGACATCCGGAATGACACAGCCCCCTGTGCATGCACTTGCATGTTTCTATATTCATTACAATAGTAAAGATCAAACAAAAAGCAAAGATTTCCTGGCAAAAGTCTATCCAAATCTCTTGAAATTCCACAGGTACCTTATGACTGAACGTGATCCGGAAAAGTCAGGCTTGGTGACGATTTTTCATCCATGGGAATCGGGCCGTGATGATTCTCCTATTTGGGATGACGCATTAGCAAGAGTTAGCATAACCAAGCTTTCAAAATTCGAAAGGTTGGATGTCATCGCTGTAGGCGGAGCAATAGATACCATCCCTTCAAATGAGGAGTATAATAAATTCATCTTTCTTATTGATTTGATGAAAATGTATAATTATGATGAGAGAGAGATGTACGAAAAATTCCCTTTCAAGATCAAGGATGTTTCATTCAGTAGCATGTTATACGTTACAAACAAGATTCTGCTACATATTGCAGATATATTAGGAGAAGACTCACGAGAGATATCAGAATGGATATCGAGGACAGAACAGAATTTTTACAAGTACTTTTCTATTCCGTTAAACGGAAAATCTAATGTGTCTGATGGTCTCTTTTATGACTATGATCTTGTAATTGGTGATCGTATAGTCAAAAGAACTGTTTCGTCTCTTTCACCTATCTATACAGGGCTAATATCAAATCAGGATGCTGAGGCAATAGTGAAATGGATAAGTAACGCTGATTTTTGCGCTGAGTATGATACCATAGCAAGCGCAGATGAAAAGGAATCATACTTCAAACCTGTGACTTATTGGAGAGGGCCGATTTGGATTAACACAAACTGGGCCCTAAGACTAGGCCTATTGCGATATGGATATATTGATAGGGCAGAACGTATACGGCAGGGGGTATACAGGCTTGTGGAGGATCAGGGATTTAGAGAGTACTATGACCCTACCACTGGAACAGGCCTCGGTGGCAAGAACTTTTCATGGACGGCAGCTCTTCTAATAGACATGATAATGATGAAAAGCAATCCTTTCTTAAAACAATAGCTTTCTTTGGCAGTGGAATAAAGGAAGGATAGAACAAGAGAATGCATGATGTGTTTTTTTCAAGGAACTACCACTAACAAGAGTGAAACGTTTTACAGCACCTATCATATGATCTAGCACAGTAATATATGATTTTAAGAAAATTGTTGCAACTTGATATGCTATTGTGTTTACTGTTATTAAGTTAGATTCCATAAGTAGTATGCAAATGGTAGCAGATGGCAGGCTGTTATTGATCATGTTCTGCCTGGCGTATATTAATGAATCAATTTGATTTTTTTAATATCTATTGATTGCAAGGAGCAAATTTTAGTGCAATAGGCACGTTGTATCTATATGTGTATATAAGATCGGTCTTCACGAAACTCTTTTAAGAATGAGCATTGGTAGGAAAAAAGTGATAGTCAATGGCGTGTGAAAAGGGACATAGCCACTCTTGCATAGAGGTATCACTGTTATGATAGATGTTCAACTTGCAGGAGATTTGGGATTTGGGATATCATGGCTACGGATGGTTTTGACTGTATCGATACTTCTTGCAGCTGGCTTCTTCATATATGTCATACTTTCTACCAGATCCAAGCACGCCCTATTGGCAGGCTTTGATAAGGCAAAATATGAACTAAATAAATATCACGCCGAAAAATACTGGGCTATTTTTGTGGGCGGCCTACTCATATGGTTGTGGTTTCTGGGTTATCCATGGATGCCGCCAGTTGCATCTCATGATGCTATTGAAAATCCGGATGAAGTACATATCATCAAGGTCACTGCGGGCCAATGGTTCTGGCAACTTGAAGATGGAGGATACATGAAGAGTGACAGAGGAAGCGCTCAAGGTTCTCTCAATGTACAAGATGATGGATCTCATGATCCCTTACCTGAAGGTCAATCTCCAGCTCCGGTTAATGTGAAAGCTGGAGAAACTGTTAAATTCATCGCTACTTCTCGTGACGTAAACCACGGTTTTAGTATACTGTCGAGTTCTAAAAGTATGGATTCGCCAATGATGCAGATGCAAGTTGTTCCTGGCTTTAATAATGAATTTTATTTCACATTCCAAGAACCCGGTGTCTATACGATTAGATGTTTGGAATATTGTGGATGGAATCATCCTTATATGATATCCCAGATAACGATCAACGCCGCATAATCACTGGAACACACGGAAAATGGGAGAAACAAATACAGGCGTATTGCATTTAAAGTACGAAAAGGACGAGGGTCCTGCCCCTGAGTATCTTATCTCAAAGGATCTGTCCGATTTAACGCTAATGTTTATAGTGTCTTCTGTGGTGTACTTTCTAGCTGCAGGATCACTTGCTATCCTGATGAGACTTTTACAATCTGGCGTTCCTATCTCGCAAAACCAACAGTCGGTCGGCCTCTTTTATACTGCATTGACTGTTCATGGTCAAGTCATGTTCTTTGGATTTGTTTCTATGCTTACGATTGGAATTAGCTATTATCTTCTAAGCAAATTTGCAAAGAAGCCCCTGTACAGTATGATGTTAGCAACGATTTCCTTTTCCTTATTGAATGCAGGAACAATTTTTCTCTTCGTATCCGGAACTATGTTCTTTGGCGCTGGATGGTACAATCTTATGCCCTTGACATTTCACCCAGGTAACGGAGGGTGGAATTCACTTTCAGCTGTGATATTTTTGATGGCTGACGCAATGATAGGCATTGGGCTTGTAATATTTTGTTTGGTTGTTATTGCAACGGTGTTCAAAGGAAAGATCGCGGCTGGCGTTCAAAAATCAGAACCTGAGGGAAAACAATATGATGATAGTCACAAGAATCAGGTAGACCTCGATGATGGTGGAAGAATAGATCTGCTTCCTATGGTGCAAATTCCAAGTTCGACTAGGTTGGTTTCTGTATTAGGTATAAGCTCATGGTTTCCCAGATACTATAGGAGAGCAGTTCCTGCCGTTTCAGTAGTGGTTGTTGGAGTCTTTGTAAATGCAGCGGCATTGATAACCGGGAGTATTGGGCTTTTTACCCAATTAGGGATTGGATTCTCATATCTACTCAACCCTGATTTCGATCTAAACTGGCTTCTGGCGAAGGATGCATGGTGGTTCTTTGGTCACCCTATAGTATATTTTACTCTTTTTTCATTCTTAGGTGCAGCATATTATTACATTCCCAGATACGCCAAAAAAACAGTGCCTTACGATAAATGGGCATATAGATCTTGGCCATTTTACTTCGTATTCACCGTAATGGTTTTCACTCATCATACCTATATGGATACGCCAAATCCGGCTTGGCTAAAGATGTTAGCCCAGGTAGCTACTTTTGGAGTGATATTTCCTTCAGCCCTCACAATAATGACTATAATGATGTACATTTTTCGATCTAAGATCAAGTGGAATCTGACCTCTCTGTTTTTAATGGCCGGCTTTGTGGGTTGGACAATAGGCGGATTTACCGGCGCAGAAACAGGCTGGTGGGGAACCAACATATATCTACATAACACCCTAAATATAGTAGGTCACATTCACCTTGTTCTTTTGGTGGGTAGCGTTCTATTTGGATTAGGACTAATATATTCGATAGTACCGGATTTAACACGAAATAAATTCGGTGTCAGTCTAGGACGGATCCATTTAATTCTTACTGTAATAGGCGGATTTGGGATTGCCCTCTTATTCACATACTTGGGATTTGCTGGCTTTGTTAGAAGGGAAGCCGTGGTTCCACAAGAATTTAGTTGGGCAATGCCTTGGCTCTTCTTCTTTGCATCCACAGTAGGAATTGGACAGATAATCTTTGCTTATAATCTGTTTCGTACCCTCAAGCATGGACAATGGTTTAAGAGTAACGGCCTGTACTATGCTGCGGCAATTTCTACATCTTTGGCTGGTATCATGCATCTAATCTTGGTTCAATATTTTGTAGGATTCGACTCTTTGACCTCTACCTTCTTTATAGTTTCAGGCCTCGCACAAATATTTTGGTTTATACCTTATGTGAGGAAGTGGGGTAGAATATGGTACACTATTGGAATAGTAGGTACCATTGCGCTTATAGCACTATTTGTCAATTCTCAAGCAAGCGGCGAGGATGGCTTTGACTGGAAGTTCATTTTATTCTATTTGGTTGTTGGAGGAGCACAGCTCTTCTGGATCATTCCCCTGCTTTTAAGCTGGTCTAAGGCAAGATTCTATGCTGGAATAGGTTGTGCGATTTCGATTAGTTTGTTCTGGATAATTACTAACTCTCCGGAATCTGTTGTTGGGGTAGAGGCGCCATACGATGATTTATCGATCTTGATTGAAGGGCTACAGGTGATATTCATTGTCACGAGCGTAATGGTGATATTAAGAGGCGGGAGTTTGTGGCCAAAGAAGAATATCACTGCCGGTAAAGATAGTGACCATGGCAGCTCTAACATGGGCCCACCCTCAAACCAAGAGCTCGACATTTAGTTTCAAGGTATTCAAACTATGGTTAACCATACGAGCATCTAATGCTGAATCTCATGTGAATGAATTTTAGAGTTTAGCACGGCTTAAACAAAACAATACATTTCTTGCTAGGATTGTACTGATGTATTGCGATTGTCGTTGGCTGCGCTTGCAGCAGGAGTGATCTGTAGAATTCCCAGCATCCAAGGATGAAATGTACAATGATACGGAATCTCGTCCGATCCAGTTATCACTGCAGACCCAGATGAACCTGGAGTTATGGTCCCAGTGTCAAACGCCTGACCGGAATCTGATGAATCGATGGATTGACCGGATGTCGCAGTGTGTGCGGCAATATCTTGATTGGTCCAAGTAACTTTGGAATTGCTCGTGATTTTTATATTCCCTGGTTTGTAGTATTCCTTGTCGAGAGAACTCTCTTGTACTGCCGCTCCATTAGGTATTGCAATTGTTGTTGAAGTGCTGATGCCAGTACTAGAATTCGATGGCGCAGGTGGTTGAGAGGTGGTGGGATTCGCCTGCGAGTTTAGGTTTTGATTCTGTGTAGCTAGCATTGTGATATAGACCGATGCAACAGATGCGACAGACAAAGCAATCCCTATCCCAAAGATAGCCTTGGATAACTGTGGATTCAATTTATAATATTCCTTTTTTCTGCACTATAAAAATTTTGACGCTTACTACTACAAGAAGTCTATCCACATGAGAAGGGATAGACTGCACCCGTGTGAAGCAAGTTCCATACCTTCTAGACGTAAAAGTCTATCTAATTGCTACGTTCTGTCGACTAGTAATTCCTAGATTCTAAAATGTAAATTCTGGTTCTATACAGGTCTAATGTTCCTACTCCAAATGTTATCAGGTAATCAATTGAACGTGCATTGCTTAGCTCCGCGTAGCAGAATTGACTTGCTAGTTATTCAATAGCACTATGTTTTGAAAGTGAATTATTATTATCAGCCTTCACCGATCTAACAGAAAGCCAAATTAGCAATTTAGTAATCATGTGCTTATGAATAAAATAAATATAATGAAGGATTCGACAGCATTCTGATGCATCGCTCGCAATTAACCGTGGTGTTGATGGCTATCATGACGTTATCACTACTGTGGGGATCAAGCTTTATCGCGATCAAGATTATCGTTGATGAGGTTCAACCCCTAGCTGCATTTGGAATGCGCTTCTTCATCGCAGGTCTATTGTTAGTATCCGCTCATTATATCTTGATTCATACCATTTGTCGTCGATCCGAAAGAAAAGACTACCAGATTCCTCAGTTCAAAAATAGACAGCTCTGGAAAAGCTGGTTATTATCAGCCCTATTCTTCATCGTGGGAGGACAGGGAATACTCGCAATAGGGGCCCAATACTTGTCTTCAGGAGCTGCGGCTCTAATCAATTCCACAATACCTATTTGGGTAGCAATATTCATGCTGCTATTCCTCGGGAAGAAACCAACCAAATTAAGCATAACTGGCATTACTGCAGGGTTTATAGGACTAATTATTTTGGTTCTTCCAACCTTGGAATCGGAGGGATCCAGTTGGGTTGGTGTCGTTTTACTTATTGTCAGCTCCATTTCATGGGCGATAGGCTCATTATTTTCTAGCCCTATTCGTGATGTGGGTACACCACGAGCAATTCTTTTGCCTACTGGTATGTTTATGACATTGGGTGGTTTGATTTTGTTAGCCATATGGGTAATAACAGGTACAGGAGAAGTATCTCCTCTCAATACCCTCTTCTCGCCAAAGGACAATCTACTGGTATCATTTTTATTCCTTACATTGGTATGTACTGCAATTGGCTATGCGATTTTTTACTGGCTTCTTGGCTCTACTACCCCATCGTTGGCGAATACCTTCGCATATATTGTACCTGTGATCGCAGTATTCTTGGGGTGGGTTATACTTGGCGAATCAATTAGTTCGCAAACCATAATCGCCACAGTTGTGATTTCAGCAGGAGTAGCAATGATGATAATTAGCCCATCGTCCAAAAAAACTAACAATTAAAATATTTCATAGAGGAGAGTATAATGATACATACCGTAATAGGTGCTTTAGGTCAATAAAGTGGGCAATATGAAAAGAATAAGATTAGTATCATCCAACTTAATTGAGAGTATTATTGACAAGTAACATGTTACCAAATGCAGTACAGTACTGTTGCAATTCCGAGATTGATTGCAATTCATTATCACGCATATCGGGACGTTTGTTTGGTTGTTGCTAGTCTACCTATTTATTGCTGATAAAGTAGACGTGCAGATAGTTTTTGTTAATATCAAATGATTCGGGCGTTACCCTTGTTATTTACAAGATCTTTAATCCATTGAAAAAAATTCCAGCTATATCTATATCAGAAATCTTAACAGCACAATCTTATTTTTGTCAGTTAATGAACAGAATATTGAAAACTCGGATAGAGAGTCATGCCACCATCAACATAAAGTGTCGTACCAGTAATATAACTTGCTTTGTCTGAAGCCAGAAACTCTACTGCATTTGCCACTTCTTCTGCCCTACCGATCCTTCCCATCGGTATTTGCATCAATGTTTTATGCCGTGCAACTTCATTTTCATCAAGCAGGATGTTCATTGGAGTTTCTATGGCTCCTGGGGCGACTGCATTTGCTCTTATGTTGGATTTTGCAAGCTCGGATGCAAGGGTCTTTGTCATCATTTCAACTCCTGCTTTGGAAGTTGCATATGGAATGTAGTGCGGTTTGGGTATCAATTGATGGACGGAGGTTATATTTATGATACAACCTCCGGTTGGATCCTGTTGTTTCTCCATATGTTTTACAGCTTCTCTACAGCATATGAAAGGACCTGTAAGATCCACCGCCAAGATTTTTTGCCATACATCCACTGTAGTTTCTTCGAGCGGTATGTCCTGCTGTACACCTGCGTTATTGACCAAAACATCTATCCTGTTATAGTTCTTGATTGTCTCTTCAATTAATCGAATACAATCCTCCTCTTTGGAGATATCAGCTTCTATCGGAATAGAATTGCAGCCTAAAGTTCTGATTTCATCAGACACTGTTTGAGCCTCTTGCAGCTTTCTAGCATTTGTGACCACTGCCAAATATTCCCCGGACTTTGCAAATGTGATAGCTATGGCTTTTCCGATTCCCTTGCTAGACCCTGTTACAACTCCAACTTTTTTATTCATAAATTACAGTTGATTATCCCAAATTAGTAACTATTTATGTGTTTATGTCGGAGGATGTTGGACAGACTCAATCAGATTAGGCATAGAATCTTAGAGAAAGTATCGTAAACTCATTTAGTTATCTGGATCGCAAAGAAAGGCCTTTTCGCAAGTGATGCATGATGATTATTCTTGAGGTTGAAAAGGTCCGTTAAACTATCCCTATTAGTAGTATCCCCTCTGTCAGATTCATTAAAAGGTACAAGTTTATCAAACTGATTTTTTCAGAAGAAAAATTAAGAGGCAAAATATGTGTTCAGAGGTTACGATGATCTTTGTCTAGACTTCAGCTTCATTTTGATCCCGTTCTTTGGATTAAGTGTTATGCCGGGTTGAAGCTTAACGCTTTGATTGGGTGCAAGTCGTATGCTCCAATAACTTGATATTGTAGCTATTAAGAGAATCCCCTCCTGCCATGCAAATGGTTCCCCAACACATCCTCTAATCCCTCCTCCAAACGGAAAATAGCTGAACCTAGGCAGATGCATCTTAAACTCTTCAGTCCATCTATCAGGATCGAATGATTCTGGATTATCATAGTACTTTGTATTATGGTGCATCACATATTGACTGAACATCAACGAAGAACCCTTTGGAATCGTATATCCTCCTAACGTATAATCATTTTGTACGAACCTTCCCATAGTCCATACTGGAGGATACAACCGCATAGCTTCTCTAAACACTTTTTCAATATAATTCAATTTAGGCAAATCGGCAATTGAAGGTTGTTTGTACGCTTCGCTATTTCCACCTAATACTGAATCTATTTCTTCAAAAACCCTTCTCTCAATCTGAGGATTCTGAGAGAGGAGATAGTACGTCCATGTTAGAGCATTTGATGTGGTTTCATGGCCGGCGATCAGTATCGTTATTATTTCGTCACGTAATTGTTTGTCTGTCATTATGCTGCCATCGTCGGCTTGGACCTTTATGAGCTTGGAGAGCAAATCCGCTCCTGAAAAGGATTTATCGTTTGTTCCCTTTTCTATTACTTTTCTCCTTTCAGATATTAATCCATAAACTATGGTATTAAGCGTCTTTCCTGCGCCCTTTGCTTGTGCGACTTTAGGGAGAATGGGAACACGGTCCAAGATTTGGCCTAGAGGGTGTTGCAGTCTACTAGCATACTTTTTCGTAATGGAGAACGCATTCCCAAAATCTCTTGCCTGTTTAGATTCCATATCATAGTCCATAACCGATTTACAAATTATTGATAATGTAACCTTCATGAGTTCGGAATGGATGTTTACTACTGAGCCATTTTTCCATTCCTGAATCATACGTAGAGCCCGATCAGTCATTATCGCTCCATACGAAGATATCTTTTTTGGAAGGAATAATGGCTGGATCAGCTTTCTTTGGCTTTTATGGAATTCTCCTTCACTCGTAACTAGACCTTCACCAAGTAATCGCTTCGCAGATTGAAGACGTGGACCTTTACTGAAATTACTATGATCGTAGATCAAAATCTTTTCTATGTAATCTGGATTATTGATCAGGTACACATGCAGGCGACCTAACTTGAAATGAGATAGATCCCCATATTCATCAGCAATTTTTGAGAGGGTATTAATAGGATCTTTAACGAAACTTCGTACAATCTTTCCAGGGATATGTGAAGATGGTCCTGGCGGGAATTCCAAGCTCGATTTTTGCATCATTTTTGAATTGATGCGTCTTGTATTTAAATATCTTTCATAGCGCATTTCATTTACGCGGTTTTCTGTCAGACATCAGATTGAACTAAAGAATAACTTTTGGCATGCAAATTCAGATTCAAATTAAAGTCCTACTTGTAGCCCAGTTGTTGAATATCTGTCTAGAGTTTTATGTGGGTGTTATGTTTCTATCGATTTCGATAACGATGTATTATTTCATTTCATTTCTCTCTTCCCAAGAATTTGTTCTAGCGAAACCTTTCCAAAAATCCCGAAAAGAGTCATAGCTAATCCGTGAATTAATAGAACCACTAACAGGACGCGAATAGGAAAAACAATTCCAAAGATGTGCGAGTTACTGACGAAGATCGCTGCCCCTACACTAAGAGCACCTAGTCCCAGGCTCACCAATCGGAATAACTTTCCCTGACCTTTTGCCAAAGCACCTTGAAATAGCCTCCCAAAGCCGTTAAACATGACACTTATTGAAATAGATAACAATACTTCAGGTATTCTCATTACGGTCGCTGGGGATATGAGAGCTATGAAAGCAAATATTAAGGCCAGCACTCCAAGCGCCAAATCTGGAATAAACTTTTTTATAGTACTACTATGGGTAGGATCTAATGCACTCCTAAATACCAACAGACCTAACAAAATTCTCTCGATTCCAATGGATAACAGTGCAACTGAAAGTACAGTCACTATTACGTCAGCCGAAAGAGTAGGAAATCCTAAATACAATACCAGAGAAGATAGTATGAGTGAAACTATTCCAGATCCGATTTGTACAGTACGAAACCAATTGGGTGATTCGTATTTGAGCAATACTAATTGATCTAATGGTTTAGC
>Ga0075312_1000097_pt1 | contig 12590 bp, 11 predicted proteins | sample MayberryNE_Catta_5_FD_120047 | JGI IMG/M metagenome (GOLD analysis project Ga0075312, IMG submission 120047) | Natural and restored wetland microbial communities from the San Francisco Bay, California, USA, that impact long-term carbon... | ecosystem: Environmental > Terrestrial > Soil >... | reverse complement strand
TGCGGGTAGCATGACGCCGACCAGCATGTTCGGATCGGTAGGATCGGGGTCTTTAAAAGGCATCGCTCATAACCCTCATCTCGGGTTCAAATCGTTCCAATCGTTCAAGCCGTTCAACCCACCTTATTCCTCCCCCGCGAGCGCGGGGGAGACGGAGAACCGGAGGTTGAATGGTGGAAACCGTCCAAAACGGCTTCAACGGAGCGAAGCGGTTGAACGTTTTGAACGTCTTGAACTCGTTCATATTCATGTTTTCACCTTCGTTAAATCTCCAGCCAAATATCGCTTCATCAAGTCGTTCTCGTTGTCCGGCGAATAACCGCTGGTCGCCGGCTTCCAGATTCCTTTGCCGTCCATGCCGCCGTCCTCCGCTTTTGTGACTCGCACCAAGGTTTCTTTGGGCACGGTGTTGACTGCGTGGTTGTCCGCCTCGCCACCGAAGATGAATCCCATGAACGCCTTGGTCTTGTGGAACAATGTATCGGTCTGATGCATCGGCATGTGCCAGTTGCGTGTGACCGATTGCTGCGAGCCGTAGCGCAGATTGGCTTGATAGCCGGTATTCTCGGATAACGCCCTCCCGTCCGGTCTGGTCTCGTGCGCCTTTACGCTTTTTTCCGTGGCGATAAACGGCGCATGTTTCATCATGATGATGTTGTACGGGTAAGCGCGGTTATAGGTGACGCGCAGCATGAGGCGCGACACGCGATAGAACGGATCGTCCGGCTTGGCGCCGAGATACGGCCGGTCGGCGGGATTCGCGTCCACGTAAACGTAGTCGCCGTCGTTGATGTTGAGATCCCGAGCCGCCTGGGGGTTCATGTGCAGTTGATGTTCGCCGACGCATGGAGCGCGCTTGTCCAGTCGATACGGATCGCCAAAATTCGAATCCATCAGCATATGCCAATCGACGTTGGACCAGCCGCTGTGGACGCGATGGCGCGTCTTGGGCGTCAAGCAATAGAACTGAAAGCCCTTTTCCCACAGGAAGTTTTTGGTCTGTTTGACCCTCGCCCAGGGCATCTTGATATTGCGAATAGTCCGCTCATCCCAATGCTCCGCATTGGCCGGTATACCGTAATCCTCCGGCCGCACCAGCGGATTGGAGCTGACGATCACATTGGGCAGGTACGGCGTCGCTTCCGGTCCTTCACGGTGCACGATGAAGTTTTCGCCGTATTCGATGGCCTCCGGCACATCGGCATAGGCATGCATGCGTCCGGTATCGGTGTGGAACGGTTCGCTGTCATGCACCTGTTCGTAGAAGGGAATGCGCGGATAGGTTCGAAAGTTCAAAAGGCATCCGCCGGAAGGGCCGTATTTGCCGGCCATGATATCGTCAAGCTTGTAACCGGCTGTGGTCGTGCAGGTATCGAGCAGGCGCTGGATGTAGATGCCCCGCTTGTCCGCCGCGGCAAAAGCAAAACAATCACGGAATCGTTTTTCACCGGTGACATCGGCGAGCGCCGCGGCGATACCCGCGAGGATGTCGAGGTCATCTTTACTGTTGAAGACCGGCGGAATGCCTCCCTTCCAGATTTGCAGGAAGGGATTGGAGCAACTCGCGGTGATTTCCAATCCTTCGAATTCGAGCCATGAGTTGGCCGGCAGCGCGACGTCCGCATACTCGATCGAAGCGGTCATCTGAATATCCATCGAAACGATCATTTCGACGTTCGGGTTGACATTCTTGATCATACCGTACGCCCATTTGGCGTTATTGATCAGGTTGACGTTGTTAAAGATCAAAGCTTTGGTGGGCGTCGGCATGTGGGTCTTGCCCGTGAAGTTCTTGCGGCCGAACTTCGGCGTGTTGACGATTAAAGCGAGATCGCCATGGTTCCAATACGCGGGCTCTTCATCCTTTGTGTAGGCATGGGCGTGGATCTCTTTGCCGTGAGCCCTCGGATCAAGGTTGAGCTCGAACGGGTCTTCCGCCACCCAACCTTTAAAGCCCGGACCGGTCCAGGGCGAACCTTGAAAAAGCGCGGCTTTGTAGTTGCCCGCCCAGGTGTGGCAGCCGGCACCGGGCTTACCGATATTTCCCGTGAGCATCAGGGGCAAGTACGATGCGCGGTTCATTTCCGTCGCATGGAACCAATGGTTGATGCCTTCGCCCTGATGGATCGCCACCGGCTTCATCGTCGCGATATCCTGGGCCAGTTGCTCGATCATCTCTTTAGGCGCCTGGGTAATTTCGGCTACAGTATCGAGGTCGTAGTCTTTCAGATGCGTCTGGTAAAGCGACCAGAGCGTGGCGACTTCCACTTCTTTGCCGTCCACGAGCTTGACCTTGAATGTTCCATCCAGAGTTGGATCGACGCCTTTTTTGACCATGGTTTCGCCGACATCGTCGCGCGTGAGCGCGGCAGGGCCGGTGGTTTTGCTATCCCAGATCACATAATCACCGAGCAGGCCATGCTGCTCGGCAGTCAGGCCCTGGATCTTCATCGACGGCCCCTCGGATGAAAGCGTGGTTTTGTAATTCGGGAAGATTTCGTGCGCGCGCAGCCGTTTTAAATTATCGGTGCGCACCAGCAGCGGAAAATCGGTGAACCGTTTGATGAACGCCTCGTCGTACCACTTCTTGTCGATCATCAGTTTGGTGATGCCAAGCCAGAGCGCCGCATCGGTTTGTGGGCGAATCGGTATCCAATAATCGGCCTTGGTGGAGGGCGGGCCGTATTCCGGCGCGATCACGACGATCTTCGCGCCGCGCTCCATGCACTCGATGAACCAGTGTGAATCCGTGAGCTTGTTCTCGACGAGATTCTTGCCGTCCATGATAATCAGCTTGGAGAACCGCAGGTCGTTGAAATCGCATTCAGAGGCCTGCAGGCCGTGCACCCACGGGTGGCCCGGAGCCTGGTCGCCGTGCCAGGTGTAGTTTGAGAAGTTGCGGCCGCCGCGCGCTTTGTCGGGTCCAACGCCGCGGATCTTGGCATCGAGAAGGGCCAGGGAGTTGTTGAGGCGGTACATGCCATATTTGCCGATCACTCCGAGCAAACCCATGCCGCCGCGCATTTTCACCGTGCGCGTCCCGGCGCCGCCCATCTCGTCCACCATTTCCGGTTGATAACCTTGCGCGAGCAAACGTTTTTTCCCCTCGTCACCGCTGTAACGAGTCGAGATCGCGACCAGCGCTTTGGCGATTGACTCGAAAGCGTCCGGCCAGGAGATTTGCACGAACTCGTCCTGGCCGCGGGCGTCGAACATGTATCGCGATTTGTTCTCCGGAGTCAGCTCGGGAAACCCGGCATCGACCCAGGCCTTCCAGCCCTTGCGCACTATCGGATGGCGCAGTCGGTATGGCCCGTAGATGACCCGGTGAAAGGTGTAGCCCTTGGCGCACTGGCGCGGATTCCAATTAACCGTTGCTTTGTTGCCGTAGAGATCGGCGTAGTTCTGATAATCGTAGGTGCTGCCGAGCCGCGTCACGATGCCGTTGCGCACGTAAGCACGCACGCGGCAAGCATGAGTATCGTTTGGCGAGCACACCCAATCAAAAGCGCTATCGTACTTGTATTGATCCCGGTATATCTTTTCCCACTCTCGATTGATCGACCGAGAAAGGGGATTGTCGCCGGCATCTGCAGGGCTGAAATAGCGCAAACAACCGGCACCCATGGCCGCGGCACCGGTACCCACCCCCATCCATTTGAGGAAGTCACGCCGGGTTATATCGACTCTCTCTCTGGCTTCAGCGTCGTTCATTCTCCGCTCCTAAACTCTTGTTCAAGGTTCAACGTCCGACCTTGAACTGTTGAACCTTTGAACTGTTGAACGGTCACTTAGCAATTTTTAGATCCTGCCAAATGGTTACCGATTTCTTGCCGTCGCGATCTCCCGCGCTGCCGTTCCAGACCGCAAAGGCGACGGGCACGATCGAATCCGGCTGCAGTGCGACTGATCCTTGGCCGGTTGCGCGTAATGAGCGGCGAAACATCACTCTATAAGCGCCCTTTCCATAGATGCCTCTAGCGTCTACTTTCTGATCGATTCTCGGCCGTGCCTTGAGCGTTCCGAAGCCCTGAGCCGTAAGATCTTCTACCGGACTTTGACGCTGCGGATCCGAAACGATATTTCCCGCGCCCCAGCCGGTGACGAAGGTTGGATCGGATTCCATGGTAAGCGCGTTGCGGTGCGGCTGCTCCAAAGCTGAGCGTGTGAGGTTGGGATAAGAATCGATGCCCAGATTGGGGTAAATTTTCTCCAGATCTTGATATCTCGGCTCAAGGTCCGCCTGGCGCTCGGACTTCCACATCCAGAGATTGACCGGCGCGTTCCGCTCTCCCATGGCGAAAAACGGCGGGTTCGGCGTCATCGAGAATTGCACCGCCGCCGCATCGCGGAAATCCTGCGGCCGCAACGCCGCCTGATCGTTGGTGTCGTCCTGCCACACCATCAACATGGCAAGATCCGTCCCATTATGAAGCGCACGCACGGTCACTTCTTCCGGGCGGTCGCTGCGCCACCAGAGCGGCATCATGTGGAGATTGACGGGGGTGGCAGCGCCCCAGGCACCCGAATCCGGATGATCCGGTAAGGTGTCGACGCGCACCGCTGGGATGGTGAATTTTTTCATTTCGACACGCGCGCGCTGCGTGTCGCTGGAAAGAGAGAGCACGTAGTTGACCAGATGCCACGCATCGGCGCCGTATGCCCAATCGCTTGTCGGCATCGGACTTCCGGGTATGCCGGCGACAATGTGGCGGTACAGCGCGACCCGGTCCGGGCTGCCTTTGAAAATACCAGCGGTGAGATCACGCGGCCGGGTGGGGAACCCCTCGTCATCCTTTTGCTCTTGCGCCCCATCGCCTCTTGCCGTGTCGCCGTGGCAGGAAGCGCAAGCATCCTTATACAGCTCCAGGGCGCGCGCTCTCGCCGCTGCATCGAAAGCAACGGGCTTGGGAACTTCTATAATGCCCTCGCCGCCGCTCCCGTCAGCCGCCGGCATTTTCTGCGCCTTGATCTCGAGGGGTTTTTCGGCGAGGGATTTGATGTAGTATACGAGGCCCCAACGTTGCTCCGCCGCCAGGTGTTCCCAGGACGGCATCGCGGAACCAGGCATGCCGCGCGAAATCGTGTCGAACAGATCTTGGTCGGTGGGCACGCGATCCCAGGTAGAAACCAGGCGATATCTTGCCGCAACGAAATCGCGCGGCTTGGGATAGAGGAGATACGCAGCCTCGCCATCACCTCGACCGCTGACTCCATGACAGGCAGCGCATTGTTGCGTGTAGATCTGTTTTCCTAACGCAACCAACGTCGGTGTGGATGGCGGGGGCTTAATCTCAGCAGTCTTGCTGACTACCGTAATCAGCAGAGCCGCAAAACCCAGAACCGCAGGGAGAAACAACCGTTTCATCACATGGCCTCCACAAGAATTCGCGAAGCAATCAATTTGATCGCGGCCGCCGGTTGGGCGCGATATCAACTCTCTACCTTGCCGGCGAAATCCAATCTCCCGCGAAAAGTCGCTTCAGGAGAAACAAAGTGATGTTTAATGGGTAAGTACCCTAGAATCATAGATAGACTCCTTAGCGTGCGTCTCGGCTGTTTGCTTGTTTGAGCAAATCCAAGGCCATGGAAAATGCTCGGCAAACGTAACCGCAACGCGGCAAGCTTCCGAGTTTTGCGAAAGCTTGCTGTGATCTTTTGCAATTATCGGAAATGAGCGCGGTAGATATGCAGCGCGCTGCTGGAGAGTGGTGTGTCACACACTGGTTCAGGTCTGCCGTTGCAAGACACTCAGACGAACCTTCGGGTGACCGAAACCGACCAAGAGTTGACCACACGAATAAAACGTAACAATGATGTCGACATCAATTTATTAAAGCGAAGAGGAGGTGTTTTTATGGCTCAACTGCCAAAGGCTTACGAGAATTTCAAAAAAACTTACCCGGAAGTTTGGCAAGCTTATGATCGGCTCGGGTCCCTGATTCATGACCGCGGTCCCATAGACAAGAAGACCCGCGAATTGCTTAAGCTCGCAATGGCTATCGGAGCTCGCCTGGAGGGCGCAGTGCATTCCCACACTCGGCGGGCGCTCGAAGAGGGCGCAAACGCCCAAGAGATCTACCACGTGGTGCTACTTGGCGTGACCACATTGGGATTTCCGCAAACGATCGCAGCGTTAACGTGGGTGGAGGACGATTTGCAAGACAGCAGAGGCCGCGAGGCGAAAGATGAGAATCACTAAGTCTCCGCAATTAAGGGGTCTCTACTTGATCGATTCCGAAGCTTGAAACAGCCTCAAATAACAAACAAGCAAGTGCTTCAAATATTCGGATTTCGGATTTTTTCACTTGGCGCTGAGGCACGTTAGGTGAGCATGAATATCAATTCAAATCGGGGCAGATTCGTCCTCATTGGTTTAGCGGGCGTTTCACTTCTAACGGGACTCTGGTCTGGCTTGGCTCGTATGGGTTGGCTCCTGCCGTTACCGAACGAACGATTTGTCATGATGCACGGCCCTCTGATGGTGGTGGGATTTCTCGGCACGTTGATCGGTCTCGAACGAGCCGTGGCCTTGAACCGTTGGTGGGCCTACGGCATCCCCGTTCTGTCCACCTTGACCGCGCTGTCAGGATTGTTCGGCGGAGCGTCCCAACTCACCGCGTCACTGGCAGCCGTAGCCAGCTTACTCATGGTTGCGGTGTTCATCACGCTTTATCGTCAATACCCCTCCGAGCATTTCATCATCATGGCGCTGAGCGCTCTTGCCTGGTTTGTCGGCAATGCGCTCTGGTTCACCGAAGCGGCGGTATTCGTGTTCGTCCCCTGGTGGGTGGGATTTCTGGTCCTCATGATCGCCGGAGAACGGCTGGAGCTTTCGCGCCTCAGGCAACCTACGCCCCTCATTCGTTTCACATTCCACGCCGGCGCCGCAGTCATCCTCATTGGACTTGGCTACTCGTTCTTTGATTTTCCCATGGCGCTTCGGATAGTCGGAGCCGGGCTGCTCGTGCTGGCACTGTGGCTGCTGCGTTACGATCTGGTATGGCAGAGCGCCCGTCAAACCGGCTTACCGCGCTTCATGGCGATCTCTCTGATCGCCGGATATTTATGGTTGGCAGTCGGAGGATTTCTCTGGATGGTCTTTACGCAATTCTTCAGCGCCGGACCGAGTTATGACGCCATGTTGCATGCAATCTTTTTGGGTTTCGTTTTCTCGATGATCTTTGCCCATGCGCCGATTATATTGCCGACAATAACCGGACTGGCATTGCCCTTTCAAAGCGCTTTCTATCTCCACGTCGGTTTGCTGCATCTATCCCTTTTGTTACGCATTACCGGCGATCTTGGACAGTTGTCCTCGGCGCAGCGCTGGGGTGGCTTGCTCAACGCCGGGGCGATCTTAGTCTTCTTGGTCAACAACGTGCGCGCGGTGCGGCTGGGCGCGCGCGTGGTTTCCATTCGGCAACGTTGATCCGCGAAAAGAAGGTTCCCGGAAACAAGAACGCCATATTGATTAATTCCCGTTTATGCCAAAACCTATGCGGGTTTCGGCAATATAAACCCTCCTCCCCACACCGCCTGACCTGCGCGATCGCTGCTGACCTCCGCAATTACGCGAGAGCGCCTTCCTTACGCTCTGGTTGTGGCATACATCCTGCTCATCTAAGAACTATGGATTTTGACCAGCGTCCTTTTACCGTCGTATGGGAGATGACGCGCGCGTGTGATCTTGCGTGCGTTCACTGCCGGGCGGAGGCGAATCCGAAAAGGAGCAAGGACGAAATAACCTTCGAAGAAGCGCAAACATTGGTGCAAAGCATCAAGGCATTCGGCGCGCCCTACCCGCTGTTCATTCTCACCGGCGGCGATCCGGCGAAGCGGGCCGATATTTTTGACATCATCGCCCATGCCCGTGCCCAAGGGCTGCGGGTTGCGATGACGCCGTCGGCAACGCCGTTGATTACTCGAGAAGCCGTCAGACGCTTTGCCGATGCCGGACTGGTCCGTCTGGCCCTGAGCTTGGATGGGAAAGAAGCGCCGACCCACGATAGCTTCCGTGGCGTTGCAGGATCGTTCAGCCGCACGCTAAAAATCTTGAACTGGTGTCGGGAGTTCGGGCTCGAAACGCAGATTCATACGACTGTGACTCGCCACGTGCTACACGAGCTGCCGGCAATGGCCGAGCTGATCGCTGAGCGTGGCATCAAACTCTGGGCGCTTTTTCTGCTGATCGCCGTCGGGAGGGCGGCGCGACCGGAAATTCGCCGGCTAAATCTCAACGCGCGTCAGTTCGAGTCGCTTTTTCATTGGCTCTATGATTTGACCAAGCGCGCGCCGTTCGACGTGACACCGCGCGAGGGCTATCACTACCGGCGCGTTTTGCTGCAGCGCAGAGCAGCAGAGCTGGGCGTCACCGCTGAAGATTTGCTAGCCAATGCCGCAAAGGAAGAATGGACGCCGACCGACCTTGCCTCATCCGTGCACGCAACGAAAATCGTTCGCGCGCCGCTGGGCGTGAATGACGGCAAGGGCATTTTATTTATCTCGCACCAAGGGGATGTGCAGCCAAGCGGATTTTTGAATTTGGTCGCCGGCAATATTCGTTCTCAGTCCTTGGCGGACATTTACCGGCAGTCAGACGTGTTTATGCGTGTTCGAAATTACGCGCAGCTCAAGGGCAAGTGCGGCGTGTGCGAGTTTAGATCGATCTGCGGCGGCAGTCGATCGCGCGCGTATGCCCTCACCGGCGATCCCATGCGCAGCGATCCTTTTTGTCTCTACCAGCCCGCAGCCTGGCAAGCTCGGCGCTCCTCGGCAAAACCTCAAGCCGAAGATCGCGGGGAGCAGGGAATATTTGAAATAGCGAAGTAGTAAAAGGAGAAAAAATATGGAACCGACGATCTCGCACGGATACGGCCATCAGACGGAGAAGCCGACGCAGATTCTAAGCGACGAACATCGCGTCATTGAGCGCGTGATCGGCGCCGTCGAGAAGCTCGCGGAAGGTCCGGTAGGCGCGCTGGGGCCGTGGAAAAAAGCGCTGGATTTTTTCCGCAACTTCGCCGATCAGTGCCACCACGTCAAGGAGGAAAAAGTGCTCTTTCCCGCCCTGGAGGCGCAAGGTATTCCCAGCGAAGACGGTCCCGTCGGCATGATGCTGATGGAACACGAGGAAGGGAGGTCTTTCGTGCGCGCCATGCTCGCGGCGATCACCCTCATCGAAGCCAAGAACGAGGCCGCCAAGGAAAGTCTCATGAGCAGCGCCCAAGCCTACTGCCGTCTGTTGCGCGAGCATATCCAAAAGGAAGACGAGATTCTTTTTCGTATGGCGGACGAGGTGATTTCTGGCGAGGAGCAGAAAAAGCTCTCGGCGGCTTTCGCTCAACACGAGGCCGAAGAAATGGGCGCCGAAATCCATGAAAAATATCTAAAAATCGCGGCAGAATTGGAAGAGGCAACGAGATAAAGCCCCTTCAGTTGCACAGCACGACACTGGCGTAAATGGACATTCAGGAAATCTATCTAAATGGGCAGAGGAGTATTAGGAAAGGAGTTCTTATGAAGATGCTGATGATTCTCTTTATTTCTCTGGTTTTGTTTTTTGCAAACGCACCTTCCTATGGTGCTTCATTGTATGAAGGTAAAACGATCACAATCATCGTCGGCTACAAACCAGGAGGCGGCTATGACAGATATGCGCGCCTGATCGGCAAACACTTGCCTAAATATATCCCGGGAAAGCCGGGCGTCATTATTCAGAATATGCCGGGAGCAAGCAGCGTGATCGCGGCGAATCATGTCTTTAGCATCGCCAAGCCCGACGGCCTAACAATCGGGACTTTTAACAATGCTACGGTCATCGCGCAATTGATCAAGGTTGAAGGGGTGAGGTTCGATTTAACCAAGTTTGCGTGGTTAGGCAGTGCTGCCAGCGACGCAGTGATCCTCAGCGTGCGCTCCGATCTGCCGTACAGGACCGCGGACGACTTGCGAAAGGCCAAGCAGTTTGTCATCGGCACCACCGGACCGGGGAGCTCGACCCATGATTTTCCCGCGATCCTTGGGGAGTTCGGTGGTTTCGACTTCAAACTTGTCCCTGGTTACTCATCGAGCGCGGATGTTATGCTCGCCCTCGAGCGCAAAGAGGTGGACGGCCGCGCGGGCTCTTACGATTCGATAAAGCCGTTTATTGACCGCGGTCTGGTGCGCCCTGTCATTCGAAACCGGACCTCGGCTCCGGGAATCGAAAAATTACCCGTTGACGAAAATCTTGCGACGACTCAGCAAGGGAAGCTCATCATGGCCGTGAACGCTGTCCCTACGCAAATCTACCGGCCTTACGTAGCGCCGCCGGCAACTGCCAAGGATGCGCTAAAAATCCTCCGCGATGCATTTGCCAATGTTCTAAAAGATAAAGATCTCCTCGCGGAAGCCGAAAAGGGTAAGATGACCATCGATTACGTCCCGCCGGACGATGCCCTGAAGGTTGTTGCCGAGGTTTTAGGTCAACCTCCGGACGTAGTTAAAGTGCTGGCGAAACATATCAAGTTTGGGGAGTGAGCCCTTGCAAGAACTAAAACCTGGGAGCGCGGTTTGATCCGCGCTCTCCCCACAGGGAAAGCTTGCTGTCATAACTATGCTGAATGCGTTTATCGACGGACTGTTTGTAGTCTTTCAATGGAACACTTTTCTCATGATGCTATTGGGCATCTTTCTGGGTTTCTGGGTGGGACTGCTCCCGGGCCTCGGAGGCACAACCACCCTGGCTCTGATGCTTCCGTTTATTTACCAGATGACGCCCGTGGAAGCTTTTGCTTTCCTGTTGGGAATGCACTCGGTGGTCTCGACCACCGGAGACATCACGTCGATTCTGTTTGGCATTCCCGGAGAGGGGACTACCGCAGCAACGATTTTGGACGGTCACGCAATGGCCAAGAAAGGCGAGGCCGGACGAGCACTGGGGGCGGCCCTGATGAGCTCCCTGGTCGGCGCCTTGATTGGCGCCTTTGCCTTGGCCCTAGCGATCCCGGTCGTGCGCCCGCTGGTTCTTTCATTTGGGGCACCGGAACTGTTCATGCTCGCCATCGTCGGCATTGCCTTTATCTCCTCGTTGAGCGGCCAGGGGGGGCGGGCCTTATTGCGCGGAATACTCGCCGGGCTCTTGGGACTCCTGTTCGCCCTCGTGGGCCAGGACCCTCAGGCGGGAGTTCTGCGCTTCACGTTCGGCCAGCTCTATCTATGGAGCGGGCTCGACTTGATCCCCGTTCTGGTGGGCGTATTCGCCATTCCCGAGATCATTGACCTCGCCGTCAGAGGGACCTCGATCGCGGGCGAGCTGCCGCGTGAGAATCTTGGCAGAGGGGTTTGGGTCGGGGTCAAAGATACGTTCGTGCATTTTGGCCTAACCGTCCGATGCAGCCTCGCCGGGACCTTCATCGGAATCATGCCTGGCTTAGGCGGAGGGGTGGCGCAGTGGATCGCTTACGGCCAGGCGGTGCAGAGCGCGCGTACCAATGAGGAGCGAGCCGGGTTCGGCAAAGGAGACATCCGGGGAGTATTGGGTCCCGGCGCAGCCAATAATTCCAAAGAAGGAGGGTCGCTTATCCCAACCATTGCGTTTGGAGTTCCCGGCAGCTCTTCCATGGCGATTCTTCTGGGCGCATTTTTCCTTCTCGGGATCATGCCGGGGCCTGACATGTTGGATAAGCATCTCGTTCTTACCTTTTCCATGGTCTGGACGATGGTCGTCGCCAATATCATTACCGTTGTCATCAGTCTTTTTTTTCTGAATTATCTGGCCAAGCTCACTCTGATCCGCGGGACCGTGCTTATTCCATTCATCCTGTTCTTCTCTTTCATCGGAGCCTACACCTCCAACAACCATCTGGGGGATTTGTTGGTCTTGGTCGCGTTCGGCTTTCTCGGCTATCTCATGATCAGATGCGGCTGGCCTCGAGCCCCTCTGGTTCTCGGCTTTGTTTTGGGGAGGATAGCGGAGAACAATTTTTACATTTCAACCATTCGCTACGGCCCGTCGTGGACTCTGCGCCCGTTGGTCCTGGTTCTCATCGCTTTATCGGTCATCGTGCTCTTTTTTCCTTTTATGCGCTTTAAGGGGCGACCGTTGGCCGGGGGAAACGTGCAGTGAAGCGTCTCTTGAATCTTCGCGGTGCCCTCAGCTTAGCGACTGCATGTGTTGCCGGGTATGCTCTCTACGCATCATGGAGTTGGCCGTTCCGAACGGCGCTCTTCCCCAGGGTTATCGCGCTTCCCATTCTCTTCCTCGCCTTGATCGAATGGGCCCTGAGCGTCTGGGGCAGCGAAAAAGAAGGCGAGGGTCATGCGGTGGATTTCCAATTCACCGATACCGTTGAGCCTGCCTTGGCCAGGAAGAGAACGATAGCAATAATTATCTGGACGCTGGGCTTTTTAGTGCTCATTCTTTTGGTTGGCTTTCCTCTCGCAGTTCCAATCTTTGTTTTTGCTTATTTGAAAATAGCCGGCGGAGAACCCTGGACACTCACCATTGCTTTAACGGCAATTTCTTGGCTTTCCATGGAGGGCCTCTTCAACAGACTTCTCCATCTCCCATTCCCGGAAGGCTTGGTCTTTGCGCTTTGGAGCTAGCG
>Ga0075312_1000095_pt1 | contig 12616 bp, 13 predicted proteins | sample MayberryNE_Catta_5_FD_120047 | JGI IMG/M metagenome (GOLD analysis project Ga0075312, IMG submission 120047) | Natural and restored wetland microbial communities from the San Francisco Bay, California, USA, that impact long-term carbon... | ecosystem: Environmental > Terrestrial > Soil >... | reverse complement strand
ATATAATCTTGTTGGAACGAAGTCTTTTTCTGCCTGTCATAAATCCACCAACTTATGGCTACACCAATACCCGCTCCTATGATTATGCTCAAGTACTTGAGGTGTTGGTCATGTCAATGCAGTCTTTAGTGAGCTCCGGTACGCATCCCCATATTACAAATACTGGCAGTAATAACATGATATAGTGCAATCTCCTTTGTTTTTTAAAGTCTATTATTATTATTCTCGTAGCTTCATTTGCATCATCTTCGGTGAAGACTAAATTCTCACCTAAAGCTTCAATTGATTGACCGTGAACTTTCTTGCTCTTAACAAACTTATGATTTTAGTAATATATCAAGGATATTCAACCCATATTCAAATAGGAAGTTTACTAATCATTCTTCTTTTAAGATGACATAATCTTTATACTATTCTACAAGTGATTTGATATGATAATGCTTCTTTAGTACTCTAAACTAGCCGATAGCCGAAGATAATGCTTCTTTAGTAGTTCAAATTATATGCAATTTTGGACTATTAAATTGACTTTCGCACAAACGAGGCACATATTACTATAAATCCCTACAAAGAGGAAACTCTTTTAAGATACTCTGGTTATAGGATCATAATGTAAATGGAGAGACTTTTACATATGGATCGTATCTATATAAGCTCTTGTAGATGGTTGGGCCTTAATGGTTAATCTTAAGACGATACTTTTTCCCTCTATAAGCAACAGACAAGCAACATTAGTAATCGTCATCACAATAGCTTTCTTGATACCAGATACTATGTTAGGTACTGTTTCAGATTTTCTAATTCCTCAGACTACTTCTATCTGGGGTATTTCATTTTTTATTTTATTTTCAATTATATATACTATATCTCAACATCTACTACTTCGATTTGTATGGTTGAAAACAAAGGATATAAGATCGAAATCTTTTCTTTTTAACGGTTTGCTGAAAATTGTAATAGTATTCCAGTATACACTGCTTGCGATTTTGATAGTAATCATATATCAGATACTATTTATGTCACAATACTATACTGCGTTCCTGATTTGGTCAACTGGTGTAAGTTTTTTACTGACCATAAGCATTCTTGGCATCCTCGCCAGGCAGTTGTTCTTGTGGTACAGATACTATAGGAAAGGTTCTTTTGTGATAATTTGCTATGCCTTGGCATTTGTCATTATGTCAATGACTTTCTCTTTTGCGCTATTACTAGATATGTATGGCTTCTCGAATAAGCAAAGTATAGTAACATCAAGTTCAGAAGTTGCTTTTACCGACTATGATAATGCTAATTGGTTAATACGTGGGTTTTATGATATATATCAATTCTTAGACCTAATTTCATTTGTTCTCATATGGGGAGCAAACGCGTTACTTCTCCTTCACTACCGCAAAAGATTAGGACTTGTGAAGTTTTGGATAATAATTGGTCTTCCTTTAGTATATTTTTTGAGTACCTTTTTGGAGGTGATAGGACTGTACGAACCACAATCTGATTCAGAGTTCTTTTTTTTCTATCTATATGCCTCTCTGAACTCGACCGCCGGAGGGCTACTGTTTGGAATCACTTTCATAACTATAGCACATAAGATTGATAATCAAAGGATAAAGGGATACATGACTCTAACAGCGTATGGATTCATTCTTCTCTATATATCAAGCCAAGTGACATTGGTGGCATCTTCTTATCCACCATTCGGAATCACGACTCTATTATATTCGGGATTATCATCTTATCTATTATTAATAGGATTGTACTCTACCGCAGTATCATTATCCCAACATGCGCAGTTACGAAAGTCAATTAGAAACTCAATAGACGAACAACATTCTAGGCTTATAGATGGCATTGGAATGTCTGAATTACAAAGAGACATAGATAAGAGAATCGCGCCGTTAATCCAACGACATGCAGAACAAATGAATATACAGACCGCGCTAGACTTAACAGTTTCCGAGGAAGAAGTAAAACAATATATGGATGAGATTTTGCGTGAACTCCACGAAAAATGATTATCTCCATCATTAATGATTTATATAAAAAATAGACAAGATCGCTCATTTATTAATTAAATATGTAATTCCGTTTAAATTATTATACTTGATTCCTAATCATCATTGATTATTTATATTCAATCAACTTGAATAGTCATAAACGTAATTGACGAAGGTAAAAGAGCCTTTACTAATATTCGCTAGTAATGTCAATAAGTATACTAAAATTAGGAACAACTGGAATAAAGGACTCATTCAAATGGTACGTAAAAGAACATTCTGGTGAGATTGCAATCATAGGAATAATGGTCGGGATAGGTATAGGTATAGCGTTACTAGCTACGGGAGATATCTCGGAAGCATTTGCTGGAAGGAGAAGATAACAAAACAGGTCTTTCAGCGAACACATATTCCATGAATTCTAAAGTAGGCCCAATTATAAATTTCTATATTCTATCTCTTCCTTATTTGTTGTTTATACTGCAGGTGGAAAATTTAATCGTATTTTCTATTTTTGATAAAAATGGAAACTACAAATTTGGATCATTTAAAATATTCACAAACTCTGGATAATATTTATAGTCGAGTGTATGATGTTAATTCTTTCATTTAGAATAAACTAGTATTTAATGGTAATTAAGAACACATACAAGAATTGCTGAAGAGTCTAGTTCGGTTTTGAGATATATGGTAGCAACTCCTTTAAACAAGGGATTCGTAAAAACAATTATGTAACAACGGATTTTTAATTATCTTCATAGTTACCGATTGTCAATTAACTACTGTCCATTCTAAGATAACGACGAATAAATCTTTGGAAGAGATACATCATATCTGTAGCTTATACTCATGTGACCATCATCAAACTCTTCATAAATATGCTTGATGTTCGACTTTATTAGTTTAGAGTGAAGCATTCTAGCGCCCCAATGAAGATTAAATTCATCTGTGGTGCCACAATCAATGAAAATAAGTTTAAGCTTTTTCAAGTTCTCACGATATTTTTCAATCATTCTGACTGGATCCCATGCAAGCCATCGATTCCACACATCTTGTACCGTCTCGCCAGTATTGAGGTCAAAGGGTAAATCCACGCCCATTTCTTTTGATTTAGGATTTGGTGAATAATGTGCTGCCATTCCAAATGTATTCAAAGGCGGCCCGTCATTTTTTTGATGACGATTAGGCTTCTTCCAGAAATTATTTAGCCACTTCTTAGGGCCGCCAGATTCTCTAAAAGCATCAAGGGCTTTCGGAAAATCTGGAGGATAACAATATTCAAAACCGGCATCCCCCGAGTGATCTACAACACCTTGAAAGACATCAGGATGACGCATGCCCAAGACGATAGAACCATAACCTCCAGAAGACTTTCCCCACACAGCATGCGCAGAAGTGTTGTAGTTTTTATCTATGAATGGCACAATCTCCTCTATAATATAATCTTCGTACCTGCCTGTCGCCGAAGAATTGATATATTGATTTCCGCCAAATCTTGTGAAACAATCGAGTAAAACCAAGATCATTGGACCACATTTTCTTTCTAAAATCAGGCGATTCATTTTCTCTTCTGTGTTTTCTGTAAATGGATCTGTGTTTAGTAGCATCTTTCCCTGACCTCCGAATCCTACAAGACCAAAAGCGGCAATGTAACCTTTAGAATTACTTTGTGTATATTCTGGAGGAAGATAAACCAAGACATCTCTTATATATGGATCTTTTAACGGGTTGGATTTTAGTACCTTGCTTTCATATTGATGTGTCACTATTTTCCCTTTAGTCTCGTTTGTCAATCTAGCCAATTGAATAATGTTGAGTTTGTTGGTTATTAGTATTCTACTATTTTTTTGTATATTTACCTAATTTACGTTATCAACCACAACATAACATGATTCTTCTTACTCATGTTTGCGAGACGTTATAACGTTAATCTGCAGTTTATATGAAAAATTGTTATCATTTAAACCTTCAAACGATGCGAACGTTGAAACTGATTAAAAATATAGCAGACCAGAAAACAAATCAAAAAATTGAAGGAATCAGCGATGATAGCTCAGCATCAAATGCTGGTGGAGATAACATAAGAATTGGTTAGAGTACTTCTAGCTCCCTGCAGATTAACTATTTATTATTCTTAATCCCTTTTTGGCTCCAGTTATTATATTAATTTTCAAATATCAAAGTAGTCATTTTCGTAAGCCAGATCGTCAGCTTCATATAGCTTATCCGTTTTATGAGTTGATGGCGTCACAACAACCTTTTTCAAGTTAGGAAAATTTTGTAGTATCCAAGTCATTTTCTTGTAAGTGCCATTGTTATTTAGATAGTGGAAAACGGATCAATCACGCAGTCGAAACATTACAAGCATCATTTAGATGAGAGATAATATATATGAGAGTCCCATTACAGCAGTCACTATCTGTAATTATGAGCCCACCATTTGATGATTTTCTATTTAGTGAAATTGAATTTGTGGATTTTTAAACAAACTGAAAGAGATGTCATCAAGCTGTACAATTCTTTGACTCCGTATGTCCGGACAGCAGTAAATGATTCTAACGATTATATGCTCAACTTTGGTTATTGGGAAAAGAATAGTAATGATCCGGTCAACGCACAACATGAACTCAGTGCGATATTTGGCAAATTCGCTAAATTCGATACTGTGGAGATGATTGCTGATGTTGGAAGTGGATTCTCAGCTCCTGCAGTTCAATGGAGATCAGAGTATTCTCACCTAAGGATTCTGTGTGTTGACATCAATTACATGGAGTTGAGTACAGCTAGAAAAAAGGTAATTTTTCTTCCTCCTCCGCCCAATCCCTCCCCTGCTTCTTCTGATCGCATATCTTTGATTAATGCCAGCTCAGCCATGCTGCCATTTGGGAAAGATAAGCTTGACATGATCGTTGCATTTGAATCAGCACAACATTTCCAAAGCATAGACAATTTTCTAGAAGTATCTAGATCCATTTTAAAGCCTGGTGGATTAATTGTTCTTGCAATTCCAGTTGTAGATTTAAAATCATTAGAAAAGGGGGAGGAGAATCAAAATGTTAGCATTGTAAAAAAATTGAAGCTAATGAAAAAACTTGGAATTCTGTACTTTAGTTGGGCCTCCCAACAATATGATATAAATACAATTTCAAAATCTATCATAAACCATGGTTATCAGATAGAAGAATTTCAACGAATTGGACATCATGTATATGAACCCTTGGCAGAGTATTATGTTAGAAACAGAGAAAACATTAGACGTAGACTCATACAATCATTTGCAACGTACAAACAGAGAATGTTCTTCGAGTTTGTTGAGTATATGGTGTACAGGTCAGCTTTAAAGATGAAGGATTTATCCATGAATGGAATGTTGGATTATGTGTTAATTAGGGCTAAGAAAGATAGTCTAAAGCTAGATTGGTGATAATACAAAAGATGGAAAATATATAAACAGGATGAGGATGAGATGATGCAGGTAGAGAAATAAGTTAACTACCAACCAAGTCTTTGAAATTGCAATAATAATCCAACCAAGGAAGGGAAAGAATTTTACATATGTGTCAGATATAATTTTAAATATCGCATATTGAATTGAATCCTATAAGGCAAAAAACAAAGTCAAAATGGAAAATGCAAGCATATTTTCTAGATGCGTGTAATTGTGATTGGGGATGTCCTTGTCAGTTTAATGCTAAACCCACTCATGGTAATTGTGAAGGAGTGGCCGGATATCACATAGTAACTGGTAGTTATGGAACTAACGTTAAACTAGATGGACTCAATATGGCATTAATAGCTTCTTGGCCTGGTCCAATTCACGAAGGTCATGGAAAAGCATCATTCTATATAGACAACAGAGCAGATGAAAAACAGTTTGAAGCGTTATCAAACATTATTACAGGTAAGGCAGGAGGAGGACCTTTTGTAGTCTATGCAAGCACGATCGAAGAATTACAAGAACCCAAGAGGGCAAGTGTAAAGTTTCAGACTAAGGATATTAGAAGTCGTGTCAGTGTATTTGGTATGAGAGAAGATGGAAAACAAAGAAAACAGTCCCAAGATATCATTGCTGAAGCATGGCTTGAACCCATCCGAAATCCTGTGACAGGTAAAGTCCATAGAGCAATAATTGAATTACCTGAGGGCTTTGAGTCAAGCCGAATGGATCAAACATCTATAAAAACACTTGTTGCAAATGATGGTAACCTTAGATTCCAATATGAAGGGACATATGGAAGTTTCTCAGAAAATACTTGGAAAGGGCAATAAATAAGGAAGGAGACTCTATAGGTATACTTTCATGAGCTTTCCGACATGTAGATGCAGTTTTATTGACACACGCGCATTCTGATCATGCAGATTACATTTCGTTCTTGCATGAGAAAATTCCAATCTATATGGGTGACACATGTCATCTTATCTTACAAGCAATAGAGTCCAAATTGAATTATCATCAGAATGAAGATAAAGCGTTCCAATCTGACTTATCATTACCAGTAAACAAAAGTCTTATGGATGTCCCGCCTTGCGATCTGAAAAGGATAATATTGAATTCTGATTCTTAATTCAATATTATGAGATACTGATCGTGAGGTATAGGACTGATTCTTACACAATTGCGTGTAGGAAAACCCAATGGCAAGATTGGTAGTAAGAGGATTAACACGAGAAATAAAATAATTATTTGTCTCCACTGGCCTCCTACTTCTTGTTATCATTATCAAAGGTTAGGAATTGATCGTACTTTCTAATCATGCCTAAATCACTCAAAATAGGTGTAGGTCAGGTAGTTCACGTCAAACTTTTAGAAATCCGAACAAAGTACATTGCAAAGCTAAAAAAACTGGATTTTTAAAACAACCAGGATGAGAAGCCTGTGGACCAAAGTGGACCAGTTTCAGCTGGTTTTTTTATTTTTGACATCATGTAAGAATTCTGAACAGGATGGATCATCTGGATTATTAGGGCAGTAATTTTCATGACCTTGAATGTTAATTGATCTGCTGTGTTGATTTACTAGATGGTACCTTAACAATCGATATGACATTTAAAATACAAAATATATTTCATGAGTTAAGTTAAGAAATTAAGCAGGTTAAGACTTGATATATATGTCTAGCATCGAAATATTAGATAGAATTACCGAGTGGCTTAGAGAAAAAGACTTTATCGTCAGAAAAGAAAATAGTAGACTAATCGTAGACGTTCAACACAGCGATCAAAGCGTCTCATTACCTGAAATTTCAATAATAGGGTCTAAGGATTACAATACGATCGCATTAGGGTTTCGCTATGATATGGATGACGATACATGCAGAGCGTATATGTATTTAAACAGTAGTGAGAAGGTTGCGTTTATAGAACGTATTGAAAATATGTTTAAGACTATAGGAGTGGCAGCCCTCTTTATTCCAAATGCTGGTTCCATGCAAACGTTATGGTCGCAAATCAGATTCCTATCGAAAACCTAAAAAAAGAAATATTCATGAAAAGCGTGCTGGATCTCTATGCAGTTCTTACCAATGTGATAATATCAATATTACAACTGAATAAAACAGGCAAGTATTTAGATCCATCTAAGCATGTTTAGTCGCTATCTCAAAATAGCTCTTCGTCATTTAATATCGGTGATCCTCTAAGTCAAATATTTGTATTAAATAGGCTTGGAGAGATTTATGAATCAATAGATAGACTTGATGATGCGCTCAGTTACTATTACCGATCATATGACTTATTGACACATGGTTTCCCACACGAAGTTGACAAAATAAAGATGATTGAAGAAAGCGTAATAATGTCCCATTATTGTACCTCCTAAAATAACCGACTACCAAATGCTACATTCGTTATTAAGTTGATTCCCTAAATTAGTGTATGCATAAAACTGATTGTGGACACCCAAAGCATAATGAATATTTGAAGGCCTTTCTAAAGAAGTATCCCACCGCAAACAAGGATGCACATTTTTCAATTAATATGGTAGATCCTGAAGAGTGGTATATTTCTGATGACCCCAAGAATAATACAGCCAAATGCTGTCAAATGTGTGGTATTAATGAAGATATTGCAAGAGCTAGTTTTAGAAATATGTACACTAATTAGATCAGCTGCCAACTCAACAGTCAGTTACTAATTTATTTTAGATATAAATACTCACTTCAGTATTCCTGATTTATGAGCCTTAATAAGAAAAATGCTAAATATTACTATGATGAGGTACAAAAGCTTCTTGATAAATACAAGGTCGAAGGAGGAGTAAATTGGGATGCTGTCTGTTTAGAGCTCTTAAATACTAATAACCCTGTGGTACTAGAACAAGAGCTGAATAATGAAAGTGCAGACTATATGAAAGGACATGTTGAAAATTCAGCTTGGACAGCTTCCTTACATCTAATGGCTTGGGTGCTTTATAATTTTAAAATGAAAACTCAAGATGGTCACTGTCGGAGCACTGCTCATGGACATGGTACTGAAGATCCAAAATGCAATAAAGGATCAAATTTCCATAATAAATTATATATGAAGTGTTTCAATTCATTCGAAGATATTTTAAAAGAATTAGAAAAAGATCCCCCAAAACTAATTAGTTAAAATCTAAATTGTCTTGCGATATTCCAAACTATGTTACCTTAGGTGCAGAAGTTGCTGTGGGTATAGGTTATAGCATGGTATATTCACAGATTGCAATCTAAGACTGATAGTTAGACGGGGTCATGAAGTTTGAATACACTCAATAAGTAGACAGCATTACCTCAGAGTATTATCTAAAGGGAGATTTCTCCCATACTAGTCCATTACTCTACGCCAAGCATGGTACAAATCATCTTCCATACCTTCTTCAAGAACGTCTATGAAGGTATCTTTGTCCATTACCTTCAAGCAATAATTGCAGATCCACTCCATAAACATATAACGATTGTAGTATAGAAATGTGTTTCTGTGTACTGAATCTTTTAGTAAACCCTAATCACTTAGATAATAAGCAATACCTGCCAAGCAACACATGAGGGAGATCGAAGAAGGTCAAGAAAGAGAGTTTATAGAAACAATTCAAGACCCTTCTGAAATAATCGGTGTTGGTTATAGACTTGTTAGAGCGGCAAAAGATGAAATACTTATAATCTTTCATACAGCAAACGCCCTACTTCGTCAAGAAAAATCAGGAGGTATAGATTTACTTGTTGAAAACGCTACCACTTACAAGACACTTGTAAAGATCCTTGTACCAATCGAAGATAAAATAACAGATACGATTCAGAGGTTAGAAAAGATCAATGGTATACAGATACGAAATATTGAACCAACAATGCAGACAAGGATGACTATCCTGGTAGTAGACAGGACGTACTCTCTAGTAGTTGAATTAAAAGATGATACAAAAGATAACCTGGAAGAAGCAATAGGGCTAGCAACATATTCCAACAGTAAATCCACTGTACTGTCGTATGTTTCAATATTTGATACGTTATGGAAACAAAGTGAACTACGTGAAGAACTCTTGATTCACAGTATGGCACAAAAGGAATTTATCAACATAGCTGCCCATGAGCTTCGTAACCCAATACAACCTATATTGGGATTATCTGATGTACTTTTAAGGTCGAACTTTTTTTTGGACAGTAACAAAAATAATGGAATCAAACAGAAAGAAATCGTTGAAATAATTGCTAGAAATGCAAGAAGGCTTCAACGGCTTACCGAAGATATTCTTGATGTAACTAGAATTGATAGTAAGACGCTGAAACCAAATAAACAGAGTTTCATTCTTGCGGAAACCATAAGAGAGATGGTACAGGATTATTCTAGTGAAATAAGGAAAAACGATAAAAATGTTATCCTTTCGTTCTCTAGTTCTGAGGAATTAGAGTCCACTCCGATAATAGCAGATGAGAATAGAATCAAGCAAGTAATAAGTAATCTAATAGATAATGCAATAAAATTTACACAAAAGGGAGAAATAACTATTTCAATTGAGATTGACTACAAACACAACCAAATAGTCGTGAAAGTAAAGGATACCGGTAAAGGGATAGATTCATATATTTTACCTAAATTGTTCAACAAATTTGTGACGAAATCTGACAGTGGTGGCACTGGCCTTGGATTATATATATGTAAGGGAATAATAGAAGCACATAATGGAAGAATATGGGCTGAGAATAATTCTGAAGGAAATCACAGTATGGATGTTGATAGTGTCGACAGTGAGATGGGAAACGGTACCACATTCAGTTTTAGTGTTCCATTAACTCAGTCCTGATCTACTAATAGCTTGGTTTGATTGGCGATCAAATTCTTCTCTTGTCGAAGATCTGGTCCTTGGATGTGTTCTTCCTAACTCTCCAGATGTTATGTTCGGAATATATTCAGTACCCAATATCGGGTATTTACTATTGCATTTTCCTAGAGAATGGGAAAGGTTTTATTGAGGTTTATATATTACACACTGATATTGAAATTCATACTGTATGGATGCTTTACGCTATTGAAGAATCATGATTCTACTGACTTTATGAGGCTAAATTATGGTTAAGCCACAATCAGGTAGTAACGATCATGAATCAAGCTCTGCACATGTCAGCGCTGAAACCTTGAAACAAGATCAAATAAAACAATCATCATCATCAACAGCAACAAAAACCCAAAATAAGAGGATTCTGATAGTTGATGATAATACTGATATTGGTTTTACTTTGCGAATAGGAGTAGAGGATAATGACTCATCTATGCAAGTCGACAGTTATGACAATCCCATAAACGCCTTGTTAGATTTTAAACCTAATTTTTATGATCTGTTACTTATTGATGTGAACATGCCGTTGATGGATGGTTTTGAATTATGTGAAAAATTATTGCAGAAAGATATCAACGTCAAAGTATGTTTTATGACTGCTGGAGAGATTAATATGGATGCTGCAAGAGAGGTGCATCCACTTAAGAGTATAGGGTGTTTCATCAAGAAACCAATTTCTACAGATGCATTGGTAAGACGTATCAGAGCGGAATTAGAATAGATTAAAAGTATACCTTTAGCGATTTTATCTGCAGACCTTGTTAATGAGCTACGCTTAAAATTAATCTCTATTTGTCTGTTGCTTGCGACTTCAATTCAGTTCTAGCATTAGTTGATTAGATGAAGTGAGTAAATAGGACTGAGAGCGGCCCTTTATTACGGTCCTTTGAAATCCACTACTGCATAAAAGGCATTCTTTTCTGAGTGGTCAAAATTTAAGCTTTGAGTTGTAATACGCATTATCTTTGACTTTGCAGCCTCCGCAAGTTTAAAAATGAAACCTTTTGGTAACTGTATTTTTGTGTCTTGCTCTTCTCCCGTTACTGGGTTTATGAAACTTTCAGTCTGTACGTCCATTATGCCTGGTACTGAAAAACTACTCTTTTTTCCGTTTAAGTTTACTTTGATATCGACGAACTGAGGTTCAAGGAAGTATTTGAATGTGCTAGCAAATAGTGCAAAATGGCCATCTCCCTTCGCCTGGCCTGAACAAATTTTTATGAGCGCCTGTCTTTGTTCTTCGTTAGCTCTGTTGGTAATGAAATACTGAGCCGTACCATTTCCTTCATGAATAGCTTTTGGCCAATATTCAGCGGCAACGAAATCAAGACCGTCAAGCCTAGTATCGCCGTAACGTCCAGACCTAATGTAAATCAGAACTAAAGCCTGACATGACCCGTAGGTAGGGAAGCCATTAAAGTTACAGGGGCAACCGTAATCACAGTTACACGTTTCGACATAGTCTGCATGAATGTTCCATTTAGGTATCTGAGTTGTAGTTGAAGACATATTTCATTTCGGTGAAACGATTCTATATATACATTTAAAGAAGAATGCTACAGTTTGCAGACCACATGAAAGTCTAGTAGACTAACAGTGGATAAGGAAGCAACTTCACACGATGACCTATTCGATAGTTTTAGATTATCCATGCAGTTTTGGAATTGAAGCAGAAACCACCGTCTATTCAAATATATATTCCAAATAAATCGGATAATTTCAATGCAACACGCAATGATTAATGGCAAAGACCTAGAGTACAGTATCCAAGGATCTCGTGATGGAGAGGCTGTTGTCTTAATACATGGAGGAATGTTCGCAGATATGCACGTACCTCTAATGTCAGAGTCTAGTTTGGTAAATAGAATCGCATCCCTTAGCTGGTGTTTTGGTGGAGGTCAATCACTCCAACTCGCCCTAAATGCTGAAGCAGAAAATCCCTTGGCTGCTACCGCATTATACTATGGTAATCCGGTTATGGATGAACAGAAACTGTCCAAGATCAAATGGCCAGTTCTTGGAATATCTGGAGACCAGGATGAATCTATCCCAGTGGAGAACGTGACTTAATTTGAACAAGCATTGAATTCTACAGGGATTCCCAAAGAGATTTACATCTATGAAGGGATGGGGCATGCATTTGCTAATCCTTCCGGCGATAATTATGCTCCTGAGAAGACTAGAGATGCATGGGAGAAAACTCTGGCTTTCCTAAAGAAGCATGTATAGGCTGGAAGATGCCTATTATGGCCAAATATTGCTAGTTAAGCATAATGAGAGGACGATTTAAGGCCTATAAAGGCGCTACATTGTTAGAGTATCGCTTTTT
>Ga0075312_1000093_pt1 | contig 12690 bp, 9 predicted proteins | sample MayberryNE_Catta_5_FD_120047 | JGI IMG/M metagenome (GOLD analysis project Ga0075312, IMG submission 120047) | Natural and restored wetland microbial communities from the San Francisco Bay, California, USA, that impact long-term carbon... | ecosystem: Environmental > Terrestrial > Soil > Wetlands... | reverse complement strand
CTATGGGACGTCGCCCTTAGGATTTGGATTCCTCAATTTATTGCAACAAACCCGCAACCTTGCAAGGTGTAACTTCGAATTTTTATGTCGATTCTCAAATAGGATATCAAACGTGATACTTGACTACGTTGAAGAAACTAGAGAAAATATCAAACGAATTCTTCAATTTTGATGAAAGAGGTATACAAACAAGCCTGTCCTCCTGAATCCTGAAATGAACATACTAGATGAGCCATACAATAATATTCAGAAGTTTGTTAATTACTGATGTTAATAGAGGAATAAGCCTTCTGAACTTTCTGAGGCTATTAATATAAAGATTATGGTGGGTAAAAGAATATGAAAACCTCATCGCGACGGACCTCAAAAATATCACTACTTGGCTCTTCGGCGGGATTTCTTTTCCTATCTATTTGCCTCTCTATCGCAATCTCTCCACAATCTGTAGAAAAACTTGTTGTAGCACAGGAGCAATCCTCCAGTTCAGGTGCAGCATCGGTCAGAGAAGTAATATCAAAGGATGTTAAGGATGAGATAACACTGTTGCCAAAATACTCTCCAGATAGCGTATCTCAAACTTTAAACTACTCGCATTTTGTGCCGCTGAGTCCGTTAAGCAATAGTCCTGGAAACCAAGTCAAATTGCTTCTTAATTACAATGTAACTGAATCATCACTAATTGATAACCCTATAAACGCCATTATGGAGGTATATGCTGCCAACCAATCATTAGTAAGAACTTCCTCGCTACCGCATCCTTTGAACCTCACAAGCTCCGAAGGAACCATCCAACTCGCTACTACCCTAAATGATAACAATCTACAAAATATAACTGCAGTGGCGATGCTCACAGATGATGAGAAAGCTATTCCCATTTCTAATGTCTTGGAAGCAAGACTTAACTTGGGTGAAATGAACGCTGATAGGTAGTGCTCTCAATCCTCCGATCAATGTTGCCGGGGGAAGGGGCGATCACCCTGATTGTGTTTTATTTTTTCTTCCTTCTATAATATTCGTTGTTAATTTCTAATCAAATACAGTTTACTAGGTTTTTCAGCAGTTCTCTAATAACAGAACGGCGTAGCGGGAAACAGTTTTACTAGAAATTTGTTGGAGAAGAATTCTATAGTACGGCTTCAAGACTATCGAAGAGACGATTTGTACAGTAAAGCATTATGTAAAAGTTTGGGCAAGAAATTCCTGTTATTCAATATTAGGAAGTGCTTGATAAGAATATACAATGCATATAGATAAGAGTCGGTCATCATTTTTAATTATAATATCTTTTGGGATACTTTTGACAGTTGGATTTATTGTTAGCATAGAAGATATGAACGATTCGCAGGCGAAAAATGGTAATGGTAGTAAAAACGATGACAACGGTCATGATTGCGATGAAACAAATATAATCATTGGCACAAGGACTTTCACCAAAGGAACCAATTGTGATGACATAATCATTGGTTGTCCTATAACAGCAGAAGGGACTGGATGCAGCTCAGGTGACACACTAAGAGGGTTAGAACGACATGATGTCTTGCATGGATCCGTTGGAGATGATACTCTTTATGGTGACGAAGGAAATGATGAGCTCAGCAGCTCCGACGGTAACGACCGATTGTATGGTGGTCCAAATGACGATATTCTTATGGCTAGTTTCGGAGGTGATTTCTTAGTAGGTGATAAGGGAAAGGACGAGCTTTATGGAGGGCCTGGCGATGACGTATTGATCGGTGGACCTGGGCCAGATTATTTTGATTGTGGAGATGGATATGATATTATTATCGACTTTAATCCGATGAATGGTGACACCCATGCAGATAATTGTGAAGTGGTACTATCTGATTTGGGTAACAAGGAAATTCTGAGCCAAGGCGGGATAGCTAAATCGAAGTTGGAGGCACTAGGAATAGGTTCTCAGAAACATCCAATCGACTTGGAAAATATTGGAGAATCAATAAATTAACGCAACATCAAATTTAGGGTCGACGATATTGCCTTCTCCACTACCACTTAATGAGAAACAGATTACACTTGGAGTACTCTATATTATTTTGCTTTAGACGTGGTTGTCAATTTATAAGGAAAGAACTTGCCTCTTCCCGTAAAGTGGGAATATTAGTGGTTCAATTTCTGCTCCTTCCGAAAAAATGCCCGTAAGGCAATGAAAATGACATATACGTCTAACTTTGCCGGTCCTATGTGATAGTTGGTAAGATACACTCTTTTCATGATTGCGGCGAATAGGGCTAAAGTTTTATAACTTGCATAAGTTCAAACTGAACTGTAAATGTAATGTATTCCTCTTCTATGCCGCTAGGACCAGGGGGCGTCGACGTTTTAAGAACTTTGGCAAGCAAAATGGAACAGCAGCTCAAAGATACGGAACAAGTCAGAACCTCATTTGACGCAGACATCCGGAAATACAAAGATAAACAGATTAGTAAGAAGGAATTTGTACATAGACTAGTTGTCTATACTATATCCCTCTCAGCCTTAAATTTTCTGGTTATGCATGTGATCCTAGAGATGAGAACGGCTATTGAAAAGGGAACTTCGATGAAGGATTTTACAGGGGGAACCGTTACGGAGGACTCATCGACTTCGGGTTCCCAATTCGGTTTAGGTATTCAGGGATTTGTTGGAGGATCATTTCCGGGTGGATCGGGAGATGGTGGTGACCTCTTGACCAATGGCAAGACGGCAACTTTGAGGCGCGATATCAACAATGGTACTGATGAGAAAGTATCACGTGACAGAACTGGCTATAGAAAAGGCCAGAATTTCCTAGAGAGTTCTTTGCCAAAGGAATGTATTGGCTGTGGAACAGTACTGATTCAAAACACAAATTTTTGCGGTAGCTGTGGACATGAACAATGAATTAATTTTGATCTAGACAAAATAATACAAGGGCTAATTTCTATGACATTTGACTAATTACTCTCAATAAATTTACATTAGCATTGTCTTGATTCAATAGAATATTCTGAGAGCGATTTAATTGGTTGAATTAGGTTGGAGAGGACTAAGCCGATGACTGAAAAAATCAGTTTGTCATGAATATAAGATACAAAAATAATTAAATCATGAGGTTATCGCAACCAAATAATTGAACTATCCCATATTTTTCGAATGCTTTTAATTCTAATTTAAATATATACCTTCTATTAACCATTGATATTTTACGAAAAGGTTATTCCAATTTAGCAGATATTATACATAGACTACCACCCTAAAGCATGAGCAGATTTGACAGCCGCTTCATTCAGAATCGTGTTTACACTGGGGCTAGTAGCATTTGAATAATAAACTCGATCAATTGCTTCATTTATGTGTCCTGCGATAATTGGATATTCTGATATGCTTGGCCTTATATTACCGAATGGGATCATAGATATCAACGTATCGTAGTACGGTAGCTCAGTGGCTGATTGGTTGAGAATTAACCCCTGGCCAAGAGGAATCTGAGTTGGGAGGTAACCATACTCTTGAATCCAAGGCCCAAGTATCTCAGGCTCTAATATTGTCTTGATGAACTCCCATGCCAGCGTTTTGTGATTAGACGTGATTGGGATGGCTAATTCCCATCCCCCCATTAATGTACTCGACTGATTATCAGGGCTTGGAACGGGAAACAATGGGATGAATCCAATCTTATTTTCAAAATCCGCTTTTTTCTGGTCTCCAAAGTATCCTGGTATCCATGAACCGCCGAGGATCATTGCAATCCTTTTCTGCGCAAATTCAATTCTGTCACTAGCTGGTAATTTATCGGGTTTTATGCCTGCATCGATTTGGTCTTTGATGAAGCCCAGAGCCTGAATTCCTTCTGTACTATTGTACGTGGGAAACCAATATGTTCCTTTGGTCGGGTGTCCATCCCTGAGCTGCAGAATGTCACCTCCTAGCATCCATAGGTAGGGAAACCACAAATCTTGAGAATAATATGTATCAAATAGAACAGTTCCATTTATTCCGGCCGGCTTCAATTCTTGGTTTAACTTCTGTGCAGATCCGATGTAACCCTTCCAAGTCTTTAGATCGTCGGCATCAATCTGTGATTGTTGGAGTAAATCTTTCCAATACCATAAGCCTCTTACGTCGGTCCACGTCCAAATACCGTATACTGTGCCATTGTACGTTCCGCCATCCCAATGTTGCTGGTACCAGGTAGATGCTCTTGCCCAACCGTCTACATATGTGGTCAAGTTGGAGAGCAAACCTTTGCTAGCGAATTCACCTAACCAGATTTGGTCGACAGATACGAAATCAATCGCTGATTTATTGGACATCAGTTGCAAGAATTCTTCCCTAGTATCATTCGTTGGGAGCTCTTGATACTCGAGGACTATGTTTTTTTCGGGATATTTTTGCCGCAACTTCTCCAGACCTTTATCTAGCAATGATTTCCATCTTCCTTTGTCGCCCAAATCGGTGAGGAGACCATTTAATGTGACCGCTATTTCATCATCTCCTGATTCTAGACTAGCATTTGACAAAGCAGATGAATTCATTCTGTCCATAGAGGCGAACGCAACTGAATACGCGAACGCCTCAAAGGAACGATCTACTTGTGCATCAGATGGCCCTTCAGGATCATCAAATCTAAATAATTGATATGAGAAAGAAAAATGATCATTTATTTGCAAATCAACGATGATAACCGAAAGAGCAACGAATATCAAGAAGAACGAATAACGAATCAATTGGTGTGAAGATGGAGCTTGAAAGAGCAATTCCTCGCCAAATAGGATATACTTAATATATTTATGTTTATCTTAGCATAGTTATAAATGAGCATAGTAACCGTGGTAATTCAGTAAAACACGGCGGGGGTCACACTGCCTAATTTCTGACACCAAACTTTATCATTATTAGTTGGAAGTGGAAATGTTAAAGTAAGTCAAGACATTACTTAGTGAGTGTAGGATCAAGAGGGAGGATCTAAACGGAAAGACTAATTCTAATAGGTGTCATACTTGTAGTCACCATTGCAAGTTCCTCTTTGATCTTGTTGGTTTATCTGCAAAACTTTACAGAGTCAACCGTTAGGAGGAACCTTTACGAACAGCAGATTGACAGACAGGAAGAAGTTACAGATAGCATCTCGCAAAGTATTAGCTCTGATCTTGGGATCTTAGTATCGGTCTTAGATGGTCTCGCAAATTCTGATCTACTTCAAAGCGGAGACTTCGGTTCGGACAACACATTCAATCTCTTTAATGACAAATTGCAAAGATACGGAGCTGAGGTTTCCGAGATCTTTCTGCTAGATAAGAACAATATAGTAACTTTCAATATGAAAGGCCCAAATGCGACAACAGATGATACAAACTTGAGGACTGGGGACGACTTAACTCAGAGGCAATGGGTCAAGGACACCAGAACTAGGACTGAAGCACCATATTTTTCAGGAGGCTTCGAAAGACAAGGCATATATAAAATTTTTATCACCTTTCCAATACTTGATAGAGAGACAAATGAGAAATTAGGAATTGTGGGAGCTTCAATCTCTACTGGCCCATTTTTCTCTACATATGGTAACATTGAGGACCTTGATGAGCAGTTTCTGGTAGTGTTTGACAAAGCAGGTAATCTCATTACTAACCTTGGTAACGCTGGCCTTCTTGGACAGAATTACTTTGGAAAGTTTGTTCAGGATTTTGTGGCAGGAAATAAGGTACTGAACAACCTTACGAGAAGCCTTCTACAGGGTCACTCAGGTTTTGCAGTATATGACTACGGAAGAGGGGAAAGGATTACGACCCAAGAACCTATATTGGTAAACGGGCGGCCAGAATTCTTCGTACAGGCTGTGACTCCTACAAGTAGTCTATATTCTGACTTGGAAAACTCTCTTTTCATTGAAAGGATAAAACTATTTTCGCTATTTGCTGCTACTTTGGCTGGAGTGGTTGTTCTGGTGATATTTCTAATGAAATGGAATAATTCCCTCAAAAATGAGGTCACTAAGCGAACTAAACAATTGGATGATTCTAATAAGCAGCTGGTGGAAGCAAATAATCAGCTGGAGCGCAACAACAAGTTACAAAAAGAATTCATTAATATCGCGGCTCATGAATTAAGGACACCGATTCAGCCTATTTTAGGCCTTTCTGAAATTGTAGTGAAGGAAAATAAAGACAAAGAACTTGACAAATACCTGGAAGTAATTTTCAGAAATGCCAAGCGACTTCGGAAATTAACAGAGAATATACTTGACGTAACAAGGATTGAAAGCAAAATGCTCAAGTTAAGCAAGGAGCCAGTGAATTTACACAATTTGTTACAATCTATTGTAAAAGATTATCAGACAGAGATCATAAAGGAAAATCGTACAGAGCAAGTCAAACTATCCTATCATCCCACAGTAAATGGTAACCCCGCAAATATAGTCGTGGAAGCGGACATCAGTAGACTTATCCAGATAATATCAAACCTATTGAACAATGCTTTGAGATTTTCAAGAAAAGTAGGAGGAAGTATCGAAGTAACTTTGACCGAAAACACTGAAGGCAATAACAAATTCGCAGCGGTTAACGTAATCGACTCAGGAGAAGGCATCGATCCTAGAATACGGGCAAATCTCTTCACTATGTTTTCTACTAATTCTTATGATGGAACGGGTCTTGGACTGTACCTGTGTAAGAACTTAGTCGAAGCTCAAGGTGGTAGAATATGGGCTAGGAATAATCCGCGTGGGAAGGGAGCTGTCTTCGGTTTTGACCTTAGGATTGTAAATGGGAGTTGAAGAATCGTTATTGTGATATATATGACATCGAAAATCTGAAATCTATGGAGACATAGAATTTCGGTTACCTCAAAAAGAATCAAACTGGTCGACAAATAGGAGAGGATTTAACGTCCCATTTTCGGTTAAAGAGGAATCACGACAATTATGTGTTTACTTGGAGCAGAACCATAAATCGTAGAGATTCAGATTTCGAAGTTTGCTGCAAAAAAGCTTTTGTAGATTTGTTTCTGGTGTATGACTGGTCCACCTTACGAGGATCAAAGGCAAGGAGCGAGAAACTCGAGATTGACTATTATGATCGCAATGGGGGAGGGCTTTAATCCTGAAGCCTGTATAATGGCGTGCTCCTTGACAAATCAGCCTTACTTTACCGGACTTTGTGAAGAATTCCATTTCTCTTTTTTTAAGTCGTATTCAGCCCGGGAGAATCTGATTCTAGCAGGATGGCCAATTACCACCGTGTCTGACGGAACATCTCTAGTAACTACTGCTGCCATTGCAACAACACTATTTTTTCCCACTCGAATCCCTGGCTTTATTACAGCTCTACCACCTATAATGGCACCGTCCTCGACGATAACACCCTCCATTCTTGGGCTTGTAGGATAAGGGTCGTTGGTAAAAGCCGCAGCAGGTCCCACAAATACATTCTTTCCAATAACAGTTAGTGGTGGAATATAAACAGATCCTTCTATTCTAGTATTTTCTCCAATCTTGACATTGTAATCTATGTGCGTCAAAGACCCAATACTTACGTTGTCGCCTATCTCGGTATTACCCCCAATATATGAAAAATGCCAAATCTTCACATTCCTACCTATCTTTGCCTCTGGTGAAATGTAGTTGACTACCTTATTCTGTTCCATTAGTTGACAATACTATCCAATGCCATATAATTCTCTTTTTGATACTCTAGGCATCGAATATAACTATCAGCAACAGAAGATCTGATTTTTGTTCTGTATTTTTTTCAGAAATGAAGCATTTAAGGATATCTTAACTTTGAAAGTCTAACTTACCGATTCTTTAGATCAAAAATATAATTTAGTAACACGAATATGGGTCCTTTCTATGGAATATCTATGAATAGGCTGCGTTCTTAACAAACGGCCCGGATAGTCTATTTACTGTGCTGATTTGCAAAAGGATAAGTATGACAACGTCTGATGAATCTAGAAGTACAATACATTTGCTGTCATATTTTGCAAAACAGTGGGATGTTTTCCTTGTCGGAGGGGCAATGATAATTGGGTTCGCCGTTGTTGTTCTCAAGTTGCTAGGATTTTTTTAGCCCTGAGAAACTGCTTGGGAGAGACATATTCCTCTATTACAGAAATACAAGTAGATTTGTGAGATAACCAATTTTAAATTCTCTCAAATGAGCAAGACATCAAGTACTCAAAATTGTGGGCCTCTTAATAGCGGCAGATTTTAGGAGATTAAGTTGAACGCACAATTTCAATTTTATGAGGATCCTAGTAGTACACTGCCAAATCCTTTTATAAGCATGCAATTTAGATTGACATATGAGCTCTGTAGATTCAGGCGAAGCCGACTCGGATAAGCGAGAACCTAATTTGGGGAAGCTTCAAATAATCAACGAGGAAAAAGCACTTGTCTTTACCAATCGCAAAGGTGTACCTCGTAGCAGGAGAGGTAGAGGCTATTCCAAAAAGGAGATTGCTGAGGGATTTGCAAAAATTGGTTTAGGGAATCAAAATATATCGAAAGTTAGATCCTATCACATTCCCGTGGACAAATTAAGAAGGTCTACCCATTCAGAGAATGTGAAAGAACTTACAAATGTTTTAAAAAAGTACCTGCAAAGCAAAAAAACAAAGATTAAGGGCAAAAAGCAGAGTCAGACGAAAGAGAATGCTGCCACTTCGAAAAACACTAAGTGACCCATTACTTTATGTTGGTCTCAAATGCGGTAAAGTCAGTATCTTTTGGACGATAAAAGAGACCCATCGTCAATGCTATGATAAAGGACATCGAATTTTATTACTTTTTACCATCTTACATTTCTGTCTGAGGTAAGTCTCGATTTGATGTCAACCAGAAATACAATTGATAGAGCCAGAGTGGTAACAGTCTCCTATTTTCCTTAGATGAACACAATTCTTAGTGTCGGTTTTCCTAGAAGTAGCAGCCAGTTGTCAATCTGACTCCTAACCTGATGGTCAAGGATCATAATCGCATACTGATGGAAAGTGACGTGGTCAAGAAGCAATAATTCATTATGATCGTTAATTAAATTGAATCCTGACTCTTTTTTCACGCTAATAGATCACCAAATACTGAAATATTATTGCCAGCAGAATAAGATATGGGAAAAATCATTGAAATGGATGACTCAGTCACACTCGGTGAACAATTCGAAGCTGAGGTTGGGGCAGTCATTCTAATGAACAACTTCAACGTGGTTCCTGATGAGGTCGAGGAGGTGTTCATAAAGGTTTTTGCCGATACCACTAAGGTCCTTAAGCAGCAACCTGAGTTCATTTCCGCTTAATTGCACCGAGGAATTGCTGGGAGTTGTACATTCGTTAATTATGTGGGATGGGAAACTGTAGCGCATTTTACACAGGCATTTGATAAACCTGAGTTCCGGGAAAACATGGTCAAGGTACTTCCTATCACTGTGATGTCTCCTCACTTATTCAAAAAAGTTGTAATCGCCGGGGTTTGTTTGTGTGGATTAGCTGCTGTCAACTTTCCAATACGAATTACTGGCAGGAATGTTAAACAAATGTGATATGATAGATGTATACTCGACAAATTTCACTCTGTTAGGTTGGATCCAATATGGGAGTTGTGAGAAGGTAACTTGGAACTAAGATTCTTAATGTAACCATGGATACAATGTAGTACATACCGACTTATGTATATGTATAATAATAATATAACATTGATAGCTACCTTTAATTTCTTGCTATCAAAGAATCCAACTGTTCCTCTTTAGATTCCCATAAGTATGTGATTTTGAAATGATATTAAATTACTTCTGTGCGTTTCAGTGAATATTACCAACGTATAGGTTCTGTACAATAAATTAGAACATGGCTTTACAAAATCTTGATCCTGAGGGAGGCCGTTTCAATGTCTTGGTGAGGAGATGACAGAGAATATTTGGCTTATTATTATTTCTATTCTCTAAAGCTTAAACTATCTTGACGATAGCAATACCGCAATATTGATAATATTTCTCACGAATGACAATGGCTGTTACTACTTTTATGTTAAGAAAAAGGTTACCTAGTCATTAAAGCATATGGGCCAAAGCATTCATGCAAAAAATGCAATGAACTTGATTTTTGAAATGCAATCGTCAGAAAATCGTAGGTACTATCACTTAGAGGCTTGTCCTCAAACCAATACTACTATTTTTTGATCACAGTTTGGGAATTGATAAAGCCAAAAAAATTCAGATTGTTAAATACTTATAACAGGGAAATGTCCCCCTATCTCTGGACGAAGGTGTTAATTCTGAATAGGAAATGGTATGGTGTCTACGTTTCATTGGCCATGGCTCTATTTGCGTGTATCTTTTGCACACAGGATTTGTCTTTTGCTTCACCACAAGTAGGCAATTATTCAATCTCTTCACAGATGATCTTTGATGAACTAAAACATTCAACGGTGAGCGTCATGAATACGATACCTACGAATCTTTTTAATCCTCAGATACAAAATCTCACTGAACTAGGTACCGGTTATGTTTTTGGTGATAAGGGACACATTATTACTGCTTATCACTTATTATCAGGGGCTATGAATGTGGATATAATATCAAGTGAGGGAGAGAGATACCCAGCGACACTAATGGGTGCTGACCCCTTTAGTGACGTAGCAATTTTAGAACTTAATTCGACTACTGCAATTCAAAATACGGTGCCTACCGCAGCTACAAAGCAGAATCAATTATCGACCATTAACGATACCCTTAGACCAGTGAGTGTGGGTAATTCAAGTGCATTGCATGTCGGGGATCCTGTCGTAACCATCGGTTACAGTTTTGGCTCGACAGGACCGTCTATGACCGGTGGTTTGGTAAGTAAAACTGATTATGTATTAGCATTTCCGGCAGGTGGATTCTCTATACCTAACATTATACAATCTGACGTAACGGTGAATCCTGGCAACTCAGGAGGACCATTGATAGACAGAACTGGAAAAGTCATAGGAATGATTTATGGTAGGCTAAATCCTGTGGGTGTACCTTTGGGACAATTTCCTGGAATGACAGCAGTCATTCCCTCGAATATAGTTAACCGAGTCGCTTCATCAATTGTTGAAAACGGTTATTATCTTCATCCAGGTATCGGGATCATGGGAGAAACACTCACTCCTGACTTAATTCAACGTATGATCAACTCTACAAACATACCATCTGATATGCATGGTGTATTCGTAAGTAAATTACAGAGGGATGGCACCGCGGATTTAGCAGGCATACAGGGAAGTGACACAAATGAATACGGGGAGATACTTGGCGGTGACATAATAACTGCCATAGATGGGATTTCTGTAGATAGGTTTGAGCAACTGTTGGCATTTATCCAGGAGCACAAATCAGTAGGGGACAATATTTCTTTCAGTCTATTTCGGAATGGTCAAACTTTGGAAAGACACGGAATAGTTCAGACATTTCTTCCTTCTACAGCTAGATAAGTATCTTAACATGCATTTCTTTGTTTTCTCTGAATGGTTTGGTTACAGATGCAATCTGAGGCCAATTCCAGGTCGAAAGCGGCTATGTTCCCATTTCCTATATCGGCTCATCTAGTTGGAGAAGTCTAGATATTACTAGATCAAAGGTAGCTATAATTGAGTTCTGAGTATTTGAAGATATGGCTAGTAAAACAAAAACTTATTGGCTAGTGTTCATGACTTTCTGCGTGAATGAATAGTATAACAAGTTCTAAAATAAAACCAAGGAACCTCATCTCGGTAGAGAAAGCTCTGGTCAGGCTATTTTCATCCTTTAAAATTCCAAAAATGAATGCAGAGAGAATAGAATACGTATATTTATTAGAATCTAACGGACGAGTACTTGCGAAAAATCTGTATTCCCCTATGAGTGTTCCTCCATTCGATCGAGCCGACAGGGATGGTTTTGCGATATCATCATCTGATACAGTTAAAGCATCGCCTCTCTCTTCGACTTATCTTAAGATAATGGGTAAGGGCCTTGCAGGACAGGAGGCAATGTCACATCGCTTAAGAAAGGGGCAAGCACTTAAAATAGCTACTGGAGCAAAACTTCCTAAAGGCGCAGATTCTGTGGTCATGTTTGAAGATACCACCTTTGGGGCCAATAGATTAGTCAAGATTTCCAAACCTGTCAATCGAGGTGATTATGTAACTTACAAAGGTAGTGACGTTACAGAAAAACAATTAGTCTTGAGAAAGGGAACATGGATTACTCCCCAAGATGTGGCCTTAATTGCGTCCATAGGTTTTGATAGGATCCCTGTAGTCAAAAAGCCTAAAGTTGGTATACTAGCAACCGGGGACGAACTTACAGAGCCTGGAAGCCGTCCACTAAATGACGCAAGCATTTTTGAAAGCAATAGATACATGGTGTCTTGTCTAATAAGGGAAGCTGGCGGAGAGTCCGTGGATTTGGGATTATGCAAAGATGATCCAGATGCGATATTTGAGATATTAAAATCGTCATTAGAGCTGGATATGATCGTCGTATCAGGTGGAGCATCAGTAGGAGAGAAGGATTATACACCTTTGATCGTAAACAGGCTGGGAAAACCTGGACTTGTGGTTCATGGAGTAGCTATGAAACCAGGGTCTCCCACAGGACTAGGGATTGTGAGAAATACCCCGATTATCATCTGTCCTGGTTTTCCGGTTTCTGCCTTTGCCGCCTTTTCTATGTTCGGATTACCAATTCTGTCCAAGTTTTTAGGTACGAGGGG
>Ga0075312_1000091_pt1 | contig 12812 bp, 9 predicted proteins | sample MayberryNE_Catta_5_FD_120047 | JGI IMG/M metagenome (GOLD analysis project Ga0075312, IMG submission 120047) | Natural and restored wetland microbial communities from the San Francisco Bay, California, USA, that impact long-term carbon... | ecosystem: Environmental > Terrestrial > Soil > Wetlands... | reverse complement strand
TCTAAACGACTTCAACTTCGGGGATGCGAAACTTTCGCCGATACGCCCCCGCCGTCACGCCGGTGATCCGTTTGAATAGCCGGCGAAAAAAAGCCGGGTCTTCGTAACCCACCTTCCAACCGATCTCATCCACCGGCGCCTGGGTGCGCTCGAGCCAGCGTTTCGCCTCTTCCACGCGCAGTCGTTGAACATAATCGATCGGCGCGTGCCCGGTCGCGCTCTTGAATCGCCGCTTGAAACTGCGCTCGGGAATCCCGGAAATGCGCGCTGCTTGCTCGATCGGATTCGCCACCGAGAAGTGGCGGGCGAGCCAGCTTTGCACTTTGTGAATTACGGCGTCGCCATGATCGGTCGCCGGCTCGAAGACGACATAGGGGGACTGGCCATCGGCATGGCATTGAAACGCGAAGAATTTCGCAACGGCTTGCGCCGCGGTGGGCCCCGCATGCTGCGCAATTAAATACAGAATGAGATCATGCCAGGAGGTGGAGGCGCCGGACATGAGGAACTCCTGATTTTTTCCGGCGGCGACGAGCGCCCTTTCGAGCCGTAGCCGCACGTTCGGGAAATTGCGCCGAAACGTCGGCCCGTACATCCAGTGCACCGTCGCATCCTTACCGTCGAGCAGGCCGGTTTCCGCCAGCAGCAGCACTCCCGAGCAGGTGGAACACAACTGCGCTCCCGCGGCATGCATCTTGGCAAGCCATTCGACGATCGCCGGGTACCGACCCTTTTGCCACTCTCCGCGTTCGACCAGGACCGACGGAATAATGACCACGTCCGCCGAATCGATTTGCTCGATCGATCGCTTCGCTTCGACGGGCACCCCGCTCGCGGAGGAAAGCGAGCCCGCAGTCATCGCGACGATCTCGGCTTTGAAGTGAGCTCGCCCGGCCAACCCGTCACCGTAAGTACCGAGCAGATTGAACGAGTTCAATACGTCGTAAAGGCCCATCAACGTCGAAGCCATTACTTCGGGAATCGCCACCAGGCAGACGCGCACGCTTTTCGGATCTGCTTTCATTTTTTGTCCTTCATGGCCCAAACGGACCCATTTTGCGCAAACTGCCTCTCCCCTTGCCCGTCCACCGCGGTTATCTTCATGGGCAAATGAATTTTTGTGAGGAGGATTCTATCATGAAGGTCGACGAGCGAAAGCTTAATGAATTTGTCGAAAAGACGGTTACGGACTTGGCCGCGGGCTATGGCGGTGTGATGACCGTGCTGGGACACAAGCTTGGGCTTTATAAGGCAATGGCGAATGCGGGACCGCTGGATTCATCGGAACTGGCCAAACGCTCCGGCTGTGCCGAGCGCTACGTGCGCGAGTGGCTCAACAGCCAGGCGGCGGCCGGTTACGTTGTTTATCATCCCACCAGCGCCACCTACGAGCTCACTCCGGAGCAGGCGGCAGTGCTGGCGGACGATGACAGCCCGGTCTTTATGCCGCCTGCGTGGGAAGTGCCGGTCTCGATGTTTTTCGACGAAGAGAAAACCATCGACGCGTTTCGCACCGGCAAGGGCGTCGCCTGGGACGAGCACAACGAGCGGCTTTTTTGCGGCGTCGCGGCCTTTTACCGAAACGGCTACCGGAACAGTTTGGTTCGCGATTGGTTGCCGGCGCTTCGCGGCGTGGAAGAAAAACTACGCGCCGGCGCCAAGGTTGCGGACGTGGGCTGCGGTCATGGTCATTCCACGATCCTCATGGCCGAGGCGTTCCCACGCTCCCGCTTCTGGGGCTTCGATTATCATGAGCAATCCATCGAAAGTGCCCGCGGCCACGCGCGCAAAACCGAGATCGAAAATCGCGCGCGCTTCGAGGTCGCTAGCGCCACGAGTTATCCCGCTGAAGGTTTCGACCTGATCTGTTTCTTCGACTGCTTGCACGACATGGGCGACCCCGTGGGCGCCGCGAAGCACGCCAAAAAAGCGCTGGCCGAGGACGGCACGGTGATGCTGGTCGAGCCCTTCGCCAACGATCGAGTGGAAGAAAATTTGAACGTTGTGGGCCGGCTTTACTACTCGGCTTCGACGACGCTCTGCTGTGCGCACGCGCTGTCGGAAGATGGCGCCGCCGTCCTCGGCGCTCAGGCCGGCGAAGCGCGCCTGGCCGGCGTGTTCAAAAAAGCCGGCTTCAGTGAGTTCAGAAGAGCCAAGACGACCCCGTTTAATCTAATTCTCGAAGCGAAGCCGTAGTCTTCGCGGAGCTAGACGAGTTTACCCCATCACGGTCGTCCTCTGACCGTGATGGACTCGTTTATTATATGAGGCGCGTGATTGCCGCAGAAGCACCTCGCGCTCGACGTGGCATTGCCCTCACCCACAAGCCGCGTTGTTTCAATGCTAGACGTGACGCCAGATTCAATTGCATCCCTAAGCAAGGGGGAGCGCTCGACCGCGGGCCGCGCATTACGTGCTATAGTTTCGCGACTTCCGGAGGGAGCAAACGGCAGGAGACTATAGAATGCAAAAATTGCTTTTGAAAACCTCCCAAAGCTCCCATACTTAAAGGATCTTTTATGGGAGAACTGTGAACAAGCAAACTGCTAAGGACTTCGTTAGTTAGTAGACCTACTGGGACGAAGAGGCGAGTCGTGGAAAGCGCAGGCACCAGGACTCAAAGGACGCTTTCGCACCCACGCCCAAAATTAAGCACTCGGGGCGTGGATCGGGTGGTGGCCGATGACCCACAGACGCTTTGCCTGGGCTTGGAACGAGTCGTCCCTTCGTGTCCAACCAACCCTGTTGTCTAGATACTTCTGAACTCCTTGATAGTTGAACCTTTAGACAGACTCGACGCGTTGCGCAGCAAAGCTTGGCCGCGCGTCGGCTATTTCTGGAGCGAGCGTCTTCTCCGTTTTTCGATCTCCAAATCGAGCTGGAGCGATTTTCGGTTGACGTACTCCAGCTTTTGCCGCTCCTCTAACAGCGCCTCGCGATCGCGCGTCAATGCGCGCCTTTCTTCCGCCAGTTTCTGTCTCTCCTGGACCAGCTCTTGTTGCTGTTCCAGGACTTGGATCCATGTTTTGGATTGATCCAACAAGGGGCTTTGAGGATGCCCTTTGACCAAAGTCTTGAACGAAAGGAGAGCGCGCGAGTAGTCCTTTTTCGAGTTCGACGGATGCGCCAGGATGACGCCAATGTTAAATAACGCGACGTCTGCATTGCCGTTGCCTTGAGCGAGAGCGGCTTGATTTTCTCTTAACGCGATATCAAAATTCGCCGGCGTTTGGACGACTCCCATGCGATCTGCCGGATCAGACCCGGAGGATTGCAGAAATTCGCCGAGGCTCGAGCAGGCTGAAAGGCTGAAGAACGAGAGGACCGCGGCCGCATGAAAGAAACTCTGCCGCAGGCCGTTATGTCCAAAACGGATTAGTCGACGAGCATAAATTCGCATGGTTCGATTGCCTTTCCGCGCGCCCGGGGGATGATGGATCGCCCGGAGGCGGCATGCCGGCCCGGATCAACCTGCCGCCGTTTTGATAGTATCTCCCTCGGTTCTTAGCTCGCGCTCTTTCAGCGGCGTTCTTATACCGCGCATGACTTTCATCGATAGAAAAATTCCCAGTAGCACCACTATCGCGGTCGTCGTAATGGTAATGGCCCGGGCGGTTCGGGCGGATTGCTCCATGCCCTCGAGCTTGGCGTGGAGGCTCGCTCTCAATGCCAGCTTCAAACGTTCAAGTTCGTGTAAGCCGCTCTCCAAAAGTTTGTCCCGTTCCTGTTCATACCGGCTTTGAGCATAAGGCTGATTCGATCGAATATAGGCGACTTCTTGGTCAAACAACTTGTGGTATTGACGATGGATTTCCTCGATTTTCGACAGCGAACCGATCATTTTATCAGAGCGCGTCCGCGCCCTAAGCTCATCCAGATGACGGGCAAAATCATGCTTGAATTGAAGTAGTTGTTCGTGGCGATCTTCCTTGCGCGAGATAATGTATTTCCCGCCGTAACGAACTTCGGACAGAAAAGTGTCGGTCAACGCCTCTTGGAAGTCGATCATACGGTGGTCGTGATCCAGGGCTTCGCGAGCCGTCGCGCTCAACGTGCTGAGCTGGACGATCGAATACAGGCATGCCGCGATAGAAAGGACCAGTAGCGCAGCGCTGCCGAGGATGAATCGCCAAAAAATTGGAACGCTCATAAACTCGAGAGTTAAACTTCGCAATCGACCACCGATTCGGCTGCCGATCGACTCGCCGCCGATTTCTGATCGGCGGGTCGGACCGGCAGGCACACCGTAAATACCGTTCCCTCGCCCACTTTGCTGGCGACCTCGATTGTACCGCCAAGAAGGTCGACGAAATTTTTAACAATGAAAAGCCCAAGGCCGGCACCGGAATGGTTGCGGGTGGTCGCGCTATCGATTTGGCGAAACTTATCGAAGACAAACGGCAGGAGTTCAGCCGGAATGCCGGGCCCTGTGTCGGCAACTCGCAGCTCGAGTGCTTCTCCATCGGCCGTGAGGCAAGCCGACACTGCCACACACCCTTGATCGGTGAACTTGATCGCGTTGTTGATCAGATTGGTCAAAATATGCCTGAGTTTCGTTCGATCGCTCACGACCAAAGGCAAATCCGCGTAATGCCAGTCGAGAACCAGCTCCTTGTCCATCGGAAACATATAGTCCGACTTGATCTGTGATATGAAATCCAGCAGGTCGACCGGATCGTTCTGAATCGAAACGGTATGGCTTTCGATTTTGGTAATTTCTAAAATGCCATTAATCAACAACAACAATTCACGAGCCTGCGCCCGTATTTTGTCGGTCCCACGTTCTTGATCGGAGCTCATTTCGCCGAAAGCTCCCATTTTCAAAGCCTCGGCATAATTCATAATAATGTTGAGCGGCGTGCGCAGCTCATGCGACATGACTCCAAGAAAGTCATCTTTGATTTTATTGGATTTTTCCAATTCGATCGCTTGTTTCCGGGTCTGCTCGAAGAGTCTCGAGTTGTGGATGGCAATGGCCACCTCATTGACCAGAACCTTGAGGAAGCTCATCTCCTCCGGGCCAAGTTCCATGTCGTTCCGGGTGTATAACGACAGGACTCCCAGAACGTCTCGTCGGGCGATCAACGGCAGTCCGATATACGACCTGAGTTGGTAACGGTCAAATAATTCAGGGTCGGTATTTCGCTCGTCGAGACGAGCATCGGAGATGGCGATAGCGGTTTGCTGCGTAAAGGCAAGCAGTGGAAGAGCGTCCGCCGACGTAAGTTCCGCGAGTGGCTTTTCGGTTTCGGCAAAGCCTCGATGGGCAATCGGTTCTAGTCGATTCGCCTCCTTGTTGATCCAGCTTACACTGACCGCGCACGAGGGGAACAAGGCGCAGATATGATCGAGCAGGGTGCTGAGAACGCTCGAGACATCGAGGGTTGAAGTGATGCCGCGGTTAAGGTCGTAAAGCGCTTCTTGCTGTTGGCGTTGCTTTTGTATTTTCTTTGCCGATTCATCCGCCTCGACCTTGCGTGTTTCCAGAGCATGGGCCAGATTATCGAAAGCTTTGGCCATTTGGCCTAACTCGCTATTGTCGTATGCAAACGTGGTGCGAGCCGTCAAATCGCCCTGGGCCAGCTTGTGGGTGGCGGTGATGACGTCCTTGATGCGCCGTAGAACGAACAGATCAGCGCCAAACCACGCCAAACTGAGAACGATCACCGAGAAAACCCCGAGAACGATCAAATTTTCGATCAGAACGGCTCTGCTTTTGGCGAATGCCAGTGTTGCCGGGAGATCAATAGCCGCATAGGTCGGTTGTCTGCCAACGGAATTTTTCAAAGGACTGAAGGCAAACAAGCGGCGAATTCCGTCTGAGCCGGTGAGCTCGATCGTTTCTCCGGCTCCCGCAGCGACGATCTTAGGATCGCTACCTTCAACGAGCATGGATTTTCCGATCCAGTGCAAGCCTTCCGGATAACGCATTAGCACGACGCCGTCGCCGTTCACCAGGCTAAAGGTGGCGCCCGGATATAAATGGCTGTCGACGGTCGCGTGATTTAGCCAGGATAAATCCACGGCTGCTGAAACCACCGCTCGTAACACTCCCGCCGGCTCCATCACCGGATAGCTCACGTCTAAAAGGATCTTTTTGCTAGCTCGATGATAGCGAATATCGCCCACGGAAAAATCGAAAGTTTCGACGCTCTGGCTGTGATGTAGGCCGCTCGAAGTAGCAACCGAGCTGCCGGTCTTTAGTGCGGTGCAAAGCGGTTTCCCGTTTCGATCGGCAACCATCAAGTCGGCGTAACGCGGTTCTAGCAAGCCGGACAAGATCTTTTGACACGCCAACCGATCGTCTCCACGGACCTGCGGTACACGAGCGAGCGTGATGAGGAATTGGTGCGCATTGTCGAGGATCCGATCCTGCTCTGATGCGATGACTCGCGCGGCCATGAGCGCGTTTAATTTTACCTGGTTGGCCATCAATTCGTGATGGTCCCGAGCGCTATAGAGAATCAGTCCGAAGGCCGGAAGGACTGCGGCGAGAATAAGCAGTATCAGTCTCGATCTCACGCTTGAGGTCAGATTGAACATTATCTAAACGAATGCGGAGCAGTTCGTCGGAGAAAATCTAAGAAACTTTAGCGAGGAATCGAGCAAACCCTATGCCAGGAGGACTCGCACACTATATTAGGTAATTACGGAAGTATTTGTGGTGTCTTCAGGCCATACGGGTTTGTTCAGGCCATACGGGATAACAGAACGCTGCACACGCATGGCCAGCGATGCCGGTTTTTGCAGTTAAAACGAATCGCATTCACATCGATGTCGTGCCACGGCACTGGAGCGCAAGCGGGGCGCTTATGAGACAGGAAGTTGCATAAGAGATCTGATCTGGATGCCGGCGGCTCAAAAAAATCTCAAAGGCGAGGCGCATAAGCGAAATGGAGTGTTGGAGTAATGGAGCATTGAAGGTGGGCTCGAAACCCCATCACTCCATCACTTCAGTACTCCAATCCCGATAAGCGATTGACTGCACCCTTCGGCGATCCTCAGGGCGATCGGCCTACAAGTCTTTTTCAGCAGCCTGCGAGGCTAGAGAACCAGCCCCATCTTTCTCAAGGTCCTTTGAAACCGGGACTCCATTTCGACCCGCTGCGTTGCGTGACATTCGAGACTTCTCACCCGTTTGGTGATGTGGTCTGGTGTTGATTCTACCGCCTCTGCGGTCCCCTGTGGTCCGCGACGGGTTTCTTTCTTGATGTAGAGCGTAATGGCCATGGTGCCGTTTCGTTCATCATAAACAGCCTCGCTGCCCTCTTGTTCATCCTGGCGAACCTTCTGCTTGATCGCTGCGGCGCAGTCCGTCACGGACAGATACTCTCCGACTCGGACCCAACCGGTGCCGGCACCGTCACGCGGCGCCGTGTTCGGCACTGAGACCTCCAGCTTCTCGACGAGTACCCAGGCAGTAGCCAATCGCGGCACGCTCCGAGCGGCGTAAACAAGCATTAAGATCATCGCAGCTGCCGCCAGAGAATATCCCGCCCATTTTTTTGAAAAACGCAGGAGCGCTTTGGGCATCTTGATCGTCTTGCGGCGCGGCGCTGCGGCGCGGCGCGGCCGTGAAGTTTGACGGCGCGCCGTCGCCGCGGCGGCACGAGGTGGCGGCTGCGGTCTTTGAACAATTTTTTGATCATAGCGCTGGCGCCGCTCGCTGTTTCCGAGAACCGCATAGGCTTCATTGATTTGCCGCAGCTTCTCGGTAGCTGTAGCCTTCTCGCCGGCGGCGTGAAAGAGGTCAGGATGATAGCGCTTAACCAGGTCTCGGTATGCCGATCTAATTTCATCGGCGCTTGCCGATTGCCCAACACCGAGAATCTGATAAAAGTTCACATCACTCATGAGTGCTTTAGAGTCTGTCCTATTGATGCATACAGATCAACTAATTCTAATCCGACAAACTTGCGCACGTGCGCGAGGGCGGTGAGACCGGAAGTCGTGAACACCCGAGCGTACAGGCTGTCATAAGGCCGACCCGAACGAAGTATCACCGCCGGTGGAGTGCAAGTGGCCAGCGAGGCAGTTCCATTGCCGCGGCTGTAGGGCTCAGCGTCCGAGCGAAATCGAAACAATATCGGAATATGCTAAGTCGCAGATGGTCGGTCGAGATAGCCTGGACAGCCCAGGATCACACCGTTGCCGCACCACACTCCCTCCTCATTTTTTGTTGAAAAACGCGGGACCATCCGCTAAGGGCTAAGATAAGAGACATTCTAGGGAGACGCCTATGCAAGTCATCGACTCCGACGGCCATTTACACGAGCCTTTCGATCTTTTCGAGCGTTATATGGAGAAAGAGTTTTATTCGTCGCGGCCGCGTATCGTCGACCTGCGTGACGAGCCGAGAGATACCGGACGATGGCTGGTCGAAGGACGGCTCGTGCCTCGTCTCCCGTTCACCAAAGGGGTGGGTGGCGGAGGCTTTCGCTATCAGACGCCGCGCCATGCGCAGATGAAAGCCCGGGATAATTCGCTCGATGACATAGAGGGCCGTTTGCAGGACCTGGATCAAATGGAGGTCGATTTTCAGATTGTCTATCCAACGGCGTTGGTTTGGGTGTTCGATCTCGAAAACAAAGAGTTGGCCGCGGCCGTGTGCCGCGCTTATAACAATTACATTGCCGAGCAATGCGCCAAAGCGCCGAAACGGTTGGGCGGAGTCGCCCTGGTGCCGATTCAGGACCCGCCAGCCGCGGTGACGGAGGCGCGTCGCGCGGTGCAAAAGCTCGGGCTCCACGGCATCGTCGTTCCCGGCGTGGTCGGAAACAGGCCGCTTCATGCCAAGGAATTCACTCCGTTCTTCGAGACGATGAACGAGCTCGACGTCCCCATCGGATTTCACGCCGTGACGGGGATGCACGACACGCCCTGGGCAGACTGCTTCACGGATTTTTTCTCGACGCATGTGACCGCGATGCCGTTTTCCATGATGGTCGCGATGATGTCGATGGTGCAGACGGGACTGCTAAAGACGCTGCCGCGCTTGCGCTGCGCGTTCCTGGAGATCGGCGCGAGCTGGCTGCCCTACTGGAACTGGTGGGTAGGCAAGCACATCGAGCATGTCCTCGAGCCGCGCGCCGGCCGTAATGAGAGCGATTGGGGGCGCCAGCCTTACGAGCTGTCCAGCACCGTCCATGAACCTGGCGAGGATATTCTCGCCGGCAGAATCTTGAGCGGCTTTGAAGGCGACGAGAACCTGCGCTCGATCATCGATCAGCTCGGCAGCAAAGGCTTCATGTATGCCAGTGACTATCCGCATAGCGACATGGACTGGCACCGCGTCCAGACAATTAAGGCATCCGAGTCTCTGACCAGTGCGGAAAAGGCCGATCTCCTCGGTGACAACGCCCGGCGCTTTTATAACTTGCGCAGCTAAGATGCGTCGACGACGCCGTAGCCAACGGCCGAACTTAAGAACTGCTGAAAGATTCTCGACAAGAAGTGACAGCGGTTGAGATTAGCGCACCGGCCAGCGACGGATCGCTTTAGAAACGGCGCGAACTTTCCCGTCCCCAGGCCGGTTGAGCTCGGGCGCTTCATCGCGCCACGTTTCCCTTAGCCGATAAACTTCCTTGAGGAAATCGAGCCGGCGGATCGCTCTGGTTCTGCAATTACAGCAAGCGAGAACATTGACGGACACTTCGAGACAGGCTCGACACTTTGAATGTGAACAAAAAGGACACTCCATGCCCAGACCAGGCCAAGAGAGTTTTAAATGATCCACTTTGTTCGTTTCCTCCGGCTGCTGAATCAAATTGCGAGTCGATTGAAATAGCTAGCGCGACTTAATTTGAAATCGCGGAGAGTGTCAAGAGAGTTATAATTTTATTTCAAAATTTTTTTCGCTCATTCGCGGCGTCGGATGCTTGCGGCATGAGCAAGCGCGAGTTGTTTTTGTGTGAGTTCGTTGCGGAGAATTGCGTCAAGCCAGCTGTGGCTCAGTTGGTCAGCCGGTCGCGCACGCCGCGGCGCGCCCATAGAAGCAGCAGTACGGACATTCCCAAGGTATAAGCGAAATCCCATACTACTGTCACGGAAAACTCGCCATTGAATGACGCGCGCGCCAAGCGCACGGGGTGCAGCAGCGGTAACGCCTCGGCAACCCACAGCCATGCTCCGGAGAGGCGTTCCTCGAGCGGAAAGAACACATCCGAAAATAAAAATAACGGAGTGAGAAATAGCGTAAAATAGAAACTGAACATGTCGATGTTTGGAATGCGCAATGAGAAAACCATGCCGATCGCGGCAAACAGCAGCCCCGTAAGAGGAATGACAAAAATCACCCACAGCGAGGATGGCCAGGGCGCCAGTCCGAAAATCAGCAACACGATGAAAAAACACCCGCCGTAAACGCCGGCACGAGTCACCGCCCACAGCACCTCGCCGGCGAGCACATCGTCGGGCTCGATCGGAGTCGTCAGCATGGCGTCGTAAGTTTTTTCAAATACCAGCCGAACGTAGATGTTGTAGGTCACCTCGAAGCTTGCCCCGTTCATCGCCGCCACGCACACGAGGCCGGGAGCGAGGAAAGCGATATAACTCGTGCCGCCGATCTCTGAAATATAAGCGCCGACTCCGATGCCGATAGAAAGTAGATAGAGAACCGGCTCGAAGAAATTGGGCAGGATATTCCACTTCCAAGTTCTCTTGTACATGACGGCATTGCGTCGCCATACGGCGAGCGCATAGGGAAGCGAAATGCTCACGGATTGACCTCCAAGCCGGTCCCGGTGAGAGAGAGATAAACGTCTTCGAGATTGGTCGACCGGACGATGATCGGGCGACGGTCTCCCTGGTCATGTCGGCGAACACGTTCGATAAGGTCGGTGGCATCATCGAGGTAAACCATCAGCCGTCCGCCGATGCGCAAGCGCCGGCCCGCTGCAACGCCATCGAGCAGCGCCGTTTCTTCACCGGGCGTGCAATCAAATTCCACCGCCTCGGGCGCGAGTCGCGTCGTGATGAGCTCCGCCGGCGCCCCCGCCGCAATCACTCTGCCCGCCGACACGATCGCCACCTGATCACAAAGACGTTGCGCCTCGTCCATGTAATGGGTTGTGATGAGCACGGTAGTGCCCGCCGCGCGCAGCTCTCTGATGCGCGACCACAATGCCAGTCGGACCGCAGGATCGAGCCCGGTGGTGGGTTCGTCGAGGATCAAAAGCTCGGGGCGATTGACCAATGAGAGCGCAACCGCCAGGCGCCGCTGGAACCCGCCGGAAAGGTGCCGCACCGGCACATCGGCATGGGAGCGCAGCTCGAGAAAGTCGATTAGTTCTTCGACTCGTCGGGAAAGCTCGGGCTCGCGCAGCAAATGATAGCGGCCGAAAACCAGAAGATTCTCTTTCGGAGACAACACCTCAATCAAAACGTTCTGCTGCAAGGTTACACCGAGTCGGGAGCGAACCGCTCGCAGATGCCGGCCGATGTCCATGCCGAACACGCGAATCGTGCCGTCGGTGGGCCGGGTGACGCCATAGATCATGCGTAGGGTCGTCGTCTTTCCGGCGCCGTTGGGTCCCAACAGCCCGAAGCAGACGCGCGCCGGAACAACCAGATCCAGATGATCCACCGCGAACCGGTCAACAAATTTTTTTGAAATCCCTCTCGCCTCGACTACCGGCGGGATGGATGAAATCGATCTGTTCATTTAATCTCTTCGCCAATTCGCAACAGCCTGCTGCATAACGACAATCGCCAGCTCCGTCGAGGTTCCGTCCGAGCGGTGGCTTGACCCGGATCACCGCAGGCAAAAATTCAAACACCGGGAACAGAAAAAATCTGACTTATTCCAACCGCAACCGCAAGATTGTTGACAGCTGAGAGACGGAATTATTAGAGAATCACGGTTCATAATTCCGCGGAAAAGTCCCCTATAGAATAAAGACAAGAACGCAGTCGCCGCTCAGCCTGGAAGGAATCGAACCCGGTGATCGCGAGTAGGTGGAAGGTTCGGCTTCAATTTGACCCGACGTCGATTCTGGTTGCCGCCGCCACTACCCTCGTGTTGGAACGGTAGAAGCGTCGGTGAGGACTGCTTCGGTCCGGGTTACGGCTTCGCTTCAAGAATCAAATTGAACGGCGTTTGGGTCGCGCGGCGCAAGTGGCTGAAGCCGGCGCCGAGCACGACTTCGCGCAAGCGCGCTTCACCGGCTTGCGCACCTAGCGCGGCGCCGACTTCCTGCGATAATGATGCGGGGGTGCAGATCAGCGTCGACGCGCTGTAGAATGCTCGCCCCACCGGATTGAGGTTTTCTTCTAACCGATCGCCTGCAAAAGGTTCGACAATCATCCAAGCACCGGTCGGCTTAAGTGTTTCCAGCACGTGCGCGGCCGCGCCTTGGGGATCGCCCATGTCGTGCAGGCAATCGAAAAAAGTCACGAAATCGTAATCCTTACCCGGATACTCCTTTGCTTTCGCCACTTCGAAACGCACCCGCTCTCCAAGTCCGGCTTCGGCGCCACGCTGGCGCGCAAGTTCGATGGATTGCGGGTGAAAGTCAAAGCCGATGACTGTACATCTGGGGTACGCTTGGGCCATCAAGATCGTCGATGCGCCGAGCCCGCAGCCCACGTCGGCAATTTTGGCGCCCTGCTTCAAGAGCGGCTCGACGCCGTCGAGCGCCGGAATCCACGAACCGACTAAATTCGCCGCGTAACCGGGCCGAAAGAATCGCTCGGTGCCGTGGAATAGATTGGCGTCGTGCTCATGCCATCCCAGGCCGGCACCGGTGCGAAAGGCCTCGGTAATCTTCGGTTCGGCTTTCACCGCTGCCAGAGCCACCTGAAACGCCCCCGGG
>Ga0075312_1000087_pt1 | contig 13048 bp, 18 predicted proteins | sample MayberryNE_Catta_5_FD_120047 | JGI IMG/M metagenome (GOLD analysis project Ga0075312, IMG submission 120047) | Natural and restored wetland microbial communities from the San Francisco Bay, California, USA, that impact long-term carbon... | ecosystem: Environmental > Terrestrial > Soil >... | reverse complement strand
TCGTCCCCAGTTGAAGCCTGCCACTTCCGGCCGCTGCGTGCTGCTATCCATGCTGTCCGCCACGTCGCTCCAGTACGTCGCGCCGGTCGCATCGTGGTGCGGCCAGTTGCCAGACTGCTCGGCCACTGCGGGTGATGCATGGGCTTCGTTGAGCGAATCATTGAGGAGTTCGGCCGGCTAGCCAACGCCGAGCTGCTACGTCGCCTTGATTCGCTCGAAGCCGAGATGCTGAGCCAATTCGACTTGCTCGTCGAACCGACACGCAAACCAGACCGACCGCCTCCCATTACAACCTGGCGAGCGATCGCCGAAAGAAAGGACAACGAAATGTGGCTGATTACGTTTGAAGCCGATCTGCCGCCGGTCGCCGACACGCCGAACAACGTCGACGTCGAATTGCATCGGATCAAGGTACTCATCGATGGCGTGGAACATTCCTCGCAGGATCTTCCGCGACTCGCCGAGAAAGTGACGTTTGAAGTTCCCAAGGGCGCGAACGTGATGCTCCGCGGAAGCTACGTGGACGACGACGACAACGAAGGACCATTCGTCGAGTCCGAAATGTTTGTCGCGTCGGACACAGTTCCGCCAGACGCGCCAGGATCTTTCGGAGAGATTCGCAACCTCGGAGAACGCGAAGTCCCGGACGAAGCGTAGAAGTCTCACCTGCTCGTGGCAGGGTTCCTTGCCCCGGCCGGGTCCACCTCCTCCTGCCTGTCCCGGCCGGCGATTTACATACGGTGAGCCATGCCAGCTTACAAACGATTCCAAGCCCTCGACGGTGACCGCAAAACGATACCCATTGGAAAGCCATGCGAGCCACACAAACCGATCCGATGGACTCAGTGGTGCATTGCCGCCGCAACGGTTTTCGCTCTCACTGGGGCACTCATGATTATCGCGATCCGATTCCGCGAGGTGATCGAGTGATCGCTTTTCTCGGTCATCCGATGGTTTGCGTATCGGCCTGCTGCCTGCTTTCGCTCATGCTGCTGACCGACATGCTTTCCTATCGGGCAGGCTACCAACGCGGACAATCATCGCTCGGACTGCACGCTCGCACGCCGCAAGAGGCGATGATCTTTGAATCCTTCGTGGAACGATATGAGGAAATGAAACGTGCAGATTGACGAAGTGAAGACGCATCCTGAGTTTGTTCTGCGACGGCTCAAGCAGGCGGTTAGTCTGCTCGTCGTGGACACGCAAATGCTAGACGATTCCACGACTGGCGAAGAAAATAAAGACACGGATGCTACGCTATCCCAGGACGAATGCATGATCCTTCTCAATGCGATGAACGCCGCGATCGCCACGTATGCTGCCGCGATCAAAGCTCGGCAATCGGCACAACTCGCAGAAGAAGCCGCAGAACTATTGGCCTACATCACTTTCATGGCGTGGTATGAAAAGTGCGGCCAACCTCAGGCGTGAGGCGGAACAAAGGTGGATGAGCATGGAGCCTATTATCTTCTGTTCGCCGCTCTGGGTGCTCTTTCTGGTTTCGCCAGGTTCCTGCAATCGTCTCGCCAATGGCGGATGCGTCCCGTTGTCAGCTGGTCGCTTGTTGGCGGGTTACTCAGCGTCGCGGCGGTCGGATTCGTTTACAAGTCGGATGTGGTGGAGCACGTATGGCCTTGCGTAACGCTCTCGATTTCCTGCGGATTTTGCACACCGAACGCGGCCACGCTGTTCGCGGCGATGCGGGAAGTGTTGGTCAAATCCCTCGCGGTGGGGGACCGATAGACATGACCAGCGAGCGGTTGAAACACATCTTCGCAAGCCTAGCCTGGGTGATGATGTTTTCCATCGTCGGAATTTTCTGGTATCTGGATTGGCAGCGTTACGCCACGATTCGGCAGCTTACAGGCGACCAATTCCTCGTCACAATGGTCGATGCACTGGCGTCAAATCGCGTACTGACGGACGAAAACGGGATCATCATCGCCGCATCTGATTCCGCCGCATCGGTGCTCGGGTACTCGCGAGAGGAACTGAAAGACAAGCCTGCCGAAATCCTGATGGATGCAGCCAGTCGCCAAAAGTTCAAAGTCGCCTACGCTCGCGCAATCGAGGATGCGAAGTTCGGCCGCGATGCTCCGGTCAGTCGCCACATCTGCTACGGGATCATGAAAAACGGCGAGCGTCGGTTACTGGAAATCACAACGCGGATTCGTCGCAGTGGCCGGACAGTTTGCGGAATCGCGACGCTATATCCGGCGGACACGGTAGAATCGAAACAAGTCCAGGAATACCGATAAGGGGCTGAACATGTTACTCGCAGTCGGCGGATACTCGATCATCCAACTGATTCTGATCGCAATCGTTTTGGCTGGCGCGTTCGGGATCCTATTCGTCGTCCTGCGGCAAACGGGCGTCGAGATCCTCAGTGGGCCATCCAAATATTCTGGATCGTGCTCGTCGTCGTCGTCGCTGTAATTGCCGTGCAATTCATTGCGGGATTGTGAGCAGCATGTTGTGGTTTCTTCTGTTGTGGTTCGTGCCTGGCGACCGTGTCGCTGTCGACCACGTGGACGTCTGCGAACTGAACCACGTCGTCTTGGTCCCAGGGGCACCGCATAACGCGTACTGGGTCTGGTGGAGGCTGCACGAGGTCGACGGGCACACGGACTACTACGTTGCCGACTGGCGGATTGAGAGCGACGTTCCGGCACCAATAGAAGGCGTTCAGGAGTTTTGGGATAGCCGATCCAAGCTGATGCGGCGAGTTATTTCGCAAGTCCAGGAAGAGACCTGGAGCACTTTCGATCGAGAGGCACACGACCGGCGCAGGCTCCCAGTGGAGCGGCGGCAACGGCTGCGCGACGGATGGCTGCTCGGCGGAATCAGCAAAGGATCGGCGAGACAATGAGTACCGGACACGAGCACGACACGACCGGACTGACGATCACCGATACGCACGTCGCGACGAGTCACGATAAGATTCCGCGTATGGCTCGGCTGGGTGCGCCACCAGCATTGTCGGTTCAATCCGGCGACTTCATGGATCCGACGACGTGGTCGAACGGACAAGCGCCAACAGCCGAATCGAACCTTGTCATTCAGCACGGCCATACCGTCTCGGTGAGCACGTCAAACGCCGCCGCTGGGGCAGTCGAGGCAAGCGGTGTCCTGCGATTCAGCGGCGCGGGCCAGCTCCGCCTGACCGTCGATGACATCCTTGTGATGTTCGACGGGGCGTTAATCGTCACCCCGCTGGATACGTCGGAGATTGTGTTCCGCGACTCGGCACTGAAGTCCGGCACGGTAGCGGCGACGGGCGTCGACCCGTCGCAGTATGGAAAGGGACTGCTCTGCTTCGGGGAATGCGTGATCGACGGGCTGGAGAGGACGCCGTGTGTCCGACTCGATGTGGAGCCGCTCGTCGGACATGCGACATTGCATCTGACTGCGAATCCCATCGGCTGGCAACCTGGCGACCGAATCCTAATCCCCGATACTCGTCAAATCCGCTCGCCGCAAGGTGCCGTGACAGACGCCGCTCGCCGCTTCACATCGCAGGCGGAGGAGCGAACCATCGCGGAAATTGACGGTAGAGTGGTCACGCTCGACTCGCCCCTGTCCTTCGATCACAAGGGCCCACGAGACGGGATCGGCAACCTGACCGATATCGAACGCGGGATGTTTCCGCACGTCGCGAACCTGACCCGCAACATCGTCATTCGCTCAGAGAATCCATCCGTCGTCGCACGCCGCGGCCATACGATGTTCCTGCATCGAGCGGCTGTCGATATCAGCGGCGCCGCCTTTGTTGGCCTAGGCCGCACGCTGGCAACGCTCGCCTTTTTGAACAGTACGCTGTACGACGAGGCCGGTGCTCCGACGCGGATCGGGACCAACCAGATCGGCCGCTATTCGATTCACCTGCATCATCTGTGGGGGCCTGCCAATCCCGATAACACGGGCCACCAGTTCCGCGTCACAGGCTGCCTGATCGACGACTTTGTCAAATGGGGCCTGACGCTCCACGATTCCCACTATGGCCTGATCGACAGCAACGTGTGCTACGGCGGTTTTGGCGTGGCGAACAATGGCAGCGGATCGGCGATCGCCACCGAGGACGGCAGCGAATCCTATAACGACATCACCCGCAATTTCATCTGCCATTCGCGTGCTGGGTCCGTGCAGCGAATCATGGGCACGTCTGGCGTCGGCGGCGACTACAAGGATTCCGGCATCAGTCGCGACGGCTTTTGGTTCCGCGGGCCAAACAACAACGTTTCGGACAACGTCGTCTGCAACTGCCCCGACTTCGCAATCAATTACAACGGGTCGACGCACGTGGTGCAGGCGAATCATACCGCACCTCGCATCCCACTGTTCCGTGGCGCTGACATGCACGACCTGACTCAGACCGTCGCCAAGCGGCTGGCGGTGCTCAAGTGCGATCGCAACGAAGTCTACGGGGCGACCGGCCAAGGGCATTGGATCAGCCGGCCGCAAGGTGCCAGTTTCTCGCCACGGAATTTCAAGGACGTCAGCCTGCACGACGGATGGAAGATCTGGCACACATCGCACGCTGGCGTTTACGATTGGGGTGACGACGTCAACGCGCACTTTGCAAACTTCGTCATTCGCGGCGACGTGGAAGTCTCGAAACTGAATGTGAATCCTTGCTACGGCATGTCCTTCGGCGACACATACTACGCCACCGCGAACGTGCGGATTTGGAACTTTGACATTCAGGGCTTCAACATTGGCATTCAGCTGCCGCATCGGCCTGCCAACGAAGATCCGACGCATACCAACGACACGAACGTTTACGATGGCTACTTGCGGAACTACGTCAATTTCGAGGATCGGCCGGTGCGGTTCACGTATCGCAAATTGACGAACATCCGTAATGTGCGGCAAGAGTTGATTCACGCTCCGTGGTCGAACGTCATCAACCCCGGCAAGTCATGCAAAATATGGATGCACTTGGATAATCGGGACGCGCACACGTACCTGACCGTTCCGACGCAACTTTTCCTGTACTCCCACAACGGCGTGGAGGGTGCGGACTACCAAGTGTATTTCCGCGAGCAACGTGCTGATCTATTGGTGCCTTCCTACCGCACAAGCCGTGGATCGCTCCCGCAGGCAACGGCCACGTGTTACATCAACGGCTGGACGAATCAGCAATGCTGGGACGATCAACAGCGATGCGTGGCCCGCGAGCTCGCACCAGCCAACGCAGTCGACGGTGCATCAATGGGAATCGAGGGCCTCGTGCGTCCGCTGTCGGAAGATCCGCCGCCACCGCCACCGGTCGAGGTCGCAAGCGTGGAAGTCATCCCGACGAATGCGATAATCACGGTAGGTGACGTGGTGGTATTCACCGCGACAGTTCGCGACGCGTCAGGTAACATCTTGGAGGGCAGGCCGGTAGAATTCCGCGTGGATTCGCCAGCGTGTACCGTCGAGCCGAATGGAACCGTTACGGCGGTCAGTGCTGGGTCCGCAACGTTGACCGCAACCAGCGACGGCAAGTCGTATTCCGTTCCAATCATGGTGCTCGATCCGCCGCCACCGCCAGAGCCAACCGACCTGGTACTTCGTGAGGCGGAACTGTACGGAGTTGACGCGGACGGCACGCGATACAGAATACGCTTCGGGTGACACGCTTCCAGGGCTTTAACAAAGGGCAACGCAATGGCTTTTAACCATATTCATTTCGACGATCAGACTCAGTACGGCCGCAAACTGCGATCGATGCTCAATAAATCGGAACAAGCCGACGACGAAATGATCGACGTCCGCGACGTAATGATTCAGATGCGCGATGGTGACGGAAGCGTTGCATCACACTACGCCGAAGTGACGACTCGATTCGGTTTCGCCACCGATGACAAGGCCAAGGCATGTTTTGATGAACTCGATTCGGCATACAGCAAGACAAGCGGCAACGCGGAAGTCACGAACGTGCGGGCCGCACGCGATCAGTTGTATGCCAAGCTGAGGGGATAGGATGTGGCATTATATATAGACCTCCGTCTTTACTACGCGCTCGATGAAGCGAGTGGCGATGCACTGGATTCGTATGGATTTGCGGAGCATTTGACGGAAACTAGCGGCACCATCGCAGCAACGACCGGCAAGGTCGCCGGCTGTCGAGATTTCGAGTTAGGTGACACGGAGTATTTCACTGGTGCTTCATCGCTGCGAAATCACTTCGAGGATCTTGATTGGACAATTGCCGCTTGGGTCAACCTCGAAAGCATTGCCACATCACAGTATTTAGTATCGAAGTGGAATACTACCGGAAACCAGCGGTCGTATGGACTGATTTATAATACTGGCACAACAAACTTTGAAGTACTGGCATCCTCAGCAGGAACGAGCGCGACGACGACGACGCTTCCTGCGAGTACGTTCGGGACGCCAAGCACGGGAGTGTGGTATTTCATCGTTGCCCGCTACGATGCAACCGGGGATCAATTGGCAATATCGGTTAATGCTGGAACTGTCGACACGGCATCGCATTCGGGCGGGGTGTTTGATAGCACGGCAGCTTTCCGCCTCGGTGCTCGCGGTGATGGCACTTTGAACCTTGACGGTCTGCTTGACGAGGTCGGAATCTGGCTGCGTCGGTTGTCCGATGCGGAAGTCACGGAGCTATACAACTCTGGGAGCGGGCGGGACTACGCATACATTATTTCCGGCGGTGGTGGAGTGGTGATCCCGGCACTCGACGAAGGCATGTTGCGCGGCGGATTTCAGCACATGAGCGGAGGGTTAGCCTAAATGGACTTCGGAATTTACGCTGCGGACACGGATAAAACGATTTACCTTCACCTTCGCGATTCCACGACGGGACTCGCCAAGACGGGACTGGTATTCAACTCGGCTGGGGCGGTCTGCTCATATACGCTACCGCTTGCCGCTCGGGCGGCGATCACGCTCGCGACGCAAACCGTCACGGGGGCACACAGCGACGGCGGATTCGTCGAGGTGGACGCCACGAATTGCAAAGGGCTGTACCGTCTTGACCTACCCGACGCAGCAATTGCATCGGGTGCGTTCACAGTTATTTCGATTGAATTCGACGGCACGATTGAAGAGTCGATCGAGATACCGCTGCACATTCGCAAGGTCAACGTTACTCAACTCGGCAGCGACGCTCAGTCTGCAACCGACCTGAAAGACTTCGCGGACGCTGGCTACGATCCAGGCACGAATAAGGTGCAGGGCGTGGTGCTAACGGATACCGTCACGACGCTGACGAACCTACCCGCAATTACTGCGGACTGGCTGACTGCAACCGGGATCGCGGCGGATGCGATCACGGCCGCCAAGATCGCCAATGGTGCCATTGACGCTGCGACTTTTGCCGCAGACGTGGACGCCGAGATTCTCAGTTATCTGGTCGACGATGCAACCCGGATCGACGCATCATCGTTGAACACGGCGAGCGTAACGAGCATCCCGGCGATTCTAGCGGACACCGGGACAGACGGAGTGGTAGTGGCGGCTGCCAGCAAAACAGGCTACACGCTGTCACAAGCGGGACTCGCGGCATTCATCACGCAGGATACCGGTACGACGTATGCGAGCGTGGTGGCCGGCTCAGTCGTCAACGAAATCGTGGATAACTTCCCTGGAAGCAGCTCGCCAACGGTGTCTGAAATTGCCGATGGCGTGTGGGATGAACTCATCGCAGGCCACGCCATTTCCGGTTCAACGGGCGAAGCCCTAAGTGCGGCTGGAGGTGCAGGCGACCCGTGGATTACGGCCCTTCCTGGTGCGTATTCGAGCGGTCAAGCTGGATTTATTCTCGGAACGAACCTCAATGCGACTGTTTCCAGTCGAAGCAGCCACGCGGCTGCCGACGTTTGGGCCGTTGGGACACGAACACTTTCGAGTGGTGCCATCGTCGCGGCGACCTTCGGGGCTGGTGCAATTGACGCTGCAGCCATTGCCAATGGGGCCATCGATGCGGCAACCTTCGCGGCTGATGTTGACGCTGAAATCCTTTCCTATATCGTCGACGATGCAACCCGGATCGACGCTTCGGCGCTCAACACAGCCAGTGGAAATGTGACGACGATTCTGGCGGATACCAACGAGTTACAGTCCGATTGGGCAGATGGCGGAAGGCTGGATCTGATCCTCGATACGATCCTGATTGACACTGGCGAACTGCAAGTCGATTGGACTGACAGTGGACGGCTTGACATGCTCATCGACGCGATTAAGGCCAAGACTGACTTGATTCCAGCCAGTCCGGCCGAGGTTGGCTCGGCGATGACGTTGACCACGGGCGAGCGTGATGCAATTGCCGCAGCGTTGCTCGATCTGGCGGACGCGATCGAAACCGGCATCACGGTGCGGAAACTGATGCGTGCAATGGGAGCGAAAACGGCCGGACTGATATCCGGTGCTGGCACTGGCACGGAAGTCCTCAAGGGATTGGGCCAAGCATCGGGCGGCACGACACGTCTAACGGCGACTGTCGATGGGTCTGGAAATATCACGGATTGGACGGTGAACCTGTGAGCGCAAAAGACATCTATGAGGCCGACATCTTCGCGGCGAATGTCTACGCTGCTGGAGTGTTTCGCGGTATTGGCGTGGACTTCATCCCGTCCGATGCTCTGCTGGTGTGCTTTCACGATGAATCGCTGAGCCTGTCCGGGATGGTGAGTCAGTCGCTGAGCCTGTCCAGCATGGTCGACGAATCAATCGTGATTTGCGAAGGGCTGTAACGTGGCACTAACACGCACTGAACGCCGAGTCCCCGAAGGCACAACGCCAATCTATCGAGCAACGCTGTACAAAGAGAATGGCGTAGACGTGATCGCGTTGGCGGACATGACCTCGATGGTGATGACGCTGTACAACGACGCAACCGAGGAGCTGATCAACAGCCGCGATCATGTGGACGTGCTGAATGCGAACGGCGGCACGCTCGATGCCACAAGCGGTGCGTTCGAGATGGCATTTGAAGCGGAGGACATGACCGTTGTGAATGCGGACGTGGCCAACGGGGAGGCCGATCCGGTGTACGCCTTGTTTCAATGGGAGTTGACCAACGGGCAGAAGGGCAGCCATCAAGTCAAGATCGACGTGCTGAAGGTGGCGAACCTGGAGGCGGTGGTGATCCCATGATTGCGGTGATGACGGCGGCACCGAGAGCTGAAAACGTGCAGGCACGAGCAATATGCAGCGTGATCGACGCCGGATTCAAACTGAAGATTTGCGCCGAGCCAGACACGCACGGACTGTTCGTGATTATGCTCAGTGAGTCTGATTTGAGTAGGTGGACACGGCGATACCTTCATCGTCAAGGGCAGTGGCACAACTTCCTAAACGCTCTGCTGTTCGGAATCCGCCACGGTGACCAGCATTTTATCACCTGCGAGGACGACATTCTCTGCACTCGCCATCTCGCCGAAGCGGCACACGCACTCCCCTGGCCATCCGAGAACTGTGGCGTCGTCCAGCTCTACACCTCGGCCGGATATCGCGACTATTTCACCGGACTGCAAAAGCTCCGCGAAGACGACGCGATGGACATGCTCGGCGCGTGCTGCCTGCTGTGGGACCGCAAAGCCGCAATTGACGTCCTGAAATGGGGAAACGAAAAAGGCTGGCGTGGCGATTCACACGATACGATTGACGATCCGGTCGAGAAAAAAGCCGCCGACACGTTCGTTGGCGAAGTCCTAACGCACCTCGGATACGAAATCTGGATTCACACGCCAACGCTCGTCGAGCACATCGGGACTGAATCAAGCCTCGGCCACAAGGTTACCGACCCGAAGTTATTCGATCCCAAGCGACGCCAAGGGGCCGATTTTCCAGGAGAGGACGCGGACGCGCGAGAAGTATGCAGCTGGTGGCACTCTACAAAACCTTCGACGGTGACGAGTGGATCGACGCAAGCCTAGCGTCGATTTACGAGCACGTTGACGGCATCGTGATGGTTCACTCGGATATTTCCTGGCTTGGTGAGCGTGGAAATACCGTCGCTGATGGAGCGTTGGCATGGTGTCTGGTGAATGACAAGTCCCGCAAGGTGTCGCACGTTCGCGGCGAGTATCGCACGCAGGAGCAACAATACGCGGCCGGCGTCGAGTTGATTCGCGACAAGTGGCGCGATCCCGTGGTGCTGGCTGTGGATTCTGACGAGGTGTGGGACCGTGAAAGCCTTGAGCGAGCCAGGCAGCAAATCGCAGATAGACCGAACATCCCGGCCTTTCGCTGCTCGATGCATACCTACCTCAAGACACCGTTTTATCAAGTGCGTCCGACATTCGGCGAGCCAACGTGCTTTTTCAGCAAGCCTGAATTGCTGCTTGAATCGCCACGAGGATGCCGCGCGAATGCTGCCATGCTCGATAACGTGTGGATGCATCACTACACATACGTCAGGCGGTCACGCGACCTCGTCGAACGCAAGATCCGGCAGTCATGCCACGCGGACGGCGGGGAAGAAATCGTGCCGAACTGGATGGAAGACGTTTACGACAAGCTACCTGACGGCTACAACCTGCACGCATTCAAGCGATGGCAATCCGTCTGGGGCGGCATCAAGCGAATTCCTTGGAGCGAAGTACCGCAGGCAACGCGCGAGTCTGCGTTCATGTCGCATTTCTGGCCGGATGGGCTGCTGATGGATGGTGAGCGGAATGAATTGTTTCGATTGGCTCATGGGAGGCGGCAGGCGATCGACCTGGGGACATTCAAGGGGTTATCGGCTGTCATCCTTGGCCTGGCCTGCGAGCGGTGTCACACGGTTGATTCGTATGACGATGTCATGTACGGCTGCGTCGATTCGGAGTACGTTCAGCTGTACCGCGAGCACGAACAAAGCGAAGCTGAAAATCGGATGCTATTCGAGCGGTTCGGAAATATCACACTGGAGCATTGCGCCACGGCCGATGCAGCCGAGTCGTGGACTAATGGCACTGTCGATGTCCTGTTTGTCGACGCGGATCACTCAGTGGGAGGCACACTGGAGAACGTGCGGGCATGGTGGCCAAAGCTGACGGCGGGTGCTCGGATAATCTTCCACGACGATAACGATATCCATCCAGGCGTACAGCAGGCCATCGATATGATGCAAAAAGAGCTATCGGTGCGACGATTGGAACTGGCTCCGCATTCGGGAAGCCTTGCGGCGTTTGAAAAGGTGGGGATATGACGGAAAAGGCGAAACTGTTTTATCAGGTCGAAGTTGTCGCGACGTGGGATTGTCCGCATTGCAAGGCGCTGAACTATTGCAGCGTTACCGCTCGGCAGTATGACTACCTGACCTGCTCCAAGTGCGGCAAGGAATGTCAAGCAGCGAACGACGCCAGCGAAATGAGGCTAGAGGCATGATTGACGTGTTGATTCCGACGTGCAAGCCGAGCGTTGACGACGCACTTTGCAATATGCGAGTGGTGATTCGACACTCGCTTGTCTTTCAGCATGGCGAGGTTTACGCAAGTTGTAGAAATGAATCGGCAGCGTTTAATCGGAATCGCTGCTTGGATCGAACAAGCGAACCATTCGCAATCATGCTCGACGACGACATTAGCGGTTTTTACCCTGGCTGGGATCTAGACCTACTGGCACCGTTCCGCGATCCGCTCGTCTGCATGGTGTCCGCTCGGCTGATGAATCCAGACGGATCAATCGGGCCAACGTGCAGTCGGTGCTACGACCTGGAGCCGGAAGAAATCGAGGTATTCTCAGACGGTCACTGCGTCTTGCCGACGGCCGCCATTGCATTCAGGAATATTGGCCTGAGATTCGACGAGCGTTACAAGGGAAGCGGCTGGGAGGATAACGACTTCTGCTTTCAATATCTTAAGGCCAATCCCAAGTACAAGTTCATCCAGTCGAATCGATGCCGATTGATTCACGCGAACGAGATGAAGCATCAAGCCGAATACTGGACGCACAACAAGGAGTATTTTGAGTGGAAATGGTTACGGAAAAAACAAGCCTCCCTCGCGTGACGACACGTGCGGTAATGGACCCGTCGCGCAAGTGTGCCTTGCGTTGCGAGTTCTGTTACTACTTGCCACAGGACGATTTCTACAGCGTGCGCCCGTGGGAAGCGGTGGAGGCTGACGTATTGGCCGCCAAGGATCGAGGATGCGATGCCTGCGATATTACTGGCGGGGAACCGTTGCAGTACCCAGAAATTGCCAGACTGGTGCGTTGCTGTGCGGATAACGGAATTCGGCCACGGATTATCACGAGCCTGATCTGTGCCGAGCGGGTGCTGGATGAGGTGCTCGATTCAGGGATTGACGATTGGTTGATTTCGATGCATGGAGCGAAGGCTAAAACGCATGACGAGATTGTCCACATCAAGCACGCCAGGATGTTCCAGGTGCGACGCGCACTCAAGATATCCGAACGCATGCGATTCTGCTGCAACTATGTGATGATCCAGAAAAACCAAGCGGAAATAGCCGACTGGGCGGAATGGATTCTCGGCCAGTTCTCATGCGATCCTCGTATCGTCAACTTCATCAACTTCAATCCGCACTACGAGTGGGCCACGCGAATGCGGGATAAAGCGATTGGCAACGTGGTCGACTTGTCGATTGCTGGGCCGCAGCTCGACGAAGCGATTGACATGATTGAGGAGATGGGCGTAGGCGTCAACGTTCGCTACTTCCCCTACTGTGCATTGGCTGAGCGTCACTGGAAAAACGTCTGCAACGATTTGCACGTATGGTGCGACAGCGGAGAATGGGACAATGCGATTCCAACGCATGACCTGCCAGACGGGTATCAGTACGGGGTTGAGCTGTCGATTCGCAACGAGGAAAAGGGCGCACCATGCAACACGTGTGACCTGCAATGGGTCTGCGGTGGTGCCAACCGACTGTGGCACGAGATGAGTCGAGAGAAGTACGGAGAGCAGCTGGTGCCGATCACGGGGACGGAGGCAAAGGGCAGCTTGGACTACTGGCGGTATAGGCGGGATAACGGGATGGGGATGGCGTGAAGGCATACCTAGTCAGAGGTACGACCGACGAGGGACGTCAACTATATATTTTTCGGGTCCTTCCAAGGTGGTAGTATTGCGCGATATTTCCCGCCG
>Ga0075312_1000083_pt1 | contig 13226 bp, 11 predicted proteins | sample MayberryNE_Catta_5_FD_120047 | JGI IMG/M metagenome (GOLD analysis project Ga0075312, IMG submission 120047) | Natural and restored wetland microbial communities from the San Francisco Bay, California, USA, that impact long-term carbon... | ecosystem: Environmental > Terrestrial > Soil >... | reverse complement strand
GATCAATTTTGCCGGCGCGCTTTGACAATCTCCATCAAGCCGATCCCGGCCGGCAGCAACAGGATGGCGCCGTTCACAGAAACTGCGCCGGGCCATCCGTAAGCGCCGTAGGCGTAGCCGCCGGCGGTGATGCCCGCAGCGCCGCCTGCATAGTAGCAGAGCACGTAGAGCGAATTCGCCCGCCCGCGGCTCGAGGTGAGCCTGCGATTGAGCAGTCCTACCGCCGCGGAGTGGATCGCGAAGAAGCCGGCGCAGACGCCGGCCAAGCTCGCCATGATGACCGCGAGCGATTGAATCAACGACGCAGCGATCGCCGCGGCAAAGACCACAGATCCGAGGACCATCGTCGTACCGCTACCGAGGCGGTTGCTGAGCTTACCGGAGGCGGGACCGATGACGATTCCAACCAGGTACGCGAGATACATCAGCGTGATCACTTCGGTGCGCGCGGAAAGCGGCGGTCTGGAAAGATAGAATGGCAGATAATTGAACGTCGAGGAGAAAACAAAGAAAGCGCCGAAAGCGACCGCGAACATGCGCAGCAACCCGGGGTTCGCGAGCAGTTCGAGAAAGCTCGCCGGGCGCGCGTCGGCTTTCTTGGTACCTTCTCCCGGCAGCCTGAGGAAAGCGGCCAGAGTGGCCGCGATCACGAACGCGGACGCGCTGAAGAATGCATAGCGCCAGTGCAGCGGCGGGTGCAGCCAGCCGCCGAGCAAGCGGCCGCCGAGTCCTCCGGCCACGGTCGCGGCGACATAAGAGCCCATGACGACGTTGAGACGTGCGGCGGGCAGGTTCTGCGCCAGGTAAGCGGCGATACAAGTGGTGAGCGAAGGGATGAAGAGCCCTTGAATGAAGCGGGCCCCGATCAAAAGCGTGAAATTGTCCGTTAGCGCGCACGCTATGCCGGTCAGGGCGACGATGCTGCCGCCAGCTACGACAATCGGTCTGACCGGATAGCGATCCACCAGCATGCCGAACGGCAGGTTCGCCACCGCGATGCCGAAAATCACCATGGAGACCGATAGCGACGCCGCGCGCGCGTCAACGGCGAACTCGTGCTCGATGACGGGCAGCACGGGTTGAGTGATGTAAACGACGGTGAAAGCGCTCGCGACGAGCGAAAAGACGAGCGCTTGCAGGGAAGACGGGCCGGCAGGTTTCATGGTGCGGGAAGTGAGCGAGAAAAGAGTGTATCACGCCGCCGGAAGACCGGCAGCAGACGATTCGCTGCGCTATTCGGCCATGTCTGGATGCGTCGCGAAACTCATAAGTCCTGAAGCCTGAGGTTAGCCGACGATTGCTCGTTCATTTCGCGAAAGCGTTTTATCGTTTCGCGGGCCTTCTGAACATCGGCGGACTCGGCGATCGGGACCGTGGTGACGCCCCGTTGGTCCAATCGTTCGATCACCCCGGCCACGGTCAGGCGATGAATATCGCACGCCGGCTGATAGGCGAGATCTCCGCTACGGTTAAGATAAACCTCGGAAAGGAGTCTTGCCTCCGTCAATTCGAAGAGAACCGAATGAACCAGGCGGATGGGCACCTCCAGCTCGCGGGAAATATCTGCGGCGGTCAACGGCTTTTCCGCCTTCAGAAAATTTTTTACGCACAGCGAAGTCACCATGAGAGCGGTCATTCTTTTGAACGAGTGACTGACTGCCAGACAATCCCGCTCAAACTCGTAGGTCGCAACGTTTTGATGGGCGAAAGAAACTTCTGCGCCGAAAAGAAGGATCAGCCAGCTGAGTTGCAGCCATACCAGGAACAAGGGCAGCGCAGCAAAGCTGCCGTAAATAGCGCCATAATTGGAGACACCAATCTGAAACGAGATATAAGCGAGCTGCACGAGTTGATAAATTGTCCCTGCTAGAACTCCGCCCCAGAGGGCTGATTTCATCTGAACTTTTGTGTTCGGCATGAAAACATAAATGAAAGTAAACACGAGCCAGATCACGCCGTAGGGCAAGACTTTCAAAACCAAGATAAGCGCGTCGGCGAGAACTCCCAAAAAAGACAGCCGTTCCACCATCAGCGAAACTTGGGTCGTCACTAACACAGTGATGCTGCTGGCGATGATTAATAAGATCGGGCAAATCATCATGACCGACAAATAGTCGGCGAGCTTCCGCCCCATAGCCCGTGGTGTTTTTACCCCCCAAATATCGTTAAACGATTTTTCGATGTTGCCCAAAACTTTGATGATCGTCCAAAACAAGAGAACGATGCCGACTCCGGCGATGGCCCCGCCTTTGGTGTTCTCCAACATCGATTGAGCAAAGCCGACAACCCTCTCCGCTATTTCTTCATGCCCCTGCAGCTTTGCCATAAGCTGTTCACCGAGGACTTTTTCGAAACCGAACCCTTTGGCAACAGCGAAAGCCAAGGCTACCACCGGCACCATCGACAGCAGCGTGTAGAAAGTTAAAGCCGAGGCCCGCAATTCACATTTGTCCAGGCTAAAACGCCGAATGGCCAAGAGACAAATCCGCAGCTGCCTGATCCAAAACGATCGCCGAGGTGTCAGCTTATGCGCTTGCAAGCGCCAAATATCCGTCGTTAGGAATTGAACGATATCGGAAAATTTTGATAAGGAGCGCTCTCTTAAGCGTGTAGGCCGTCTCGCCCAAGTTTCGGATAAAAATTTCACGGATTGATACCGGTTTTATGCAACCATCGATCGACAGTACGAGCAGGGGCGGCAATCAGCCGCCCCTCCTCCGTCGCGCTGCCCCTAAATATCCTCCTAGGACGCAGCCGGCCGCGCGCTGATGCCCGGCACAATTGCTTCGCCGTGGCCGTCTCTGTCCAGATTACGCACCACGAAGTGCTGTTCCGGGGCAGGGAACTGCGCATCACCAAACGACTCGCGAATGACGCGGTTTGTGTCGAAGTACACCTGCCAGTAGTGATCCGTGTGGCAGTAAGGGCGCACCGCCAGCATCGGCCCCGCAAGATTAAACTCCAGGATTTCGACATCCGGCGCGGGATTGGCCACTACGTTCGGGATCTTGGCAAGCCGCTCCTTTAGAATGTAGATCGCGGTCTTATGATCCACCGCATGGTTGAGCTGCGCGACCAGATCGACCCGGCGATAGGGGTTGGCGGAGAAGTTCTGGATGTTGTCGCCAAAAATCTTATTATTGCCGACAATCGTAAAGACGTTATCGAGCGTGGTGATCGTCGTCACGAACAGACCGACCTCTTTGACCGTGCCGGTCACGCCCCCGGCCGTGATGAAATCACCGGCCTTGAAGGGTCGTAGGACGATCAGAAACGCGCCCGCCGCAAAATTCGCCAGCAGGCCGCTCCAGGCCAATCCGATGGCAACGCCGGCGGCCGCCAATATCGCCGCGAACGTGGTTGTCTCGACTCCGAAATAGCCGAGGATCGCCACAATCAACGCGACGTTGAGAATAACCGACACGATATTGCCCACGTAACGCAGCAATGTCGGGTCCACGCTCTGCTTTTCGAGGCTGCCGGTGACCAGGCGTACAGCCAAACTGATCAGCCACCTGCCGATAATCAACAGTACTATTGCCCCAACCACCATGAGGCCGACCTGTGTCAACGAGGCAATAGCCGTTCTCCAGACTTCATTTGTCTCCATAAAGCTCCTCCTTAGCCACCGATGTAAAATCGATGCGCGCCTTTTCCGTTCCAACTTCGCTTGCGAAAGCCCGTAAAACACAGGAGGGGCAACTCTTGTGCCATCGGCAAGGCTGCGTATCGCTGCAACTATAAGTCTCTTTAAGTCTTGAATTGGAAATGGTTTGAGATTTTCAGCTGGTGTAGAGCTTGAGGCATGGAGGGGATGGTTTTCCGTCATCCCTGAGAATCGCCGCCTATTTTTTCTCTCGTTCGTGCGAAACACCCGTTCCTGCTTCCGGAGCGCCGAACTTTGCACGGGCTGGATCGGAGATAGGGCAGAGAGCTAGGGCTGAGGTTCCGGCGACAATGGCACCGCGCTCGACGAATATCTTGAAGAAAGCCGCCCGTAGGTGTTTAATTGCCACGGGTAAAAAGGGAGGCTCTATGGCGAAAATCAAACATATCGCAGTTGCCACGCAAGACCCGGAGAAAACCGCCCAATTCTATAAGGAGGTCTTCGGCATGCGGGAGATCGCGAAAATCAATAGCCCTGGCGCCACCGGCTTTCACCTTACCGACGGTGACATCAATTTCGCTGTGCTGAAATTTAAGAACGATCAGACCGCTGGTGTGCCGCAAGGCAAATCGTACGCCGGACTGCACCACATTGGGTTTGAAGTAGATAGCATCGAAGGGATCGACAAGAAACTGGCGGCCGCCGGAGCGCCGATTCGCGATGACATCAACAACGCGTTAGGCTTCGGCAAAGGTCAACCCGCGCACGTCAACGCCGAAATAAAATACGGCGCTCCCGATGGCGTGATCATCGATATTTCCGAAACCGGCTGGGCCGGGACCGCGAAACATCCACGGTAGCACCTTATCTCCGAAATAACTCGGCCTCATTGTGGAAAGGGCGTTAGCTCAGGCTCCGGCTGATCAGCCTGAAACACGACCGCAATCCACGATCTCAACGATTGTTCCCGGGCGCAATACTTCCCAACTCGGCAAGAATGTCTTTGATCTCAGAGCGCCCTGCATCAGACAAGGGTGTTTGAGGGGGTAACGGCGGGCCAACCTCGTAGCCCTGAAACTCCAGGGCCCCTTTGATACAAGCCGCCAGGTTGTATTTGGCGAAAACCCGATTGATATGCCAGAGCTTGTGCTGCAACGGCATTGCCTCTCGCCATTGTTGGGCGCGACAGAGTTCATACAACCGGACGCTTTGTCGAGGCACAACGCATGCCGGGCCCGCCATCCACCCAACGCCGCCGATCAACATGACACAGGCCGGGATGTGCGCCGACGCGCTAAATATGCTTACGCGGTCACCGACAGCGTTGATAATGGTCAGCAGCCGCCCGGTATCAGAAGAGGCATCCTTGAGGTAACGGATGTTTTCCACTCTGGCGAGGCGTTCAATGGCCGCCAAACTGAGATCACTGCGTTGAAACTGCGGGTTGGTATACAGGACAATCGGTAACTCAGTGCTGTTTGCCACGGCAGTGAAATAAGCAACCACACCATCCTCGGCAACCGGAAAATAAACCTCGAGAATTGCAAGGATGCCGTCGACGCCGAGCGCATCGTAGGCCTTAACCTGCTCTACCGCGTCCAGTATCGTAGTCGCAGCGACCCCGGCCACGACCGGTACCCGGCGGCGCGTCGCGTGCACCACCACCTCCACGATGCGATGGCGTTGCTCTCGATTCAGGTAGGCAAACTCCCCGGTCGATCCAAGCGCTGTCAAGCCATGGACACCGGCATCGATCAAATCGTTGACGAGGCGGGTCAGCACTGCCTCCTTGACCTGCCCGTGCTCGTCGACGGGTGAGACCAGATACGGGAAAACGCCGCTAAATTCGTCATGTGCCATACTCAGCTCCAAATTAGATTTGAGCTGAACGGGTCAGCCGATCGCGGTATAGTGATTGTGCCATTTCGCCGGATTCTATAGACGGTATCTTCGCATAGCAACACGATAGAGTTATTGCACCCGACAAAACGCTCGGCGCAGTCTTGGATCAAGCTACGGATTCGCTGGTCATGTCCGGGAGGTACAACACCCGATAACCACAAAAGATTCCTTGATCCAGCTGCAGGTGCTTGTACGTAAAGATACATTCTTGATAGCTTCCCTACTTCTACGATGTTCATAATATGAGAACCGGCAGGCTGGCGGCGTAGCTTTGGAATAACTGAAATGTTGCGGTTTAACGGTGTAGAAGTGGCGACGAGCAGGGACCACTGTTTGTTTAGCGAACACCCGTCAACCAAAGATTTGACCGGTTTGTCACGTCACGAAATACCGTGAAAGGCCAACAAAGAGATTGTCCAGATTATTATGCGAGATGCCGGGCAGACGCCAAGTCCCTCACGAATACCGAAGAAAAGGCGGCTTTAAATGAAGCCGTAGCGAACGCATAACTATGAAGCGCAGCATGGACAGAATTCTCACCACCCACGTCGGCAGCCTGACGCGCCCGGTGGAAATTATCGATGCCATGCGCGCCAGGGTAAACAAAGAGCCCTACGACCGGGAAAGCTTGGCCGAGAGTTTGCGGAAACGTGTAGCGGAGGTCGTGCGCAGGCAGGCCGAAGTCGGAATCGACATCGTCAGCGACGGAGAGTTCGGCAAGTCGGGCTTCGCGGTTTATATCACTGAGCGGCTTGGCGGATTTGAACGGCGGCCGGGCAATCCCGGCGAGTCCGGCGTATCGCGGGGCAAGGATCGCAGGGACTTCGCCGACTTTTATCGAGAGTATGACCGCCTTACGCAATCCCATCGTCCGGCGAGCGTGAAATGGGTGTGCACCGGACCGATCACCTACGATCCGGCTCTGCTCCAAATCGATATCGCCAATTTCAAGGCTGCACTCGCGGGCGTAAGCGTGGAAGAGGCGTTCATGCCGGTGGCCGCGCCGATTACCGTCGAGACGGACCGCCGCAACGAGTACTATCCGAGTCAGGAAGCCTACCTTTATGCCATCGCGGAAGCGCTCAAGCAGGAGTACAAGGCGATCGTCGATGCCGGCTTGCTGGTCCAACTGGACGATCCATGGATTACCGCGCGTTGGGACCAATTGCTGCCCGAAGTCGATCTGAAAGAATTTCAGAAATTTTGTGAAACGCGGATCGAAGCGACCAATTACGCCCTGGCGGACATTCCGCGAGATCGCATCCGCTACCATATCTGCTGGGGCAGCTGGCATGGGCCGCATAGCACGGACATCCCTATAGAGCACATCCAGTCGCTATTCCTGAAGGTCAAGGCCGGCGCCTATCTGTTCGAAGCCGCGAACGTGCGGCATGAGCATGAGTGGACGGTGTGGCAGGACGTCAAACCGCCGGAAGGAGCGGTGCTCATCCCCGGTATCGTCACTCACGCGACCAACCTGATCGAGCATCCCGAGCTGGTCGCGCAGCGCATCGTGCGCCTCGCCAAGCTCGTCGGACGGGAGAATGTCATTGCCGGTACCGACTGCGGCTTTTCCCAAGGCCCGTTCAGCGCCAAGGTCCATGCATCGATCCAATGGGCGAAGCTCGAGGCGCTGGTGGAGGGAGCGGAACTGGCGAGCAAGCAACTGTGGCCATAGGGCACGAGCATGTTGCGTCGTGATTCGTGTCCGTGGAACGTGACCGTGAAATCCACACGAGCACGATCACGAACCACGAACACGAATAGGAGCGAGACGATTGAGCGGAAGAGATGAGTCCTTTTCAGCACCCGTAGAGAGGAGAACTTCGTTGAACCAGAAGGCCAAATATTTTGATTGTCATTTTCATATCATCGACAAAAACTTTCCGGTCGTGCCCAATCAAGGGTTCATACCCGACGCGTTTACCAGCGAGAATTATTTAGACCGATTGAAAGCGGTCGATCTTTGCGGCGGCGCAGTGGTATCCGGCTCTTTCCAGGCTTTCGATCAAACTTATCTATTCCACGCCTTGAAAGTCCTTGGCCCCTCATTTGTCGGAGTCACCCAAGTGCCGCAGACCGTTTCGGATCGGGACTTGCAGGAACTCGACAGCGCAGGGGTTCGCGCCGTCCGCTTTAACGTCAGGCGCGGCGGCTCGGAAGACATTCATCACCTGGAAAGCATGGCGCGGCGCGTTCATGAACTGGTCGGCTGGCACAGCGAGTTGTATGTCGATTCGGCCGATCTTGCCGATCTGTTTGAGGCCTTGGTGTCGTTGCCGGCGGTCAGCATCGATCATCTCGGACTCTCAAAGGCGGGTTTTCCGACCCTGCTCAAACTCGCGGAAAAAGGTGTGCGAGTGAAGGCCACCGGCTTCGGCCGAGTCGACTTTGACGTCCGCCCCGCGCTCACTGAGCTCTATGCGGCTCACCCGCGCGCGCTCATGTTCGGCACCGACCTGCCGTCCACGCGCGCGCCGAGGCCTTATCTGGATGACGATTACACCTTGGTTCTGGAAACATTGGGAGAAGAAAAGGCGGCCAATGTTTTTTATCAAAACGCGATTGAGTTTTATCGTCCGAAAGAAGTTAGACAGTAGCTGAAAAAAACATCGACGCACAAACGCCGGAAGCATTGTGGCCACCCCATCGACCCGATTATCCCAACCTGCATTGCGCCTGGTTGAAGTTATGCACTTAGGCTAATCTGACGCGCAACTCAGCTGGGCCAAACCAAATCACACCTGCCCCGCGCCGTAAGCCGATACGAGAACCGTTCAGGAGGAACTATGCCGAAACCGAAGGTACGCACGGGCACACCGAGCGCTCAAGTGTCGCGCGAAGAATTTTCCACACGTGCTCGCGAGCGATTCTACGACCCGAGTTTCACGGCCCTCGCTCCGGAAATCGAAAGAATCATTGAGCTGGCATGGAAGAATTATTCAGAATACCACAAGAGTCCGCGCACACGCCGCGCGGGAGCCGATTTCAGTGATCCGGATTTTGCCCTACCTATCGAATGGCTCGAGACGCGCGACGCCATTCACCAGGCGGAAAAACGCCAGAAGAATCCCCGGTCGAAATCGCGCATTCTCCTGATCAATGGCTCCAGCCGTAGCGAACATACTTGCCCGGGAGAAATGTCCAAAACCTTGCGTCTGGTCAAGATGGCCGAAGAGGTCATTGTCGGCGAAAAGGGCTCCGAGGTGGATCTGCTGGATCTCAGCAAGCTCGCGTCGGAGTATGGCCGCATCATCTACCCGTGCAAGGCCTGCGTTTCGACGGCTATGCCGTTATGCCACTGGCCCTGTTCGTGTTATCCGAACCACGCCATGGGACAGGTCAATGATTGGATGGCAGAAATTTATCCCCGTTGGGTTGCGGCCCACGGCGTGATGCTTGTGTGCCCGGTCAACTGGTACCAGGCGCCCAGTTCGGTGAAGCTGATGATCGATCGTCTGGTCTGTGCCGACGGCGGAAACCCGGATCCAACTTTGACCGGCGGTAAAGATCCCCAACGAGCAAAGGAAGTAGAGCTTCGAGGGTGGCGTTACCCGCGGCATCTTAGCGGGCGCCTTTTCTCAGTCGTCGTTCACGGCGATGCCGCGGGCGTTGAAACGCTTCGCCGTAGCCTCACCGATTGGCTGACGGATATGGGATTGATCTCTGCCGGTCGCGCTGCCCTGGTGGACGGCTATGTCGGTTACTACAAGCCCTATGCGACCAGCCACGACGATCTCGACCGGGACAAAGACTTTCACGAAGAAGTCCGCAACGCCGCCCGCAGCTTGATCAACGCCGTGCGCCTGCTCCGCCGCGGAGAATTCAAACAGCCCGATAGCGCGCTGCGCGAGCCGCGTCCGAAGTGAAAGGCCCGAGCGGAAAAAGCAATGCCGCAGGATTGCTTCCGGATGAGGCTAATTGATTTGACCGTTAACCATGACCACGGTAATTAAAGCCATGGCTTAGACGGGATCTTAACCGAACGAGGTTTTCGCCGCCAAAGTAAGTCAGACACTCGCATCGTCTCTGTATCAAGGGTGCGCGCAGGCGACCGTCAAGAGCCGATTCATACCGGAGGCGACTCGACTCAGCATGGCAAAAAAATTCTACGTGGTGTGGTCGGGCCGGGAGACCGGTGTATTCACGGATTGGCTGAGCACTCAGCGGGCCGTGGACAAGTACGCGGGGGCACGCTTCAAATCCTTCCCGACCCGTACGGAAGCAGAGCAAGCGTTTGCTCGCGGCGGCTACAACCTTCCGCCCATCAGGCCCGGCAGGCAAAACGGCGGCACACCGGACGGCGAACGTCGTACCACCCATACGGCTCATCAGCTCGATGTCAGCATTTATTGCGATGGTGCCTGTGAACCCAATCCCGGCCATGCCGGCTCCGGCATCGTGGTTTATCGGTCCGGCGTACTGGCGCAATTGTGGTTTGGCCTGTACAACCCCACGGGGACCAACAACACCGCCGAATTGAACGCGATCTATCACGCCTTGCGCATGGCCGAAGCAGAAATCAAGGCCGGTAACACCGTCGAGGTGTGCAGCGACTCGGCGTACTCGATCAACTGCATTCGCAGTTGGGCACCGACCTGGGAAAAGAAAGGCTGGACAAAACCCGGCGGCGCGATCAAAAATCTGGGAATTATCCAGGACTGCTACGCGATCTACCGCCGTATTAAAACAGCACTGAAGCTCACCCACGTGGCCGGCCACGCCGGCACGGAAGGCAACGAGCTCGCCGACCGCATGGCTATGCTCGGTGCCCAGCGTAAAGAAAAAGAGCTGCGGCTGTATCATGAAAAAATAGATATTCCCAAGCTGCTCAAGATGCGCGCGGGCTGATCAAGAACTCTGTTGCTTCAAACGCTTTTATCTTTCGTGCTCAACGAACTCACAGACCAAGACCCGACCGTCCCTAGATTGGTTTCCGCCCGTATATCCGGTACAAAGATTTGAGAACTTTTCGCCCGTGGTAAATGCTCGCAAGCCGCGCCGACAGTGCAGTAGAATCGGCGCGGAGGGGCTTCTTGGATTAACCTGATGACCGCCGCCGCGAGCCGTACTTTGTCAATGGAGCGCGACCTGCGGCTTGATTTTTTCCGCGGTCTCGCGCTCTTCTGTATCTTCATCGACCACCTCCCCAACAACGTCCTGGCGGAGTTTACGCTGCAATCACTGATGTTCTCCGACGCAGCGGAGGTCTTCATCCTGATCTCCGGCTACGCCGCGGGGATGGTGTACGGTCGGGTGTTGGAGCGCCAGGGGTTCGTTGTCGCGGGAGTCCGCATATATCAACGGGTCTGGCAGCTCTATGTCGCCCACGTGTTTCTATTCATGATATACATGGCGATGGTGGCGTACACTGTCGATGCTCTCAACAACGCGCTCTACGCCGAGGAATTCGGTGCCGCCAATTTTCTCGATCAGCCGGGCCTGGCGCTGGTTAATGCATTGCTGCTACAGTTCCAGCCGGCCTTCATGGACATCCTGCCGCTCTATATAGGTTTGTTGGCGGTTCTCCCGCTCGTGCTAGCGGGATTCCGGTTCTCGGCATTGACGATGCTTATCATCTCCTTCACGCTCTGGCTGATGGTCCAGCTCGACAGTCGTATCGCTTTGCCAACCTATCCCGGTCCGGACGGAGTGTGGTATTTTAATCCTCTTGCCTGGCAGGCGCTGTTCCTTTTCGGTGCATGGCTTGGCTGGCGCAACATTCACGGCGGAGTTTCCTGGCTCAGCTATCGCTGGCTGTTTTGGCTGGCTGCGGGTCTCTCGTTGGCAGGGTTTCTGATCCGCTTTAACTGGACGCTGCACGGCTTCTATGATCCGATTCCGGTGCCGATTAGTAGCAAGCTGCTGTGGCCGTTTTTGAGCAAGACCGATCTGGGGCTACTTCGTTTTGTCAACGTACTCGCTGCAGCGCTGCTGATCTCCTGGTTGATCCGGCCCAGGGCGCGATTTTTAAGCAGCCCTGCCGCATGGCCATTTCTCATATGCGGGCGCAACTCCCTATATATCTTCTGTCTCGGAATCCTGCTCTCGATCGTGGGCCACCTGGTGCTAAACGAATTCTTCGGCGGCATCGCCATGCAGTTTGCCGTATCCGTGGCCGGTATCGCGATCATGATCGCGGTCGCGGCGCTGCTGGAGTGGCTCGGCGCGGCGCAGGACGCATCCGGCGGCAGTGCGCTTGGAGCGCCGACGGCGAGCAGAGGAGCGAGGGGATGATCCCATTGTCCCTCCACTATGTAGTAGTCGCCGTGGCGGTGGCGATCGGGCTGATCGCCGAACCTGTAGGCGCATTGGCCGACCAGGAGTGTTCTGTGCCGGAGCGCTTTTACACGTTTGAGCCACCGCTGGAGAAAACGCCCAAGGCACTCGCCGGTGGCCGGCGCGTCGTCATCGTCGCGCTCGGTGGAGCCTCCAGTGCGGGGCGCGCGGCGGGCGGACTCGAACGAGCCTGGCCGGCGCGCCTCGGCTCGGTGCTTAGTGAGAGATTTCCGTCCGCGCGCACCAAGGTCGTCAACCTTGCCGTCGCACGCCAGACTGCGAGGGAGGCCACCGAGCGACTGGAGCGTGAAGTCCTTGCCTTGAAGCCGACGCTCGTGATCTGGGAGACCGGGACTATGGAAGCGGTTCGCGGGATCGACGTCGACGAGTTCCGCGGAACGGTGCAGGCTGGCATCGACAAAATCCGCGCCGCAGGAGCGGAGGTGGTGTTGATGAACATGCAGTTCTCACGCGCCACCGACGCGGTGATCCACTTCGAGCCCTATCTCATCGCCCTCCGCGAGCTGGCGGATACCAACGACGTGCCGCTGTTCCGACGTTACGGCATCATGCGCCATTGGGCCGAGAGCGGCTCGCTGGATCTGAGGGCCGAAGATCAGGATAAACGCCGCCAGGTTGCTGCCAGACTCTATGATTGCATCGGCCAGGCGCTCGCTGACTTTGTGACACGTGGCGACGCCGCGGTGAAACCTACCCCCGGCTCAGAAACTGAACGATGAGCATTCCTCGATTGGCGCTGTCCTTGGCCACCACGCTCCTCTTTGTCGCAATAGCGTTCGGCCAAACCTCTCCCCTGCCTCGCGACTGCAACGCGCCTCAGCAGATGACGCGCTTTACGGTGAAGCTCACCAACACGACCCGAGCGATCCGCTCGGGCGGGCGCCTGGTCATCGTCGCGATCGGTTCATCCTCGACGGAGGGAATCGGCGCCTCCGATCCGGCGCACGCCTATCCCGCTTTGCTTGGCGAAGAACTCCGCCATCGCTGGCCACAGGTCACGGTGACGGTCATCAACAAGGGTGTTCGCGGGGAGATCGCGTCCCAGATGCTCGCGCGCTTCGACCGCGACGTACTGCCTCACCACCCTCAGCTCGTCATCTGGCAAACCGGCAGCAATCACACGTTTAGGAGCGAGAGCGTTGACGGATACACCGAGACGATTCGCCACGGTATTGACCGTCTGCGGACGGCAAGTGCGGATGTCGTATTAATGGACCCACAGTTCGCGCCGCGCGTGCTTGCGCGTCCTAAACACCTCATGATCCTGGACTCCATCCGCACGGTTGCCGACGACATGAAGGTGGCGGTGTTCCGGAGATTTGCGGTAATGCAGCACTGGGTATCGAGCGGGCGGTTCAAATGGGAAGACATCATCTCTAGGGATGGTCTGCATATGAATGACGTGAGCTATAGCTGT
>Ga0075312_1000072_pt1 | contig 13948 bp, 9 predicted proteins | sample MayberryNE_Catta_5_FD_120047 | JGI IMG/M metagenome (GOLD analysis project Ga0075312, IMG submission 120047) | Natural and restored wetland microbial communities from the San Francisco Bay, California, USA, that impact long-term carbon... | ecosystem: Environmental > Terrestrial > Soil > Wetlands... | reverse complement strand
GGACCGAATGCAGTCTTGGTATCTGGCCCTTTCGCCTACCACTGGAACCAAAACATGAGATTAATACTACCAAAAATCCTACAGTCTATCAGGGACACAGGGAGAGTAGGCCTCTTTAATCTTTTCACCGATAAGAAATTTGTAACGCTGACTCTTCATGAGTTCAGAAGTTCACTTTCTAAGAGGGTAATGATAAATCGGGCGAGGCAATTTCTTCCTGCACTCGACCCCTCACTCTTTACTAAAAGAGGAACATCGGGTATAAGATCGTCCTTAGTTGATACAGATGGTAAATTCGTATCTGACATCTTAATCGTTGGAAATGAAGACTCTGTGCACATGTTAAATTACAATTCTCCTGGTGCGACCGGAGCATTGCCGGTAGCAGCACTAATAGTTGATCGGATAATAAAGCAAGAGGGATTTAGGTCAACAGCACGATCTAATAGCGGTGAAAAGGGCAATTCTAGGAGAGATCTTGGCCCTGCGTCAAAATGGGACATACACCATTTAGGCGACTTTCTAAATGAAAGGACAGGTCATTTATGATAAGTTCAGGAATTTACACTGGTTGAAACTGAAGAAAACAAATGAAATACAAATGGCCTTGTTCCAACAGCCAATCTAGGTAGTCTTGGTCGCCAGTCTGGTAAATCAGAAGGGGCTGTAAATCATACTGCTAGCCGATTAACTAGTCGGCAAAATCCCCGACTCGTCTTTCATCGTACCGGGTAAGGTGATTGCCAGGAATAATTGTCTATTCCTCATTGTCAATACTTCATCTAGTCGCGTTGGTCAGTACAGTGTTATTCAACACATTCTGCATTGTGTCGCCACCGCCGGCCAAACCAGCCGAAGTCATGTTACCGTTGTTCTCCGAATCATTGCTCCCACCCGTTGATTCAAATTCATTCCTACTTGTCGGGATCTCTATGAATGGCGTAACCGTTTGACCATTTGCTCCTGATCCACTACCACCAACCACAAGAGGCAACTGCCCATCCCATTTCTGGGACTTCAGCCATTCTAGATAACTTGGACTCTGTCTGAGCTGCTCATCTATTGTGGTTATTGCTTGTGCTTCACCTTGTGCCTGTAGTACGTTTGCTTGTCTAACTCCTTCTGCTCTAGCAATATTTGCTTGCTGATCTCCAACTGCCTTGGCTTCTGCCTGTTGAGCTTCAATCTCTATTCTACGCAACTCATTCTGTGCCTGCAGTGCCCTCTGTTGAGCTGCGACCTTTGCCTCTACTGCCCGTACAAATTCGTCCGAGAACTGAAATTCCGTAATCGAAATTGTGTCTACGGCAATATTGTAGGCGGCAAGTCTTGTTCTAATTTGCTCTTCAATTTCATTTTTAACTTGTTCTCTTTTTGTGATCAATTCCTCTGCGTTAAACCTTGCAGTCACTTGTTTGACAGATTCCTGAATTGCTGGCACAATTACCCTGTTAGCGTAATCTAGGCCTAGCTGTCGGTACACAAGTTGAGCATTGTCGGGATTAAGTCGGTAATTTAAAGCCACTTGAGTTCTGACATCCTGCAAGTCACGTGAAGCGGAAACTGTATCTTCAGTAATTTTCTGCGTTCTAACTTCCATTTGGATAATGTTATCTCGGACCGGTACCACAAAATGGATCCCCTCCTCCAATGATCTGCTAGTATCTACTGCACCAAAGTTCAACAGGACACCTCTATTGCCCGCATCAACAATTTTGATGCTGGACACAATAAGAACCGCAACTATTATGACACCTATTATTGCAGGAATTGCGATTTTCAATATTTTTTTAGTTGAACTTGAATTTGAGTACGGGTCTCCATAGGGATAGCTGGGTTTACCCGGTTTGAAAGGATTTTTCGGCATCTATATCAATTCCTCTGTAGAAATTCGAATGAAATTTTCATATTCAATGACGATTAAATTACTCATTCCTTTTGTATAAACCTATAGTGAATATGTATGTTGATTATAAGAGATCTTGATTAATTAAAATGATGACGATGATGATAATGACGATGACGATAATGACGATAATTTAATCAGTTTTTTCAAAAAGATTTAAAATTGTCCTGTTTTGGGCTTGGGTTAAAGGTTCCATTAGGTTGGAAAAATAAAAAAAGTTCAATTTATTACAAATCAAAGGAGTCAGGATCTTGTAATTCAAACACAATACCTTATTCCATCTCGCCATCTTTGTCGCATGATCGCAGTAACTTGAGCTCTTCGTGATCTCTCTCAGAGCACATGCAAACTCGAATGAAATGGTTTTGCAACAGAGCTTGAAGGTACAAGGATTCTGCATAAAAACAAATAGCAATAGAGCGGGATCATATCGTGTCCAAAGGAATCATGTTTGATGGGAGTCTAAAAGAAAGGAGAGAGGGGAAGAAGGAGAAGGAACGCAGCTCGAAGCTTATCATCCATACTGATTGATATCTCTATTTAGCGTAGTTTCTGCTACACTAGCTTCAACCACAAGAAATACAAATTAAACTCTTAGTAGAATTTTATAGACGACTGGCGCTCTACGTCTCATAACTAGCATTCATATGAGATTCCTATATATATCATGCACATATTTTCATTTACGATTTGTATGCCATTTCTTCAAATTCAAGCTGCAGGCAGTTGGAATGGAAATGCTTGATATATTTCCGCTCAGAATTGGGTAGGAAAGAAAGCGCATATGCATAAAAGAACCTACGCATCTGGGGGTTTGATTGATTATCCTACGACTGGCTCTCCGATGTATTCGAACCTATGTTATTTTGTGGATTCATCTCGTTGTGGTACTACGCTCGATTACTGTAGAATCAACCTGTTTTTTCTTTTCTCATATTTATCTGTCCTTGAATGCTTTCTCGTTGATAATATCGTTGCCAACATCTGTATTTTTATGATACATCCAGGGACTAACTGATCAATGTCAGTTACTATAGACATCTTATCTCTTTGGAACCTAATTCAATTTCTAGATCTATTTGGGACCATGGCTTTTGCGGTCACCGGAGCGCTTAAGGCAGTTGAACACAAGCTAGATATTTTTGGTGTGATATTTCTAGCTGCTATTACGGGGCTGGCTGGAGGAATTATAAGAGATGTGGTCTTAGGAATAACTCCACCTTCAGGGATTTCCGAACTCTCATACATAAGTATTGCCATTATTACAGCAATAGCAGTATTCTATCTATATCCCAGAATCAAGCGCCAAATGGGACTATTTTTGACGTTTGACGCAGTTGGACTAGGGGTATTCACTATAATCGGGGCTACAATAGCTCTAAACATATTCGGATTTAATGTTCTATTGATGGTTTTTGCAGGTATGATTACGGCAATTGGCGGAGGCATCATCCGGGACGCTTTGGTAAATGAGACGCCTCTGGTTTTTCGAAAGGAATTGTATGCATCAATAAGTTTTGTCGGGGTCCTTCTGTACATTTTACTAATTTATGAGGGAATCAATCTAGAAATTTCGAGCATTTTCTGCATCATTTTTGTAACTATTTTCAGGATCATGGCACTATATTATAAATGGGATTTGCCTGTAAGGGGAACAGGGCAATTTGTCAAATAGATCAGTCTGGTATTCTACTGCGGGCATTATCTGTTTCATTTTCTCGCTCATTGCCATCTATAATCCACTAGTTTCAAAATTTGGTATTGTATATAGAGAATTGTTCGAACTTTTCGTATTTGCCACGTTTGCATAAGCATTAAGGCTGTTATGTTCTTAATGCTCTAGGTGTGTAACTGTTCCAAGCACTATTGTTATAGCCCCCCTTGAATCGCACAACTGGGAGAAAATAAACCAAGCAATAAAATGAATCGACTCCTCACTCGGCACAAGAAGCTAAGGAATCCGATGAGTCCAATGTTAATCTTTTTTGAGGTATTGACCCCATCCGAACCAAAGACTATTGATTTATCAATTAGAAATGAAGTATGGGAAAAAGGGTGTAAAAATAGTTAATCTATCAGGTCTGCTATGGCGCAGGAGCAGTAGCATTAGGTCCGAGGGCTGCATGACTATCAGATTCTTCTACGGAATTCCTACTTGTTGGGATCTCGATGAATGGAGTAACCGATTGACCATTCTGGCCTGATCCACCACCAACCACAAGAGGCAACTGCCCATCCCATTTCTGGGACTTCAGCCATTCTAGATAACTTGGACTCTGTCTGAGCTGCTCATCTATTGTGGTTATTGCTTGTGCTTCACCCTGTGCCTGTAGCACGTTTGCTTGTCTAACTCCTTCTGCTCTAGCAATATTTGCTTGCTGCTCTCCAACTGCTCGTGCTTCTGCCTGTTGAGCTTCAATCTCTATTCTACGCAACTCATTCTGTGCCTGCAGTGCCCTCTGTTGAGCTGCGACCTTTGCCTCTACTGCCCTCACAAACTCTGGAGAAAATTCAAACTCGGTAATGGAGATTGCATCAACAATGATATTATAAGCTGCAAGCCTGTTCCTAATTTGTTCTTCTATTTGATCCTTTACTATTTCCCTTTTCGTAATCAACTCCTCTGCATTGAATCTAGCGGTTACCTGTTTGACAGATTCCTGAATTGCTGGTACGATTACCCTGTTGGCATAATCCAGGCCTATTTCCTTGAACACAAGCTGTGCATTGTCGGGATTAATGTGATAATTTAGGGCTACTTGTGTTCTAACATCTTGAAGGTCTTTGGAAGCAGATGCTGCATCTTCTGTAATCTTCTGAGTTCTCACTTCCATCTGCACAACGTTGTCTCGAACAGGAACGACGAAATGAATTCCTTCCTGAAGAGATTTAGTTGTATCCACAGCACCAAATGACAGGAGAACACCCCGATAGCCAGCATCCACGAGCTTTACGCTTCCCGTTACGGCTATTGCGATTATGATGATACCTATTACAGCTGGAACTACGATCTTGATAAAGGGGCTTGATATTCTTCCACGGCCCGGAGTAGAACTTTTCGAATAGGGTGAACCATGAGGATCTTCTAGAGGTTCTCCTTCGGGGGTGGTCCTGCGAGATCCACCGCCACCGCCACCGTACGGATCATCTTTATCTTTACGTTTAAATGGGTTTATTTTCATCGACTTTCAAGTCCTTGCTCCATATTGTAGGAAACCACTATGTAACTCGTTGTACAGAAATAGCATTACCGGTGAAATCAAATACATGCTCTATTTCAACAATTTGCATATATATATGTTAGAACGTAAATACTAGCGCGGAAGGGTGTTTACATAATGGGAGAACTTTAAATCTATTGTATTTTATTTGAAGTACTTTTACAAAGTCCAAATCGATAACAAATATACTGCGCCCCTATGGCAAGGCACACTCTTGGAAGATGCTACATTTTTTATTGCCAACCCAAAATCCTGAAACTACTTGCGCATCAGGCTTGAACTGACTCATACTGGTCAGTTACTTTGGTAGACCCACTCCTAGTGAGGTCGAAATGATTCTAAATATTTGTGTATTGAATCCAAACTGTTACCCAGATTGTGTGGCCTAGTCTTAGATGTAACTGTACAAATCATATCTGCCTCCTACCAAGCAATAAGTTTCTCAAATTGTCGTCATGAATGCTAATGTAGGGCACCACTTTATTCTACTATTTCTATTCCTTTTATTACTAGTAGCACAGATACTAATCCGACTCCTGTTACAATAGTACCAAGATCTAAGTGGTTTTGATAATCTGCTCTTCCCTTTTTGGGCTTTTACCCGTTGACATGGAAGCTTACATATTAAACGTAGCAATTAACTAACTGCGAAAATACTGTATGTTGTTTCAGCGAAGTGGGTTTTACTCTTTGTTTTTCTTTCTATCTTCATTGTAAACCAAGAATATTAAGGAATTCTACTTCTTTGCTTGCTTTTTAAGTTGCTGTTTAAACACCTCGATCAATTCGTGGACAGATGTTGCATCTTCTGGACCCTTGTCATCTCTTATTTTTCCTGTAAATTTGGGAAAACGCAATGCTAGGCCATAACCTTCTCTTATCGAATTGAGGCCCGCTGTGTGGGCAGGACTTAGTGTTATTTCTGAAGCAATTACCTCGATGACAATCTTTGGTTCAAACCATACATCCATCTGGTCCATCCTCGTGTCAACTCTTGGTGACTTGTGATCTATACGAAGACTTTCAAGACTATTGTAGAAACTTGCAAGATGCTGGTCAGTAAATCCGGTTCCCACTTTGCTAACGCTCCTAAAAATATCCTGGTTCTCATCATACGCTGCCAACAAAAGGGCTCCGTACTTTCCTACCCTTCTTCCTCTACCGTACAAAGCTCCAACTATTACTAAATCGAGGGTATCTGCTAACTCACTCCGATATTCTCGCTTCACCTTAATCCATAGGTATTCTCTGCTCCCTGCTCGATACACGCTCTCTCGATGCTTTAGCATGATCCCTTCACATCCTGCAGCTATAGCCGAATTCATAAATTCTTGAATCTCCTTCTTGTCGCTCGACATAATTTGCGTTATTAGTTGGATTCTGTTTGCAGTAGCATCATTTGAACTCTGTTGAATGCTATCAGTCACTGTTTTGGGTGCCTGTCGCAAATCATTGTGGCGTGACAATGCTTTTTCTTGTTGGGATTTGGTGCTGCTTTTATCTCTTCTTTTTTCTGTTCCTTCATTTCCCAACCCCTCGCTTACACCTTCCTCATTGGTTCCCAGTTTTCCTTTGCCTCTCTTTTTCCTACTCATCATTTTTCCCTTATTGCTCGAGCCGGCTACGTCTCTAACTTTACCACCTTCATTAGTCAGATCTTTCCTTTCCACAAGATCAGTTAATATCCGCCGTCGTTCTGCGTAAGGCTGACTTGTCACTGATTTAGCATTATTATACAACACATCAAATATGTTGACGATTACAGGGTAGCTTTGCATTGCCTCTTCAACTCCGTACTTCCTTCTCCGATGCATAAGCTCTTGGAACGGAAGATATTCTGAAGTACTCGGATCGACAGCAACAATCTCGCCTTCAAGTATTACTTCTTTAAGGCTATCCTTTTTTCTAATTGCCTGGAGCACATCTGGATAGTGGCTAGTGATATTTTCTAACCGCCTTGAAAAGAGTTCTACTCTTACTCCATTAACATTACCAATTGTATCCTTGTCACCGCCGTTTTCTCTGCCCTTGTGTATCTGAACTCTCTCCCCATCCAATTTGTACTCGGCGCCCGCGATTCCGTCCATTCTGTTGAGCCCATCTTCTATGGATGAGGCTCTTTCGGCAAGCATCGGTCTGATCGGTTTAAAAAGAGTTATCTGTATTGAGCGAACAGATTCAATTCCATTACAGGCTAATTCTCTTGCAACCAAACCGAGATCCCCGGAGACATTATAAGCATTCTCTAATAAGGAACGATTCGACTTATCGTTGGTATAGGCTATTGATAATGAATCTAAAACAGAAAAGTCTGCTATTCCTAACCTCAAACTTCCCATAAGAAATTTCATTATGTATCTTGCTTCCCGTGGGGTGGTCTCATTGAGCAGACTGCTAACAAGTCTTAGCTTCGTTTCTTGGGAACCCGAACCAGTAGTCTTTGCTATTTTATACAAAGTAGCGAAAATCCTTTCCACGGTCACTTCTTGAGAAAATAATGTGTTTTGATTTTTTGTCTTCATTACTTCCCCCGCTGTATCACCCAGATCTCCCTTCCTCCGATAGACCAGCAATATGTCTGTGACACTCTTACCAGATGACTGAGCAAGCGCTCGAATTGCCATCTTTTCTGCCAGTCCTAACTCTATGCCTTCGTAAGGAGGCCCTAGTTTCCCTTGAATTAAATAAATAACCTTGTCGATAATTTCACAATTAGTTTCTCTTAATAGCGTAACAAGATGCTCGGTAAGAAGTAGCCTACTCTTGGTTTTTTCCATCTTTTCAAAAGTATCAACGAGCTTGGAGAGAAGCAATGTATATTATACAAATTCTGTAAAGATGGAATCTGACTTAAATCTATTAGCATTCTCATCTGCCTAGATTCTAATAATATGTTCATAGTCAGGTTCAATTATATCTTATATTTAAGAGACCAACTGACGAACTAGGGGAAAACTATTCCCTCAATATTCACGATATTCTTGTCACCTTTGGCACTGCTTTCGACATTTTTACAAGGGATGCTTTCGGGTAGTATTCCATTACCGCAAGAGTTCTCAGCATACACATCATTAATTTGCTCATACCCGGCAACTCGAACACTATCAGCAGAATATTCACTACTTGAAGAGAAAGCGACAACCATCGTAATTGCCAAACCCAATTTTCCCGCCATGAAAGTATTCACCTTGTTCCTGAACCTTTATGATGCATTTACTTTGCTTATCTGTATTGTGAGATATAATGACTGTGTTTTAATCAGATATATTTACGAATAATGGACCCAAACTTAAGTTCTTATTCAAGAGTATGCATCGAGATATAAGAATATATTCAGAAGAATTTTGTCAAACATTCATTATTATGTAGTATGCATGAATTGATTTTTTTCGAATTTCATTTACTGTGAAGAGTGTCTCACTTAATGAGCAACAACTATCAGAGCAGGTTAGGATAAACACCTAGAAATCAGTAAAATCGACAATGAATCTATGATAACGCCAATCCACATTCAATCCAGAAATTTATACCTGCGATGCAATTTACACAGTAGAGGATTCAAAAAAATTGACAGATAATCTATTGAGATGCCGTTCTACAATTGAAGAGTTAGGGACTTTGCTGCGATGAAGCGTGAAGTAATCAGCACTGATCAAGCTCCGCCAAGTAAATGAAGATCGAAACGAAGGTGTAGCGTTACAATTCTGAAATCCATATAAGACCTTATTAAGATATTAAGACAAGACAAAGAGCTCCTGTCACCTCTATTTTCATTATCTGATTCAGCTTTAGAGCGAGTTTACCTCTTACGAAATTTGCCTAGATTAGTGTCCGCGTTGCATATTTTTTTTGAACATCGATAAATCATGGAAGAGCTGATCGATGACTTAAGTTCAGTGTTAATGTTTTTATGATAAAAAAAGGAATTGGGTGCGAGACACTCAAACCTCCGATTTGGTAGGCTAAACTCTTAGTTTTGACATCTAAGAGATTTTATGGTTCAACTGTTCCTAATAAAAGAAAGTAAGTAATACGTTTGTTCCTCTCACGTTAAGGAAGATTCAAATTCAGTGTTACCATTCCAAGTAGATGGCCTTGAGGACAGATCTGGGTTGAGTCACTATGGAAAGAGTTTGGGCAGTTCAGGAAATCCTGGAATTTTTGGAAATTGAAATATTGGAGGATTAGGATCAGATTTCTCTTTTCTCTGTTCTTGTTCCTGTGATGATTCCGCGGATATTAATCGTGGTGATCCAGATGGTCTTTCTTCAAGGGTGACAGGTACATTGACATTCTTACCCTCTCTGTTTAGTGTTAGCAATACTTTGTCTCCCACTTTCTTATTCTCATCTAAATGTGATATTACATCATCCATTGACTTCACCAGTTGGCCATCTATTTTTGTAACAATATCGCCGCTCCTTACAATCTCAGTACCGCCACCGAACCCTTCTTTGACTATCTCACCTCTTACGCCTGCCTTGTCTGCCGGACTGTTTTCTACAACCGATACTACTGCTGCTCCCTTGTAATTTCTTGCCAGCCCTATGCTTTCGGCAATATCTGGAGACAAGTCTTTAGCTGTGAATCCTATCCATGGATGTACATAGCTCCCTTTTTGTATGAGCACGGGGATCTCCTTTAACAACATATTTGACGGGATTGCAAAACCTACTCCGGAATATACCCCGGTGTTTGAAAATATGGCTGTATTCATACCAACCACTTCACCTTTCATATTGAGTAAAGGTCCTCCCGAGTTACCAGGATTGATTGCGGCATCAGTCTGTATCGTATTTGAAATAGAATATCCTGTTACGTCATTGGGTAACAGACGACCTATCTGGCTTATTACACCCGTTGTTAGTGTGCCGCTCAAGCCAAAAGGATTACCAATTGCGATTATCTGTTCTCCTACTTGTATCTCTGAGGAATTTGCGATCTTTAGCGGAGTTACCCCCTTCTTAAAAAATTCAGGATCCACAATCTGCAAGATACCTATATCCGAATAAGGATCCTTTCCAACAACCTTTGCGGTATACATATCACCATCTACAAACCTAACATCAACCTCTTCAACGTCAGAAACTACATGGTAATTTGTTATTATACGCCCATCCTTATCATAAACAAAGCCTGATCCAAGCGCGACATTATTCTGAGGAATTTCTCTTCCATTGATTATTACTACTTCGTTGGTTCCGGGTCGCGTGCTTGTTATCTGTACGACTGAATTTTCCGTTCTCTTAAATATTTCGGGTAGTGATATTTCTGGTGAAGAGGACATAGTACTACTTGTCGTGTCAACGCTATTATCTAAATCGCTATCAAGCTCATTCTGCTGTGCTTGAACAACTGTTGATTCTAACAATGATGAAGAGAGCGGTACAGGATATGATTCAGGTTCCTCAGAAGATATAGAATTTGATACGGCTAAGGGCGTTGATAAACCACTTTCTGTAAAAAAAGAAATTGATGGTGATAGGTTCATCGTACCAATAAGATATGCACCTAGCACAAGAAATGGGATGATAATCCAGATAAACTTGAACACAATAATGGTAATGACACACGATTATTTATATTTTGACATTTGGGTCATTTTCTAATCAAATTAATGTCAGAATACGACCATGGATTGTACCCGAATAATTAGGTCGAAGATATTTCTTTGCCAACTGAAGCTGACATTGTTGATAAGGACGAGTTAATATTGCCACCTTCCATTACCGTCGGCCTAAATGGCTCCAGGATCAGAAAATTCGGCTCAGAGAAAATGTAATGATAATACAATGGTGGGCCCTCATATGCAAATCCAGATGCTGTCTTTGTAATGATCCCTTCGTATATAGCAGATTTGCCTGATTGTGCTAGATTCTGCTCAGAACTTGAAACATGTTCCACAGGGATACCTCTGCCATTCTGCAACTTTGTGACAAGAGATGAATTATCTGAAAACACAATTGGCAAATAATCGTTATCACCTCTAGATGAAATGCTAGTTGTGGTACTTTGCGAATTGAGCGCTGTGATCGTCCCCAGGATGAGAAATGAACAAATGAGAATTGATGCACTCAACTTGGCCGCTCGTTTGGGTATTCTAAGCCAAACCTCCCTATTTTCGAGGCTTCTCAAATTCGACTTGGAGGAGAGCTCGATACCACGGCGGGAACCTTGTACAGTTACTGGGTTTAGCCGAATTTCATTCTCCGTCACCTTCCTCATCTTATGATGTTCAGAGTCATCTTCAAGTAACTCCAATACGCATCTTCTCATCTGCCTATTGATAGAGACGTACAACACAGAGGAACATTCAGTCAAGCATACGATCGAGAGCTTCTGCAGCGTCACTATTGCATCGACAATTTGAGATGTAGAATCGTCCGGAAATCCCCCAACTAAAGCAGATAATTTCAGAGGGCTCATGTGTTTGTATAATATTCGTAGGACTGCTGTCTCTTCAGGCTTCATCCGTGACTATTTCGAGTGTTTATAGAAATATATATCTATTGACACAGTTGTCATCGATCTTGAAATTCTTGGCAGAGTTCTTTTTTTAATCTGACGACGAAACAGACAAATATGACAACATGATAGAGAAATGTTATAGTCATGGAAGAAATTACTGGTCAGACCACCACCGACGAATATGGAGTACTGTCCAAAATATTTAGTTCAAGAGCCGTAGCTCAAGTTTTAGATTTCTTTCTTGATCATAAAGAGTTTGATTATTCAGCCAATGAGATTGCAAAAAAGACGGGGTTGTCGTTCAGAACTATTTTTCGTGAAATCCCTGACCTTGAACATAGACAGCTTATTTTCAACACCAGAAGAATAGGAAAGGTTAACATGTACAAGCTCAATGTAGACCTCGAAGCAGTTGGTTTTCTTGAGAAATTTTCGTTGGAAATGTCACAGATTGCCTCTAGGGAAATGGATTCTTATAAACCACCATTGACCGAAAGAGAAAGCAAACTATTGGAAGAGTTGGATAGTTTTTCCGACAATGCAATGCATCATTCCTGAAGCTAATCGACTAATGAACCTGGAAGACACTAGATTGACCCTTAGGTGAGCCTGCAGGAGGACAAAGCAGCCTCATCAACCGGTCGGGCGACTATCTGGATTTTGTTGTCTCGACGACCTCTATGGAATAAGCCGGATCCTGTGGGATCTTATCAAACATCCCTTGAAGTAGTTGGTATTTTAAGAATTACTTTCTTACTCAAGTAAGATATATTTCATACCTGAGGGCATTTTTCTTTTAGCCGTGAATCCTATTAAAAAAAAGATTTATGAGGATCACTAAGGACCGCAAAATAATGGCTTAATCAGCATTCTCTATGTAAAGCCGGTCACCTATTTTGTACTGAATTTCGTTTATGTAGTATGCCTTGTCGACAACCGGCGTCGATAGATTCGCGCCACATACGGGAACGCTCGATAACGATTCCTCCTCCTCTTGTTCAAGTAACTGGTTACTCAAGCATACAATATACGTAACCGCGACTTTTAAATCCGATCCTAATTATTCTGCAAATAAACATACCTTTTTCTATTAAATCATGCGATAATTGGACTAACCTCTATTAATGAATATAGATCTCTAGTATATATAGGAATCTATGCTTCTCACAATATTGCGATTCTCATGAGATATGAATACTAAGCTGTAGTGTGCCGCTTCATTCAGCAAGGATTAGTATGAATATAAACTGCCAAAAGGAAACGAGAAGATTCTTCACTTTACTTGTCAACAGGACTTTCGTCTCCGCAACCAAAGTGCTAGGCGGGGCACTCTAAGAAAGGTTATATGGCCATAGTGAACAGGAAGAATCTGACAGTATCGAATGCCTATTTTTATAGAGCAATCTCCAGTTAAATCCTTTACCGCAATTGGGATTGTTCTGGCTATATCCTTTATTTGTTTTTCGTATCTCTTACAAAGAGATAATTCATTCTTTGCTTACGGACATTTTTTTGGAGAGAATATAACCCGAGATGGATATCAAGTTGTATTTCAACCATTTCCTTTCGCTCCGATGGCTGGAGATAACACAACATTGAACTTCAGTATTCTTGACGCAGAGAATTTAAATATACACAACATCTTTTCAGCGTTAATAATAAAAGATAAGGAAACTAATCAGACCATAGCCCAAATTCCGTACAAGCAATATATGTACAGTGATATAACAATTCCTTACAAATTCACTAACAATTCAGAGTACTTGCTCACTCTGGAAACGAGAATCATTGGTGATTCCAAATATCAAGCACAGCCGTTGAGCGCTACGTTTGATCTGATCGTTGGAGACCAGACAGCTGAATATTTCAGGATAATAATGTTATATTTTGTCAGCCCCGTATGCGCAGCAATTATTGTCGCTATCTTAATTTATGAGCTGCATTGGAAGAAGAAGAAAGCTAGGAAGAGCAGACCAACTACGGAATGACTTTTTGAAATAAATCTTTGTACTGCCATCAGTTTGTCATGAATAGCATCACGGGTTTATTGATGCATTTTTGGCAGATTTGTAGGTTTTATTCCATTATTCAAATGCTATACGAAAAGCATTGAAATTCTAGCCTGGGCTCTTTGCGCCAATACTTAATGTTCTCCCTTGGGTCATTTGTGCTTAACCTTTGAATCCAAATTAAGTAACGGCAAACAATTCATCAGCTTGCGGAGCGCTGTCATCAGTTAATGCCTTGAATGTTCATTTCTAATTTTAGATCCAACTCATAAAAGTAGTGTTATGGAGAGATGCAAATGAATAAAATGAAAGAATCCGTCTTTTGATTGCTTGGCTAACCTGAT
>Ga0075312_1000068_pt1 | contig 14172 bp, 12 predicted proteins | sample MayberryNE_Catta_5_FD_120047 | JGI IMG/M metagenome (GOLD analysis project Ga0075312, IMG submission 120047) | Natural and restored wetland microbial communities from the San Francisco Bay, California, USA, that impact long-term carbon... | ecosystem: Environmental > Terrestrial > Soil >... | reverse complement strand
TCGGCTCCTTATAGACGTAGTACTCGGCACTCATTGCAGCTGTTGGGGTCACCGCGGCCGCGAGTACGATCATCGGGAAGAGCTTCATAAAAGGCTCCTGTCTCTTATAGCCGCCTCCTAACGATAGTCGCTCGCGCACGGTGGGCGGCGGCACCTCCGTTTACCGTACCCCCTGATCCGCTGCAATCCAAGATCCAGCTTCCTTCTTTCACCTAGAGAATTTACTAAAGGCGCACACAAACCACCATGCCGTTCTGTATTGAGCACCGATGCTCAAGCCCGCCGTTGTGGAGCTAGTCAGCTGATACAATCCCGCTGTGTCGCGCTCTCGGTACAGCCCGATCAACGGCTCACGTTTATCCTGAGCTTCGCGTCCGCGGCATTCTCATGACCTCCCGGCGGGGTTACTCTGACAAAGAAGGAATTTTCCTGACGGCTTCGTGTTGTTCTTTTCGAGGTTCAGAGGTGAGTAAGTATGGTAATTATTTGCCGAACTTTCTCTCACGACAGGTCTGGCATGCCGGTTGCGCATTGTACAAACGACGGGCTGAAAGAGAAAGAAAGGAAGGAAAGAAAAAATTCAAATTCCCAGGGAGGATTGTTTATGAAAGTACCTACGGTTTTATTGACCATTGTTTTTGCCGGCGTCACCTTGACCGTTCCCGTTTCCGGGACAGACGCTGCCGAGCGAGCAAAATCAACCGAGGCTGCCAATCGTTACAGTGACCGCGATCGCGTGAAAGCAGCGAAGGACTCAGAAGATAAGTTAGAGCAAGCGTTGAAGACCGGCGAGGAGAAAGCCTTCTATCGCCGCGAGCTGGAAAAAATGGGTTGGAAGATCACGTCGGTTAATTACGACAAGCCCGATTATGTCGAATACGAGATCGTCAAGGGCGATGATTCTTACGAGGTCCAGATTGATTTCGATAAGAACAGTCGCAAGGCCAACAAAGTAGATGTGGCCCTGAACGCGTGGAAAACCGACGCGACGGAGAACGCGCTCAAGAACGCCAAAGACGTCGCCGCCTATCCGGCGGGCACGACGAAAAATCCGGAGCGTTACAGTGACCGCGATCGCGTGAAAGCATCGAAAGACTCTGAGGACAAATTGGAGCAGGCGTTGAGGACCGGCGAAGAGAAAGCCTTCTATCGACGCGAGCTGGAAAAAATGGGCTGGAAGATCACTTCGGTTAATTACGACAAGCCGGATTATGCCGAATACGAAATCGTCAAGGGCGATGATTCTTACGAGGTCCAGATTGATTTCGATAAGAACAGTCGTAAGGCAAACAAAGTAGATGTGGCCCTGAACGCGTGGAAGGCCGATGCGACTAAACGGGCGCTCCAAGGGCAAACTCAGGCGCGCCGATAGGCAAATGGCCGAAAGCATAGGAGGAAATAATCATGCTTCCAGGAATTCTATTGTGGCTGCTAGGCGTTCCACTCGGGCTGGTTGTGTTGTTGTGGTTGTTCGGTTTTCTCAGCTAAACGTCCGGCGCGCGGCAACCGATTAAAATGTCGCGCTCCTACGCAGCAAAAGGTCGGGGCCAACGGTATCGACTGTGGACAGGGCCCCGACCTTTTTCGTTTCGATTTACTCCAGGCTAGAACTACGATCTTACTTTGGTAGAATTCGCTGAATGTCGGAGCCGATCCTACGCGAGGGCCACAATTGTTGGAAAATTGCCCGCGCATCACGAGTCAAGTTCTTGATCGATGGCGCTGCTTATTTTTCGATGCTCGCCGACGTACTCGCCCAAGCGCGCGAATCAATTATCATTGTTGGCTGGGATTTCGACAGCCGCGTTCGGTTGAAATATCAAGGTGATTATGACAGTCCTCTGCCGAGCCTGGGCAGCTACCTGAACGCGCTGGCGGCGCAAAGGCGCACACTCCAGGTCCACATCCTGGTTTGGGATTTCGCGATGATTTTCGCGCTTGATCGCGAGATGATCCCCTTTTTTGGCCCGGGTTGGAACCGCCATCCCCGGGTCCACTTTCACATGGATGGCAATCATCCGGTGGGCGCCTCGCACCACGACAAGATCGTCGTTGTCGACGATTCCGTGGCTTTCGTCGGCGGCAACGATCTGGCCAAGGGCCGGTGGGACACCCCTGAGCATCGGTCCGAGGATCCGCGGCGTACGGATTTCAACGGCAACTTTTTGCCGCCGCACCATGACGTTCAAATCGCAGTGCAAGGAGACATCGCCGCAGCGTTAGGAGAGCTCGCGCGCGAGCGTTGGCGGCGCGCGACCGGCCACGGTCTACACGCGCCTAAAAATCGTGGCGTGCGCTGGCCGAGCGCTTTGGCCTCTGACGTGAATGACATCAATGTTGCTATTGCCCGAACCGAGCCGGCCTACGGCACGGCCAAAAAGACGCGGGAAATAGAGACGCTTCTTTGCGACGGCATCGCTGCGGCGCGGCGATGGATTTATATCGAGAACCAGTATTTGAGCTCCGCTGCCGTGGGCGATGCATTGGAAAAACGCTTGCGCCAAGTGGATGGACCGGAAGTCGTGATCGTTATTTCACAGGCAAGCTCCGGCTGGCTCGAAGGGGCAACAATGGACGTGTTGCGCTGGCGCTTGGTCAAGCGTTTGCGTGACGCAGACGGCTATCGCCGTCTGCGAGTATATTGCCCGGTCATCGAGGGTCAAAGCAAGGGTTGCATGTCAGTTCACGCCAAGCTTTTGATCGTCGATGACCGTTTCGTGCGGATCGGTTCGGCAAACCTGAGCAACCGCTCCATGGGCTTCGACACCGAGTGCGATTTGGCTTTGGAAGCAGGCGAGCGGCAGGAAGTTCAACAAGCGATCGCCCGCTTGCGAGATTCTCTTCTCGCGGAGCATCTCGGCTCAACCGAAGAAAAAGTCGCCGCGCGCGTGAGCGAAACGCATTCTTTGATCGCAGCGATCAACGCGCTGGGCGGAAGCCGCAAGCGAGCCTTGGAACTGGTCGACTGCTCGGTACCGGAATGGCTGGATCAGATGCTTCCGGAGTCGGCTGTTGTCGACCCCGAGGCGCCGCTGGCCCCCGAGAAGCTCGTCGAAGAGTTTGTCCGGTCCGAAGAGCGCGGCTCAGCCACCTGGGCGTTGCTGCGCGGCCTGCTGATTCTGGTCGCGCTGTTTGCTCTTGCGGCGCTGTGGCGCTGGACTGGCTTCGAAGAGTGGTCGAAGCTCGACAGCGTTGCAGCCTGGGTTGTTGCGCTGCGCGAGAGCGATAACGCGCCATTGTGGGCAATCGGCGCGTTTTTGCTCGGTGGCATCACTGCGTTTCCAGTCACGCTGCTGATCTTTGTGGCTGCGTTTATTTTGGACTGGTGGCTGGCAATCATTGGATCGCTGCTCGGCTGTATTCTTAGCGCGATACTGTGCTATGCGATCGGACGCCAACTCGGCCGCAAGAACGTCGCGCGGGTGGCCGGTAAACGCCTGAACCGCATCAATCGCCTGATTGCTAGACAGGGGGTACTGGCAGTAGCCGCCGTGCGAATGGTCCCCATCGCGCCTTATTCACTGGTTAATCTAGCGGCAGGCGCCGTGCATGTGCCGCTTCGCGATTTCGTTTACGGGACCCTGCTGGGCATGAGTCCGGGTGTGGTGGGAATCACGTTTTTTACCAACCGACTTGAACAGATGATACGCAGTCCAAACGCGCTAAACTTGATCGTGCTCATAGGAACCCTGTCGATCATGCTGCTTGGGATCGTCGCCTTGCGCCGCTGGATCGCCAGTAAGCAGGTTCCCCGCACGCACAGGATTCAAGCTATGGCAACGGCTGCTGAAATACGCCAAGCACATCCGTGATGCAAGACTTTTCCGTCCTGTCTTACAATGTTCACGAGTGCGTCGGCCTCGACCGGCGCCGGGACCCCACCCGGATCGCGCAGATCATCAGGGAAAGCGGCGCGCAAATAGTCGGCCTCCAGGAAGTGCACTCTGACTCGAGCGGCGATGAACAATTGCATCAGATGAATTATTTGGCGGCGACCACCGGCTTACAGGCCGTGCCCGGGCCCGCCGTGGAGCGGCGTAACGGACACTATGGCAACGTGTTGTTGACGAGTTGCAAAGTTCTCGACGTCGACAAGATCGATCTTAGCTACCTCCAGCGCGAACCGCGCGGCGCTATCGATGCCGATCTCGAAATCGGCGGGGAGCCGGTTCGGGTCATCGTCACGCATCTCGGACTACGTCCCGCCGAGCGCCGCTTTCAGGTGAAAAAGCTCTTGACCGCCTTGTCCCAAAAGCGTACGCGCATCGTCATTTTGCTGAGCGATTTTAACGAGTGGCTGCCGACCGGCCGCTCACTGCGTTGGCTCCACACCCAGCTGGGCAAGACTGCGCTGGTGCGGACTTTTCCATCGCGCTTTCCAATCTTTGCCCTCGATCGAATTTGGGTATCCCCGCCGGCAGCGCTGAACCAGCTCTGCTGTTTTCACACCCCGCTCACGCGGATCGCTTCCGACCATTTGCCGTTGAAGGCGACCATTCGGCTGCGATCCACCGCCGGGTTACTCACGCCGTAAGCCGCTCCTCTCATCCCAGGCCGTAGGCGAAGAATCTGCTTTTGCAAGCTGCTTCCGAATCTCTGCAGCCGACCTCGATCCTTGCGCATTGGATGAGCAAGGGTGATTTTGTTCTTGCTGACGTGAGATCATTTAGATAAATATGCCTGGCCGGCGCGGTGGATGCTGATGACTCGCAGAAAACTCCGAGCAAATGAACTACCGCAATGATTCGATAAGCAGGATCAATCATCAGTAAAGGAGATCGTCGTTGAAGATTGCCGAGATCGAAACCGTTGAATTGCAAAACATCCCTATCACGCCGCCGCTCTTCAAGCAGCCCGTGCGCGCGGCCGTGCGCTTGCTGAAAGTCAAAACCGATAACGGCATTGTCGGCCTGTCGCAATTCGGCGGATTCATGCACTCCGCGAGCGCGGCGTTTATCCACCAGGAGCTGGCGCGGTTTTTGACAGGCCAGGATCCGTTGGAAAATGAACGTCTGATGCACCAGATGCTCTGGAAGTTTAATACCCGCGCGCATGCCGGCGTGTGGAATTTTGCCGCCAGCGCCGTCGACGTTGCGCTCTGGGACATCAAGGGGAAATTCTACAACGCGCCGGTGTGGCGCCTGTTGGGCGGCGCGCAGAAATCCATCCCGGCTTACATCACTTTTGGTCTGAGAGCCTATCAGCGCGATGAACTTGCGGCAGCGGCGAAACATTGGGTGGCCAAAGGCGAGACCCGGCTGAAGATTCAAGTCGGGCGCTCGAACATTCGCGGCGCCATGGATCCTTCCGGCGCCAGCGGCGAGCATCGCGAGGACAATCCCGCCGAAGACGAGGCCCGCATTCGCGCGGTGCGCGACGCGGTCGGCGACGCGGTTGAATTGATGGCCGACGCCAATTGCTTGATGAAACTCGACACCGCGGTGCGCTGGTGCAAGCGCTTCGAGCCGTATAATTTGATGTGGTTCGAAGAACCGATCGTACATAACGACCCGCATCTACTCGCTCAACTGCGCAAGCAGACGAGTATCCCGATCGCCGCCGGGCAGTGGGAGAATTTTTTCAAGCTCGCCGATCTGGTCAAGCAAGACGCCGTGGACTTTCTGAATATCCACGTGCTTTCGGTCGGCGGCTTCACTATGGCTATGAAAGCGGCGGGTCTTGCCCATGCTTTCAATTTGCCGGTCGGCAACGGCGATCATTTCGACATCCACCTGCATGCGGCGGTGCCCAACGGTTGGCGCGCCGAGATTCACGTCAACAACTGGCTTACTGCGAATACGATCTATAAAGATTTGCCCGGAACGGCTAACGGCTGGATCACGTTGACTGAGAAGCCCGGGCTCGGCTTGGATCTCAACGAAGACGCCGTCAACGAATATCGAATGAAGTGAGGACGATGATGAAAATTTTGGTCTATGGACCGGAACGCCGGATGGGCGCTCTGGTCGGTGAACGAGTGATCGATCTGAATGGCGCCATGACGCGGCATCTTCAAGAACGAGGCGAGGCTAAAGCGGTCGAACAAGCAGCGACACGCCTGCCCGCGCGCCTGTTATCTTTTATCGAACGCGGCTCCGCCGCCGTCGAAGACGCCCAGTGGATGATCGAGCAGTTTGACCGGATCCGTACCGATGACGATCAAGGCGGTGTACAAGTAGTTCACGACCTAAAGCGAGTGCAGCTACACGCGCCGTGGCCGGAGCGCCGCATCGCCTGCGTCGGCGGCAACTACGCCGCCCACCTGGTCGGCATGTGGGCAAACCGGCTCGGCAGGACCGATGTGACGATCGAACAGATCACCGAAGAGGCGCGCAAGGGGGGCCAGTGGGGGTTCTGGAAGGTACCGGCCGAAGTCGCCGGACCGGGCGACTCGATCCCTTTCCCCAGACGAGTTACTTATTTCGACTACGAAGGTGAGGTTGCTATCATTATCGGCAAGCGCGGCAAGAACATTCCCGCCGAGCAAATTTGCGACTATGTCTGGGGCGTGACGTTATTTCACGATTGGAGCATTCGCGACGGCGGCAGCACCGACCGAGCCGTGAGCTATAACCTGCAGAAAAACTTTGACGGCGCCGTGTCGATGGGACCCTGTGTTGCCGTCGGCGAAGTCCATCATCAAGACATCGATGTCGAGACGCGCGTTAATGGCGTCGTGCGGCAGAGCTACAATACCCGGGAGATGATCTGGTCGTTCGGCGAGGTGCTCGAATATCTCTCGCAGGATTTCACCTTTGTCCCCGGCGACGTGATCGCCGGCGGCACTTCTGCCGGTACGGCCGCCGATAAATCGCGGCGCGGCTCTGACGGCCGGCGGCCGCTCGACCTGTTTCTAAAAATCGGCGATACCGTCGAAGTGTCGTCATCGAAGATCGGCGCGTTATCGAACCGGATCGTGGCGAGCGAATAGTGCAACCTAGGGATACTTAACCACGAAAGCACGAAGGATACGAAGGATTCGGGAATTAATAGTTTCATCTTCTACAGGCGAGCGTAAGCTCATGTATCACTTCGTGGTGAGGCGTCTCTTGCGATTTTGGTTTCGGCTCTGCCGCGCCGGGTTTCGTAGTGAGATAAATTCTGCAATAAACTCAATGGACTTCGATCTGCCTGAAGAAATTCAAATCCTGCGCGAGACCGTGCGCCGCTTCGTCGATAAAGAACTGATCCCGCTCGAACGGGAGTACCGCCATGACAGCGAAGGACCGATGCCGGAGCGCTTGCTCAAGCCGCTGCAGGAAAAAACCAAGTCCATGGGGCTCTGGATGCTCGACGTGCCGGCAGAATACGGCGGCGCCGGCCTGGGTCTCTTGCCGCGCTGCATCATCCACGAAGAGATCGCCCGCGCCGCGTCCCTGCCCTTTCGCAGTCTCGAACTTTTCGGTCCCGAAGTGAGACCTGTCCTGTTTCACTGCAACGAGGAGCAAAAAGAAAGATTCCTAAAGCCAGTGCTGCGCGGCGAATTGAAGTTCTGTTTTGCGCAGACTGAACCCGACGCTGGCAGCGATCCCGCGAATATGCGCACGCGCGCCGTGCAAGACGGCGACTCGTTCGTCATCAACGGCACCAAACGTTTCATCACCGCCGCCGGCCGCGCCGACTATGCTCAACTCATGGCCGTCACCGATCCGGAGAAACGGGCACGCGGCGGCATCACCTGTTTTGCGGTGGAGTTGAAAACTCCCGGCGTGCTGCTCGAGCGGCAATGGCCGGCAATGATGGGTGAGGCGCCGTGGCAGCTCGTCTTCGAAAATGTGCGCGTGCCCGCCGCCAACGTCATCGGCGTCGTCGGCGCCGGGTTTTCTCTCGCACAAAAATGGATCGGCGAAGGGCGCATCCGCGGGCACGGGGCGCGCCCCGTGGGTATCGCCCGGCGTGCGCTCGACATGATGATCGACTACGGGAAAGCTCGCGTGACGTTTGGCAGGCCATTAGCCGACCGGCAGGCGATTCAGTTTATGATCGCCGATTCGGCGATGGAGCTTCACGGCGTACGTAATATGGTCTACGAGTGTGCCTGGCGCGTCGATCGCGGCGAAGACGTACGCGATCTGTCTTATATGGTCAAAGTCATGGCCACAGAAATGGCCAGCCGAGTGGTCGACCGGGCCATTCAGGTCCACGGCGGTTTGGGTCTGATGAAGGAGCTGCCGCTGGAGTGGTGGTACCGGCAGATTCGCAGCACGCGCATTACCGAAGGCGCCAATGAAGTCCTGCGCTGGCGTCTTGGCCAGAACATCATCCGCGCGCATCGTTAAGATCAAGAAAACTGAACACCCCTACAGCAAGCTGCGGGATTTCGCAGGGCGAACGGCCGGTCGCCCTGCCAGCGTATAATCCTGTCACATTCCGTCGTTCGGCTTCCAAATCATCCGGCGGCACGGCTCAACTCCCGAAAATCTTTCTTTACGCGTTCGAACACTCGCCGTTTGCTGTTGATCTCTTTAGCCGATCATCGCTCAGACTGCCCTTTTATTCCCGCATTGCCTTCAAGCGCTGATTTCACCGCCGTGATGGTCAGCCATGCCAGCGTCTGGTGACTGCAAGGCAGACTGTTTCATCACTGGCATGGATTGGCGGCGCATGACGAAATTTTGATCGGCGCAAATGCGGACGCGATCGGCACTTTAATATTTTCCCCACCGTCACGTAATTATTACTGGATGAAGAAAGGGCCGAAGACGACCGTTCCCGGTCAAATCAATTACTTAGCAGTCTCACTGACCATGGCATGAGCGTTGCTCAAGTGAGCCGTCGTGTACGTTATCGGAATAACAAATAACGCGGGAGGCAAAATGAAGACGAGAATTTCAGTGCGGATGGCGGCCATCGGGTTTGTCGCGATGACGATGATTGGCTGTGCCGGCGGGCCACTGACGACCCGGGAAAAGGGCGTCGGTATCGGTGCTCTCGGCGGCGCGGCAGCGGGCGGGCTGATCGGAACAGCTTTCGGTCGCCCAGGCACGGGTGCTGCCATCGGCGCCGGTGTCGGTCTCGGCGCGGGTGCGCTGATTGGCGACTACATGCAGGGACAGGAGCAGGACGACTATCGATAATCGACACTGGATGACAATATCTCGAAAGGAGAAGGGAAATGGAAGTGAGAAAAATAACAAACGTTGTCATCGCCGGGTTATTTGCGGGCGCGCTGCTTGTGCCCACGCTACCCGCGATCGCGAAGGCCGCCGACGGCGATCATCGCCGTGAGTGGCGTGAACACAAAAGCAAGAAACACGTCTATCAGCGCAACAAAAAGGACCCTGTGCAGCGCGGCCGCTGGGACGCTCGGAAACGTTATGGGCGTTACGATCGCCACGACTACCGGCGCAACGCCCGGTTCGATCGCCGGCATCATGGCCGCTTCGACAATCGCGGCCACCATAACAAGGCGGAGATTCGGCAGGATTTCAAGGATGTCCGCAATGCGCGCAAGGAAGTGCACGAGAGCCGCAGGGACTTGCGCAAGGATTACGCCGAGCTGCGCAGAGATCGCGCCGAGCTCAGACGAGACATTCGCAACGGCGCGAGCCGAGACGAGATTCGACAGGGTCGGCAAGAGATCCGCAGTGACCTGAAAGAGATCCGCGAGAGCCGCGGGGAGCTGCGCGACGACCAGTCAAGACTCGATGCCGCCCGCCGGGAGCTCAAGAGCGACCTGCGCAACCGTTAGTCCTCTTCACCCCCGCCTCATTACGCACAGCCTGACTACCTGCCAACGGTGGTCGGGCTGTGTGCCTTTTCTTCTGTTCGCTTCAGCGCGTCCCGCTATGTAAGAAAAATTGTGTGTACGCGGTTTGACAGTTTTCTTTCACGGGAACTAAATGGAAGGCAGGAACACCACTGCGAGTTTTGTAAGAGAGAGAAAGCTCTCAAACTATGAACCGCCATGTCATCCTAAGGAACGTCGTGACCAAGGATTTGTTTTTACACCAACGATCACCCTCAATCTGACAAAAATCCAAGAGACCCAACCCTCGCTGGCGAGCGTGCGCAGTCGAGAGTTCCGCAGGGGTCCTGAAATCCGCTTTTCGATTCCGTTCCCAGAGTCTCAGGGTTAAAGGAACGCTGATTCACTCATGAATGAGTTTATCGGTTTGCGCGATCGGCTGCCCGGCATTTTGAGAGCGCTTCTGGTAGGAATTCCGGCAGGCTATCTCTTTCATCTTCTGCAAACGCCGATTCCATGGATGATCGGACCCATGATCGCGGTTGCGGCGCTCAACCTGACCGGAGTACGCGTGCACTCGCCTCCTCTGGCGCGGCAAATGGGCCAAGTCATTCTTGGTTCCGCGGTATCGCTGTACTTTACTCCTCCGGTGGTCGGGGCGTTGGCTGCCAATTTGCCGGCGATCCTGGCGGCGACGGTAGCCGTCTTCCTGGTCGGCGGCCTCGGCGCGCTGACCTTGAGCCGAGCTTCGGGAGTTGATGGAAAGTCGACCTTCTTTGCTTCGATTCCCGGTGGCGCCATGGCGATGGCGGTGCTGGCGGACCGCTACGGCGCGCAGATCGCGCCGGTCGCTGTGGCTCACAGCCTGCGCGTCTCGCTCGTCGTCATCATAGTCCCGTTCTTGCTGACCTACGGCGGCTTTCCTCTGGAGGCGGCCGCCTATCGTCCCAATCTGCCACTCGATCTTTCGATATTGGTCGTGTGGCTGGCAATCAGTTGGCTGCTCGGCGAGCTTTCCGAACGGCTGCACTTCCACAACGGTTGTCTGTTGACGCCGATTTTCATCGGCGCGGCACTGACGATGAGCGGAGTCGAATTATCCGCCGTACCGCATCAGTTGACCGATTTCGCCCAGCTCATGTTCGGACTGGTGCTCGGGGCGCGCTACGAGCGCGCTTTCTTCGCTCGTTACAAGCTTTTCATCCCCTTCGCACTGCTGAACTCGTGCTTCATCCTGGTCGCCTCAGTCGCGGCCGGCGCGGCCCTCGCCTGGGCCTTCGGTTTGCCGGTTGCGACAATGATTCTCGCAACCGCGCCCGGTGGCCTTGCGGAAATGACGATTACCGCGCAGGCTCTGCAAATCAGCGTGCCGTTGGTCGTCGCCTTCCACCTATTCCGCGTCGTCGTCGTCAACATGGGAACGCAATATATTTACACCTTGGCCGCGCGGCTGCTGAACCTTCCAACCGACCGCACTGATGCGTAGATTTTTATCGCCTCAACCATTTCGCGACGACTACGCTACTATCTCGGATCTTCCTGTATGACATGAACCGCCGCGGATCTGATGCTTGCGCTAACTTCGTCGCCGGGCTTGAAAACGCCACCCGCCCTCTGTTCCACCAGCGCCGCCAGAGTTACTCCGTTGCAATCGACGGAAATTCGCCAACCCGAAATGCCCGGCAAAACGTCGATTACTTTTCCATGGAACGACAGCGCATCGGACGCCCGGTAATGGGCCGGGGCGAGCGCGAGGTCCTCGGCTCGAATGCAGAGAACAACCTTCGTTCCTAGGAGAAATTTTGCCGGCAAACTCAGGGTGATTTTGCCGATCGCGATATCAGAGAAACAATCTTCGTTCTGCTGCACGACACCCGCCAAACGATTTTCCACGCCGACGATTTCTGCAACGGCACACGAAGCCGGCCGCAGAAACACCTCTTCGCGCGAGCCGAGTTGGAGGATTCGGCCGCCGGTCAAGACACCCACACGATCGGCAAGCGCGAACGCTTCGGCCCGATCATGCGTCACGAACACCGTAGTGACTCGTCGCTGCTTGACGATGCGACGAAAATCGCGCAGCAATTCTTCGCGGCTGGCGGGATCGAGCGCCCCGAACGGCTCGTCCAACAGCAACAACTCGGGATTGACGGCGAGCGCGCGCACCAAACTCGTCCGCTGCGCTTCGCCGCCGGAGAGAGTGCGCGCGGAACGGGCGGCCAGATGAGCAATGCCAAGCCGCTCCAGCCACGGTGCAAGACGGTCCGCGATCTCGGCTCCGCGCAGCCCGCGAAGCTTCAGCCCCAAAGCGGCGTTCTGATAAACGGTGGTGTTCAACAGGAGCGGCTCTTGAAAAACTGCGGCGATGCGCCGGCGGATCGCCAGCGAGTTGGTCGAAGACGCCGGAACCCCGTCAAACTGCACCGAGCCGTCGCTGGGTGCCTGCAGCAACCCCATGATCCTGAGCAATGTGGTCTTGCCCGCACCGTTGGGACCGAGTAACGCCAACACTTCGCCCGAGTTGACCGACAACTGGGAGATCTGAAGGGCGATCTTGTCGCCGTACTGAACGACAATTTGCTTGAGATCTAAGAGGGTTTCGGCCATCGATGCTGCTCCCGTTGCTGGGCGCGCGTCAGAAGAAAATTGATGGCGAAGGTGAGCGCGAGCAGAATGAGACTGAGCGCGATGGCGATGTCGAAATTACCCTTTCCGGTTTCCAACACCGTCGCGGTTGTCAGTACCCGGGTTTCGCCACGAATATTGCCGCCGACCATCATCGACGCGCCGACCTCGGAGATCACGCCACCGAAGCCGGCCATCACGGCCGCGAGCAGCGGCAGGCGCGCCTCTTTGCACAAGAGCCACAGGAGTTGCGGCTTGGACGCGCCGATACCGAGCAACTGCAAACTCAATTTGGGATCGAGGCTCTGAAAACTCGCCATGGTGAGGCCGGCGACAATCGGGAATGCAATGATGACCTGGGCAATCACCATGGCGAATGGCGAGTAGATCAATTCGAGAAATCCCAGCGGCCCGCTACGCCAGAGAAAGATCGATACGAACAGTCCGACCACTACCGGCGCCAGGCCCATGCCCGTGTTGACCACCGAAACGATGAACCAGCGACCGCGGAAACGCGCCAGCGCTAGTACGATGCCCAAAGGAACGCCGACCAGCAGGGAAACTAAGGTCGCGCAACCGGAAATCTTAATCGACAACCAAGTGATCGACCAGACTTCAGCGTCGAAGCCGAAAATCAGCTCGAGCGCCTTGACACTGCCTTGCCAGAGCAGCTCCACCCTAGGCTCCGAGCTCGTCTTCTTTCTTGCCCGCGACCGGCACGAACAGCGGCTGGCCGAATTTTTTCTCACCGAAGGTCCGGATGACCTTCTGAGCCTCCGGCGCGACCATAAAATCGGCGAATGCCTTGCCACCGGCCGAGTTCACGCGCGGCCCGTTGGTCGGATTGACTTCGAGAACCGAGTAAATATTCAACAGCGCACGGTCGCCTTCGAGCCAAATCGGCAGGCTCACACGCTTCTTGAATGCCAGATAGGTGCCGCGGTCGCTGATCGTGTAAGCGTTGCGCTCGTTGGCGATGCCTAGGGTTGCGCCCATGCCCTGCCCAGCTTCGATGTACCAGGAACCTTTGGGTTCGATGCCCGCCTTTTTCCATAACGCTCTTTCCAACGTGTGCGTGCCGGATTTATCGCCCCGCGAAACAAAATTCGCTTTTGCGCCGGCAATCGCTTGAAGCGCCGCGGTTGCACTCTTAATGGAGCGAATCTTCGCCGGATCGTCCTTGGGACCGATGATCACGAAGTCGTTGTACATGACCAGGCGCCGGTTGCGGAGCTTGCCATCGGCGACATATTTTTTCTCCAGGCTCGGCGCGTGGACCAAAACCACGTCCGCATCCCCTTTGGCGCCCAATGCCAGCGCCTGTCCGGTGCCGACCGAAATGGTTTTAACGGAGTAGCCGCCCTGCTTTTCAAACAGCGGCACCAGTTCGTCCAGCAAGCCGGAATCCTGAGTGCTGGTTGTGGTTGAAAGAATGACGTTTTGCTTGCCGGCTTCAGCGCCGTGCGCAACGGAGCCAAATGATAACGCGATAACCAAAGTAAACAACGACGATACTAATCCTGTTCTTCGCATGATGCTCTCCATTCCACTCGCTTACTAAGGAGTTCGTTGGGTTAGTAGACATACTGGGACGAAGGGGCGAGTCGTGGAAAGCGCAGGCACCAGGACTCAAAGGACGCTTTCGCACCCAGGCCCAAAATTGAGCACTCGGGGCGTGGATCGGGTGGTGGCCGATGACGCCCAGCCGCTTTGCCTGGGCTTGGAACGAGTCGTCCCTTCGTCTCCAACAAACCTGTTGTCTAAGATACGTATGAACTCCTTGATATAAAGGCTTTTAAGCGGATTCGAAAACGACCACTCCGAGAAGCTCTCCTGTCTTTTGGTCGATAATTCCCGTC
>Ga0075312_1000067_pt1 | contig 14193 bp, 14 predicted proteins | sample MayberryNE_Catta_5_FD_120047 | JGI IMG/M metagenome (GOLD analysis project Ga0075312, IMG submission 120047) | Natural and restored wetland microbial communities from the San Francisco Bay, California, USA, that impact long-term carbon... | ecosystem: Environmental > Terrestrial > Soil >... | reverse complement strand
TGAGAGATATTGGAAGTGCCATGAGGTGCTTGAGAACATATGGAAGCAATCAGAAGGTGAAGAGAAAAGGTTACTGAATGGAATCATTTTGGTTGCGGCAGCCTTCGTCCATTTTCAGAAAGGCGAGAACCAAACGTGTCTAAGTATCTTGAGAAGGGCTCATGGCAAGATCGAGTTTTGCACAGGCGAGTATTACAGAATTAAAATCGATTTACTAAAGGATACTGTAAGAAAAATTATAGATACCGGTACAATTATTTCGCCAACGTTATGACCGGGATTATTAATTGCTCGATAGACATTGCAATCATTAACGCTGGGTCTTCAATTCTGCAGAGAAGTCTGTTACCGTGGTTGGCGTATCGACGATTCTACGCAATAGATAAAGGGAAGAACCACCACATGATAGAAGAAATGACAGTGGAACTTAAGGTGCATCCATCTTTCTTTAAAGAATTTGCAACTAAAACTTGGGTCTCTCCAAATGAAATTGTCAAAGAAATGATCGAAAACGCATTTGACGAGGATGCAACCAAAGTACTGATAACTATTGTCAATGATGGTGCCATCGTGATCGAGGATGATGCCGGCATGGATGAAGATGGGATGGAGAAATTTCTTGTTCTAGGTTCACCTCATAAGAAAAATGATTTTATCTCTCCCAGATTGAAGAGAACGAGGACGGGCAGGTACGGCACTGGTCGTTTATCTTTTTTGACGTCGTTTGATAGCATGAAAATGCGAACAAAGAGGGATGGATTTAGAAAATCAATTCTGATTGATTCTTCATCTCTTGACGATCTGTACAAGGGAAACTCGAGATTGAAAGAGCTTGACGAACCTCTGTTAGTGCGCAACGGCACAGAATTAACTTTAAGCAATTCTAAGGTGAAAATTGATCCAATCAAACTCATCAAGGAAATTAGAAAGTTGGCAATTCTTCGCTACCCCATGTTTCAGGTATTTTGGAAGAGCTCCAGTAGTTTTAAAGAATGGGATCTAGAGGGATCACAGGTCATCACCCCCCCAGATATCCAAGGGCACAGAATTCCAGTCAACATTGAATCTCCCCGTATTGTTGGTGAAATTGTCATTGCTAAAAGGCCTCTATCAGATGAGGAAAGGGGTATCGGGATCATGATACGCAACCACGTAGTTACGCGTACTTCGTTTGAGCTTGATTCAAGGTTGAGCCGAGTAACTGGATTTGTTAGGTGTGACACCCTCACATCCCGCTTTGCAGACAAGGCTGCGTTGATCGAAGATGATGAATATCATGCTTTCCACAATACTATGAAGCAGTATATCAAGGACACGGTAATTCCTAGTTTGTCCGAATATGAGGATGTCTTAATTACTAGAGAAGAATCGAAGATATACAAGGAGATTGATAAAGCATTGGGTCAGGCGCTATTTGAGAATCTAGAAGGTGAGGAGGAAATTGAAGGATTCCAACTAGTCGATGTGAAAGAGGAGGTCAGTACTGCCAATAATTTGGGAGTAGAAGCTGGCGGGAGAATTTCTTCAGGTAATGAATTTCCTTCATCAAGTCAAAATTTGTATTCGACTGTTCAGCGTCAGTATCCTAGTGAAAATCAAAAAGACATGGAATTGGAAGGCCAGGATGACAGCTCTGAATTGGTTTCAGATCGAAACGAGAAGACTATTTCTGTGGAAGTTGGTAGCAAGGTAATAAACGATGTAAAAACAGAGACAGGTATTCCCTCTAAGTTTGGCATAAATTATGATTCGTTACTTGAGGCATCGCCTGAAATTGAAGATAAATTTCAAAATCCGTCTGGAATATCAATGGTAAAGAGGATCAGAAAACCGATTATCAGGAAAACCTTCGCCCTAAAGAAGGTTGGATATAAAGTAATTCCATACGAGGATGAAAGTGATTCGAGATACAGCTTTAGAAGCGAGAATGTCGTTTTTGTGAACAAGGCTAACTCAGCGTACCGTTCAGAAGCTAGAAGAGGAGATGAATTTCTATTACGACATATAATAAGGATTGTCGCTGAGGCTCTCGCTGAAGCCAAGCATCCTGAAGCAAAAGAGGCATTAGAATTACAAAATAGGCTAATTGCCGAAGCGATCAGAATACATGACCACTCGGTTCCTAAGAAGTAACAAGACTTAGATTCCTGGAAAAGACCCCCCGATAGAAAGGACTAAATCTAACTACACTCGGATATAATGACGAAATAAATGGCTTTTCAATTTATGCCAGGGGCGACGGCAGTTGGGATAACGTTCTCTGACGGTGTCATCTTAGCTGCTGAAAAACGTGTCTCGTATGGGAATTTCGTTATTAATAAGCATACAAGAAAAATATTTTCTGTCACAGAGAGTGTTGGCGCGGCATGCGCGGGTATGATAGCGGATATGCAAGTATTGGTCAGACAAGTTGAGGCATTGGCAAAAATTCGAAAGCTTGAAACAAGACGGAATGTTGCGCCTAATTCGATAGCCAAGCTGATGTCCGTCATAATGTTTGAACGCAGATTTTTCCCGCTTCTTACACAAGTTATTGTTGGGGGAGTAAACACAAAATCACAAATCTATACATTAGATCCTCTAGGTTCTGTTCTTCCAGATGATTACGCTGCTGTCGGGACTGGAGCAGAAATGGCATTAGGAGTTCTTGACTCTGAATACAAATCAAGTCTTACGGCTGAACAATCAAAGGAGCTTGCGTTAAAGGCCATCAGATCTTCAATTCAGCGAGATTCTGCAAGTGGCGACGGGATAGATCTCTTGGTAATTACCAAGGGTGGTCAAGCACAACAGTCTCTTAGCTTCGATAAGTAGGGCAGTATAATACCTAATGCGCGAATTTTTTAAGAACTTTTGGGACTATCGAAGAAAAATTCTGCATCCTCCTGTTACAGTATATGCCATTATAGGTCAAAAAGTCAATCACTGCAGAGAGAAAACCCCATTAATCAACCACATAACGAGAAGTGTAGACTAGTGTAGACTAGATTAAGGAGCTCAAATCAGGGAGGGCAAAAAGTGTTAGTAATATGGCCGCTGGGGGGCCAAAAAATGAAAGACTGGTCAGATAACGTAAACCTGTCGCTACCGCTGCTTATAATCGCTGAGTATGTTTTTATAAACGGGATTTTTCTTCCCGATGTATCTGACATATTCACCATAGGTCAGGTCCAAATGACATTGATCACATCGCACAAAACTGAAATTATCAGACAGCTCTGCTTTGCCATCACAGTCAGGGCACTTCACTTTCATACTTGCGTAGTGTATAGGCCTCACTAAAAATGTATGGATAACTTCAAATATGAAAAATAGCGGGTTAGCATAGTTAAACTGCTTTTAATTGCTTAACAATGGGTTGTCTAGCCTTTCTAAAGACCCTGAATCCACAAATACATTTAATCTCAGGTAACCTAGATAGCTCTTCAACTGTTACGTGTGTGCCGCAACGCATGCATTCATAGACTACGCCTCCGAGAGTTCCTGAATCAGACAATCCTAATCTTCCTAGTAGACTATTCAAATAAAAGCTTATCTTCATAAATTCACGGTATTATTACAATAATACCAGAATAGGTCATCTTTTCTTCCTACCTGAGGAGACGATTGATAGTACGTCACGATCCTTCAAATGATAATTGACTGGGAGTCTTAATCCATCTCTTGCGTCCACAGCATAGAGGAGGCCTCGAGACAGGTCGCTATGAACTGTATGTGCGAGATCTGCCACAGTTGATCCAGCCTCCATGAGATAAACGTCTGGTAAGACTTGTCCGCTCCTATCTGAAAACTTTGAAGGATTTGCCACAGGATAAACAGTGTTCATCCGTAGTAGTTTCATGACAGCAACATTTAAGGCGAATTGTACACCCGTTCTCATATATTCCCCGAGAATATCTCTCCTGATGAAATTAAGGGCCCATTTTTGTTTTTCATTCAGCCCTTTCTGCTCTAAGATTTCAAACCTTTCGTCACCCGGAAGGTACTTAATCAACCCTCTATGTTCAGCCCTCCTCAGTGTCAATTCAGCATCCGCACTCGCAGGCACAATGATAAGATCCTTGTACTCTTCTCTCAATCTTCTGAAGTTATCTGAAGAAGACGGTAAATCAACTTTATTTGCTACTATCAAGGTCGGTTTTGAGAGCTCTCGTAGAGACCAAACAAAATCCTTAGTAATTTCAGAGCTATAATCATCAATCTTTGTATCGCCTAAATTATTCGATATGATAGCAGCCTTTACGTGATGTTCCTTTACTCCAATTCCTCTAAATATTTCTGAAATGGAATTTATCGTATCCACTCCGGAGTGGATCGAGCGGGCAATCTTGTCCCGATTTCCTTCAAACAACTTTAGATACCACATGACTAATTCCTCCTCTATGTCCGCTATATCCGCGACAGGGTCCCCAGTACCTGGTTCGGCTACTTTACCTGATGCATCGATGCTCCCGGAGACGTCAACTATATGAAGTAGGGCATCAGACTGGGCTGCCACCGAGAGAAACTGATTGCCCAATCCCTTTCCTTCCCAAGCACCCTTTATCAATCCTGGGAGATCGACTATCTCTATCGGAATGAATCTCCATCCATCCACACAGCGTGAATTACGTGGATTGTCATTAACACCGAGCTCCTTGTGTACGCATAATGTAATTGCATTTGCATTCGCGACTGAAGGGACCTTCGTAGTAAATGGATAGTTTGAGATATCTGCCGATGAAAGAGAAGCCGAGTTAAAGAAGGTAGTCTTACCGGTATTGGTCTTGCCTATTAGCCCAATTTTTATCATACATAACCGACCTCATCATTCATATTTATACATCTTCTTTGAATCATAAAGATCGAAGAGGATTCATCTTGGGATCTCTGTTGCAGGAAGAGTAATCGCTCCGTCAGAAGCAGACTGTACCAGTGACGCATATTTTGCCAAAACTCCTGAAAAATATCGATTAGCGATTGGTTTCCAATTCTTAAGTCTCTCTTCAATTGTGATACTGTCTAACATTAGGTCAACTGTTCCCCTTTCAATATCTATCTCGATTTGATCGTCATTTTCTACGATCGCAATCGGCCCACCCTTCATAGCTTCTGGAGATACATGGCCGATCATAAGGCCTCTAGTTGCTCCTGAGAATCTCCCATCTGTTACCATAGCAACTTTTTGGCCGAGTCCCTGCCCCACAAGGGCAGCTGTCACTGCTAACATTTCTCTCATCCCTGGGCCTCCTTTAGGGCCTTCGTATCTGATGACCAATACATCTCCCTCAGTCACTTCTCCTTTTGAAATCGCCTCAAATGCTTCCTCTTCTGCATTGAACACCTTTGCTTTTCCACGAAAGCGAGGTCTGTCGAGCCCGGCGATTTTCACTACCGCCCCCTTTGGTGCCAAAGTGCCGCTCAAAACCATAAGCGTTCCTTGTACGTGCAAAGGTGTACTTACAGGGGTAACCAGCTGAGTATATTCAGATAAATCAGCCTCCATGTGATCCAGGTTTTCTTTCATAGTCTTCCCTGTTACTGTCATTACTTCACCATTGAAAAGACCGCGTTCGTAGAGCATTTTCATAATCACGGGGATGCCTCCTATCTTTTCGAGGTCAATCATTACATAAGCCCCTCCTGGTCTCATATTTGCAATATGTGGTGTTCGCTTCCTAATTCTCTCAAAATCTGATAATGTCAAGTTAATACCGACCTCTCTTGCTAAGGCTAACAGATGCAACACGGCGTTAGTAGACCCACCGATTGCATTGGCCATGGCAATTCCGTTTTCAAAGGCTTCAAATGTCAATATATCCCTTGGTCGAATATTATTTTCGATAAGTAAACTAATAGTTTTTCCTGCTTCATAGCAGATGATGTCTCTCTTCTCGCTTTCTGCTGGCGGTGTAGAACTGCCCGGTAACGACATGCCCACTGCTTCCCCCACTGATGCCATAGTATTTGCAGTATACATACCGGCACATGAGCCTGCAGAAGGGCATGCAACGTTTTCTAAACTTACAAGCTCTGTCAGACTCATCTTGCCTGCCTCATAGGTACCGACTGCTTCAAAAACATCTTGGATGGTGACCTGCTTACCGTTCCAAATCCCAGGTAATATCGACCCTCCATATACAAATATAGCGGGAAGGTTCACACGGGCCATGCCCATCATTGTTCCGGGTAGACTCTTATCACAACCCGATATCCCAACAAGCGCATCGTATTGGTGAGCGATCATCATCACTTCAATGGAATCCGCAATGATTTCCCTGCTAACCAATGACGCCTTCATTCCTTCGTGCCCCATCGCGATTCCATCAGAAACGGAAATAGCTGTAAACTCCCTAGGCGTGCAACCAACGTCTTTTACTCCTTTCTTTGCATACTGCGCCAACCTTCCAAGATGGATATTGCATGGAGTAGCTTCATTGCACGTGGAAGATACCCCTACCATTGGTCTTGAAAGATCGTCATCTGTCAAGCCCATAGACTTATAATATGACCTTTGAGGCGCTCTTGCACCACCTTCGATAACTTTGCGACTTGGTAAGTTCACAAAGGTAAGGATTTGTGATAGTTATTTTAATTTTAGTGATCCGGGAGCTCTGATACACTACTCAATTGTGGCAGTTATCTTAATTCCATCGATGCCCTCCACTTTGAATACAGTTTCGCACATACCACACTCTGCATTTCCATTAAGGAGATCATGTGCTGAAATCTCCTCATTTAAGTAATCACATTTCGGACAATGATATGAGAATGTCAAATCAAAAGTTTCAAGCTCTACTGTTTCTACCATGATCTTATGAAGACAATCTCATGATATTTATGAGATATGCTGCAAGTCCAGAGCGCTAAATGCGATATCCCCTTACTACAAAGGAATACTTCAAACCCTAAACAATAAATAAACGCATCTGTCGACCATTAAGAAGTCAAATAGATGTCTGATACTAACACGTTTTGCGTCTTCTGTGCGATAATCAGAGGCCAATCGCCTGTAGCGAAAGTATACGAGAACGACACTTTTTTGGCTTTTATGGACAAATATCCCATTACCTTCGGGCATACGCTTGTACTCCCCAAGTACCACTACGCAGACCTCTTTAAGATGACTGAAGCAGAAGTTGGAAATTTGTATAGAATGGTCCATAATATAGCATCAGCTGTTTATAGCGCTACTGGTGCGCAGGGACTCAATACCGGACAAAACAACGGCAAAGCCGCAAATCAGATCGTACCTCACGTTCATGTGCACATAATTCCGAGGTATGATAAGGATAGCCGAGATGGTAAGTGGCCTTCAAGGAAGGTAACAGACTACGGAGAACTTGAGGAGATAGCAAACAGAATAAAGAAAAATTTAGGTAACTAGTAGATAGTCCAGTTGGATTTTTCAGTTGATGCAATGAATCAGTTCATTGAATTAAATTCACTTAACCCTAGCGATCATTCCCATTTTTGCTAAGTTGATGCAATGAATCAGTTCATTGATTTAAATTCGCTTAATCCTAGTGATCATTCCCATTTTTGCTAATTTCTCAAAAGAAACGTATTCTATTACCAAACCTAATTCCTAAACGATCTCAATTGCACGAAGAGGTCCTGCAATACCTTAGAATAGAATTTTTTGCAGTCAATTCTCCAGACCTAGATCAACTCTAGAAAATCTCTTCATCTTTCCGAACACCCCCTAACCCTGTTCGTATTTCTTTTGAACATTCTAAGCATAAACTTTCGGAGAATGGGAAATTCTTCATGCAGTTCTTACAAACCGGGCGATTGCATACTGGACAATATTTACTTCCTGCCTTCGAGTTGCAAATGTAACAGAGATTCATAATCTTCGGAGAATATACCACATCTATAATCTAAAAGGTTATCGAACTAATTGGCCTCTGCAAAAAGTGTACAAATGCACATCTCTACGTAGCGGATCAAAAAACGGTTGATGAATGTTGCTCCAATAATTAACCACTTGAGTGGTCGCAAGACGGTCTAAATCTGAGGATTGCACCCACTTTTCCAAGGCTAGAGATTTGGGCCCCTTCTTCAGATTTTCCTGATATTATTTCCAACTCAGCTCCTGTTGAACTCGCAAGTTCTTCCAAGTATTCTACAATGTCGCTCTCTTTGAATTCTTGATCAACGTTTCCGCAATTCCTACATGAACTAGAGACCAACTCTTGTCTAGCCGCCAGTAGACGCGGCCTTTCTACAAAATCAATGTCACGATTCGAGCATTTGCTGCATTTCTTCTCTACCAGTACAACTGAAATATCATCCGTGACTATAACAAGTTCTACGATTCCATTTCGTAGGGAATTGATGACATCATTGATGCCATATATCCCCAATCCCTTGTCGGAATATACTTCCTTCATAAATCTTTTTACGATCTTCTTCTCATCCATCAACCGATATCCATCCATGACTCCTTCTTCGTTGACCTTGTCTACCAGCTCCCTCACACCTTCTTCACCAGAATATGATGTATCAAGGACAGCTACAACGTTACCTTGGAGTCGGTAGTCCAAATACTCCTCCCTAAGGAAGGTGTCTTTGGTAGGCCCTGGTCCTCCTACAATCAAACCTTTGACCTTATGTTGATCGATTAAAATCCGATGAGCCCTTTCCGCTATTCTTTTGTAGTACTCATTTAGCTCGTTGTCTCTTAGGCGTTCAAATCTTCGAGCTGATTGACCACCTTGTCTATGTTTGCCAGATACACCTGAAGTTAAGGTGTCCTCTACTTGCCACCTATCACCGGACAATACTCCTAACCCTGCCTCTTGAGTGTCAATTGTGAGAAGCCCCATGGATTTGTCGTCCTTCATCATGTCCTTCAAATGATCAGTCCAAAAATGGTCGTCACACCTGTAAAGCTGGATTTGAACAGGCTTAGGCGGCATAACCGGAAATATTTCAACCTTCTCAGTTCCTATGCCTTTTCCTGTTGGTAACGCGCCGCAAAATATTATCAGCCCCTTTTCTGGTGTCTCTTTAAATAGTTTAAGATATTCCACTGTTCTGCTCAATGCGTCTTGAACATGTGTTCTAGTCAAATCCGACTTTATGTTAGAGGCCGTTCCTGCTTCGGTTCTGAGTTGGGCAATTACATCATAAATAGGTCTTCTAGGAGGAATATATACAGTAACAAGTTCAGTACCGTGTCCAGAAACACCTGAAAGCTCATTGATCATTCTTGTGAGTTTATATCTTCTTACCGAATCCCATTTATTTTCTGACGTAAGGCTCTTGGACATTTAATCAAAACATATCACATCAACATGAATGGAATATAAGGTTATCAAAATTGACGCAGACGGGATTAATTAGTAGAAATAGATTATAAGAGAACGCTACAAAATAATTGCAAATAACCTATGCTTCCAAGCCTACAGTATATAAAACAATTGCGGATAAGACTGGGACTTACTCAAAGGAACCTGGCTGCACACACAGGAATCAGCACTTCAATGATTAATCAGATCGAATCTGGAAGATGTAGACCCAGCTATGAGACAGCCAGAAAGATATTTGAAGTGCTAAATTCACTTGAAGGACAGTCGTCGATAAAAGCTGGGGACATTTGCAGCCGGTCATTGATGTTTGTTCAGAAAAATGATACACTCCATGATGCCATTGAATTGATGAGAAGACATTCGATTAGCCAACTCCCAGTTTTTCATGACTCTAGATTGGTAGGAGTCGTAAGTGAGGATCTATTGGCACGAATCATGATCGAAAAGGATCAACGAGACATAAGACGCATGACGGTATCGGCGATAATGGACCCGCCGCCTCCGATAGTTGATATTTCAATACCCGCAAAGGCACTTATTCCTCTTGTACGGTTTTCAAAATGCGTTTTGGTCAGTGAAAAAGGAGAAGTGATTGGCGTCATAACAGTGACTGATACCCTTAAAACAGTGGAATAGCCATTTATTCCGATTCAGAAACCCTCTCCAGGCCGATGCAGCAGTCCGCGAGTTTCAAGCAATCGTCGCACAATGCGACCACCTTCGCAAGGTCCAGGTTTTTGGAGCACAAAGCGCATGACTTTGAACTTTGAGTGTTTTTTTGGTCCTGGCCTTGAGAGTCCAATAACGACTAAAAGCCCCTTCATCCTTATATAGATTCACAACCCCTAGTAAGTGGCAAAATGCTCCCTGAGGAAATCTTTAGCGTGTTATCTCCCACTAGTTAGATTCATATGTTTTCATACATCGTAAGACACACCTAGGAAATATTTTGGTAATGACTCTCGTAAAAGTTGGAGAAGCAGGGGATATCAAGGAGAACACAGGTAAAGAAGTGAAGGTTGGAGAAACTCGCATAGCCCTATTTTATGCAAATGGAAAGTACTATGCGATTGATGCTATATGTCGTCACCAGGATGGTTCACTTGCTCCCGGAAAATTGGAAGGTGAAGTAGTTGAATGTCCGTTGCATTTTTGGCATTATAATATCAAAACGGGCCAACTCTTAGATTATTTGGATGGTGTTCGATTGACTACTTACGAAGTTAGAGTCATTGGGGATCAAATATACCTTGAAATAGAGAATGGCTAGACGTTAGCAAACATCACGGTTATGAGACTCTACAATACACTTACAAGAGATATTGAAAAAATACCTCATCAGAATGGTCTTGTTAGAATGTACCTGTGCGGCGTTACGGTTTATGACAAGTCCCACATCGGGCACGCTAGGACCATAATCATAATTGACTTACTTAATAGACTTCTAAGAAGTATGGGCTTCAAAGTGACATTTGTGCAGAATTTTACGGATGTTGATGATAAGATAATTAAAAAGGCAGAGGAGGAAGCATCGAGTCCGGAAGAAATTGCTCACAAATTCATACTTCAGTATCAACAGGACTTCGATAGGTTGAATGTACTACAGGCTGCTAAATACCCGAAAGCGACTGATAACATCGCTGAAATGACAAATATGATAGACAAATTACTGGAGAACGGTCATGCGTACCTGACAACGAATGGCATTTATTTCAGGGTAAACTCGTTTCCAGAATACGGAAAACTTTCAAGAAAAACACTCAAAGATTTAGTAGCAGGCGCACGAATCGAAGTAGATTATTCCAAAGAGCATCCTTTGGACTTTGCTCTATGGAAATTCACTTCCTCCAAACCATTTTATACTAGTCCATGGGGAACAGGCAGACCCGGATGGCACATAGAATGCTCTGCTATGGTAGAGAAATATCTTGGAAGCACTATCGAGATCCATTCAGGTGGAAACGATCTTATATTTCCGCATCACGAAAATGAGATCGCTCAATCTGAGTCCTATTCAAATCAGCCTTTTGCAAAGCTCTGGCTTCATTGTGGGATGGTAACATTTAACAATGAAAAAATGTCCAAGTCTGTAGGTAATATTATCACCGTTGAAAACGCACTTGCCAACTGGGGAGGAAACATAATTAGACTTTTTTGCTATTCGGTCCACTATTCAAAGCCTCTCGATTATCGGATAGATGTATTAGATGAACTGAAACATACTTGGAATACTATTGAGAATTGCGGCTGGGAGTTGAGGTCAGTAAGAGGAACGCACACTGCTGAAGAACTTGACGGAATAAGGGAGCTATCAAGAAAATCACTAGAGGAATTCGAAATGGCGCTGGAAAACGATTTAAACTCATCTTTGGCATTAAAGGCTTTCTTGGAGTTTGTAACACTTATCAATAAAATGGCACTTTCCAATGGGATAAGCAAAGAAGTTGCAACAGTAGCAGGCAGTACGTACCATAAAATAATGGACTTGCTTGGTTTGAAATTAATTGAAATTTCTGATGAAGAAGTTCAAGAAGTGACTGATATGATTTCTAAAAGAGATCAACTCAGAGCGGAGCGAAAATACGAAGAGTCAGATGAAATTCGTACTACACTTTTCGAGAAGTATTCTGTTGAATTGATGGACCGCGCAGAAGGATCATTCTGGAAGAAAATTGAGAAGTGTAGTCTTTGAATATGGCACGATATATAAAAGCGGCAGCAAAATGCAATTCCTTTTTTTTGATATTGGTAGAGATCCCAGAAAATGGCCTCAAGAAGCTGCAAAAATGGAACATTTATTTTTGATATGATGGGTATCTCATCTTACGAAATGATGTGTCGAAGAAGAGAGCTAAGACCTATGCCGCAATCGGGATAATAGTGGCCCTGGCATCTGCTGGAATATACCTAGCTTCGATCTCGAGTTCACAAATTCTGGAGGAGAAGCAGTTCCTGGAAAACTACTATTCATTGGTTAACGCTACAACTGGTGTTACTGAAACCTATCACAAAGAAATCGAGAAGTGGGAAAAAGATCAATACGATGATCGGGAGCTCGTCACGATTACCGATTCCTTCTTACCTAAATATGATCTTTTGGTGGACAAAGCTTCTGGCTTTAAACCGCCCCAGAAATACCATGAGGCACTAGATCTTTACATAAGTAGTTTGAAATCTGAACGCGCGAGCTATGCAATGTTTCGTGACTTTGTAGAAACAGGTGATCCAAAGCTCAACGAGACCTCGATAGATTTACTGTCGAACTCTACCAAATACGAACTTGAATCCTTTAATTTAATAAATGCGTTGAGATGATTTATTAATCAATCTATCTCCCAATGTTACCATAAGTTGACAGGTAGCTCTTCTAGATCTAGACTGGCATTACAGGGTGAAAAATCTTATCAATGGGCAAAGTCAAGGATGAAGATTATCGAACGTATTGCTAAGGACTTTTCTGGACCTAAAGCATTACCGTTGGAGGGAATAAGACTTGGTATCTGCCTCCATATAACAAAAGAGACCTCTGTGCTGGTCATGGCCCTAAAAGCACTTGGCGCAGAACTGGCACTATGTTCTGCTAACCCGCTGTCAATTCAGAACGACATAGTTTGTTTTCTAAAAAAACAAGAGATTCAACTTTTTGCAACTAGAGGTGAATCCTATAGACAGTACAACGAGAGCCTGTTGAAAGTGATTAGGTTTAGGCCTGACATTGTTACTGATGATGGGGCAGAACTTCATTTTTTGGTACACCGGATTGGGGATAAAAAGATTGGAGCAGGGACAGAAGAAACCACAAGTGGTGTGACAAGACTCAAGGGATTGGAATCTAATGGTCATCTTAAATATCCTGTTATAGCAGTAAACAATGCACAAACCAAGTACTTGTTCGATAACCGCCATGGTACAGGACAGAGCACGGTCGAAGGACTTATGCGGACCACGTCAGTCTTCCTTCCTGGCAAACACATAGTTGTATGCGGCTATGGCTGGGTTGGTAAAGGAGTTGCTTCGAGGCTCAGAGGAATGGGAGCAATTATTACGGTGACAGAAATCGATCCTATCAGAGCACTGGAAGCGCATATGGAAGGCTACGTAGTATCTACGATGATGTCTGCATGCTCTTACGCAGACATTTTCATTACGTGCACTGGGGGTAATAGAATCATTAGAAAGGAGCACATAGAGATAATGAAGGATGGAGTAATCCTATGTAACGCCGGACACTTTGATTTTGAAATTGATCTGGACTATTTGAAATCACAAGATCAAGCGCCGAAGGAGATTAGACCTAACGTACAGCTGTTCTCGATAGTCGGCAAACGCGTTTATTTGCTCGCCTCCGGTCGTGTGATCAACCTAGTAGGTGCTGAAGGACACCCCCCTGAAGTCATGGCGTTGTCGTTTGCAAACCAGCTAATGTCTATCATCTATTTGGCAAAGAAACTAGACTCACTGGAGTCTCGGGTGTATGACGTTCCAGCGCATATTGATCGTAGGGTATCAGAGTATGCGTTGGACGCTTTTGGTATTAACTTGGATTACAGCACTGAAAGCTCATTTTCAATATAGAAGTAGGTATGCTTATGAAAGATAGGTTTAAAATCCAGACCCAAATCACGTCTTGAGTACTGGTTGCAGGATAACTCATGAAAAGTCTTATAATTACAAGTGCATTGCCGTATGCAAATGGGGAAATACATCTGGGGCATATTGCGTCGACCTATTTACCCGCGGACATTTTTACTCGGTATTGGAGACATTTTGGAAGAGAAGTATATCATCTCTGTGCAACGGATGACTTTGGCACTCCTATCCTGATAAATGCAGAGAAAGAGTCGATTACACCACAACAATACGTAAAAACCTGGAGAGATTGCGATCTGAAAGATTT